>CAFBMT010000038.1_pt1 | contig 15646 bp, 13 predicted proteins | sample 7269051 | NCBI WGS metagenome assembly CAFBMT01 (sample SAMEA6814073, study PRJEB35770) | freshwater metagenome | biome: Freshwater; feature: Freshwater reservoir; material: water | place: Czech Republic | collected 2017-05-23 | depth 30m m | reverse complement strand
GCGCACACATACCTTGGGGGTTGACAATGAGTGGCAACAAGCAGTTCCTCGTGTTCTCGAATGCGGTGGCCGGCAAAGAGGCTGAGTACAACGATTGGTACGACAACGTGCACATGCCCGATGTGCTGAAGGTGCCCGGTGTGTGTGGTGCCAAGCGCTACGAGGTGGCGCAGCTCGACCCGAACACAGCGCCGCCGCACAAGTACCTGGCGGTCTACGAACTCGACGGTGAGCCGGCCGATGTGATGGCCGGGCTGCTGTCGCGGGCGGGCACGCCGGAGATGACGATGAGCGACACGCTCGACATGGGCACCATCAGTATGACCATCTGGGTGCCCCGCTCTTAGGAGACCTGCACCTTCGGGTGGCACGATGGAGCCACGCTCAGTGCCTGGAGGTACTTCAGATGGACTTCGAGATTTCGGAGAAGATGTCGGTCATCCTCGACATGGTGAATCACTTCATCGACGAGGAGGTCATCCCGCTCGAAGGGCCGATGCTCCACGACGACCAGGTGGCGCTCGCCGAAGGTGTCGCGCACGCGCAGCGGCGTGTGCGCGAGATGGGCCTGTGGTCGCCGAACCATCCGGTCGAGTGGGGCGGTCAGGGGCTGACGATGCTCGAGCACGGTCTGCTCAGCGAGGCACTCGGACGCACCCCGCTGGGGCACTATGTGTTCAACGCGCAGGCGCCCGACGCCGGCAACGTGGAGATCCTGCACCTGTTCGCCAATGCCGAGCAGCGCGAGCGCTTCCTGCGACCGCTCGTCGAAGGCAAGGTGCGCAGCTGCTTCTCGATGACCGAGCCCGAGCAGCCGGGCAGCAACCCGGTGCTGATGGACACGGTGGCCGTGAAGGACGGCGACGACTACGTGATCACCGGTCAGAAGTGGTTCACCACAGGTGCCGACGGTGCCGACTTCGCGATCGTGATGGCGGTGACGAACCCAGAGGCGCCCCCGCACCAGCGGGCCAGCATGATCCTCGTTCCCACCGACACACCCGGGTTCGAACTGGTGCGCAACATCAACGTGATGGGTCACGCCGGGTCGGGAATCTTCAGCCACGGCGAAGTGATGTACCACGGGTGCCGCGTGCCCCAGGCCAACCTGCTGGGGCCCGAGGGTCACGGCTTCGCGATCGCGCAGGAACGCCTCGGGCCGGGCCGCATTCATCACTGCATGCGCTGGTTGGGTATCGCCAGCCGCGCGCTGGAGTTGTTGATGGCCCGGGCGAACAGCCGTGTGATCACCGAAACCGGCGAGAAGTTGGCCGATCGTCAGATCATCCAACACTGGGTGGCCGACCTGTCCACCGAGATCCGTGGCGCCCGCCTGCTCACGCTGCACGCGGCGTGGATGATCGACAAGGTTGGTGCGAAGGCGGCGAAGAACGAGATCTCCTCGATCAAGTTCTCCGTGGCCAACACGATGCTGAAGGCAGTCGACCTGGCGATGCAGGTGCACGGTGGCCTGGGTGTCACCGACGACACCGTGCTCGCGTGGTGGTACCGCCACGAGCGCGGCGCGCGTATCTACGACGGCGCCGACGAGGTGCACCGCACCACGCTGGGCCGCACACTGCTGCGCCAAGCCGCCCGGTGACCTACAGCAGGATGCCGGCGACCTTGGCCATGATGATGGCTTCTTCGTCGAGGCCGATCTCGGCCATCACCTCATCGGTGTGTGCGCCGAGTGCCGGGGCCGGGCTGATCGGCGACGGCTTGCGATCGAACTGCACCGGGGTGCTGACCATCTTCAACACGCGCCCGTCGCCGTAGTCGACATCCTGGGTGTAGCCGTTGGCGATCGCGGCGCGGTCGCGGGGCAACTCGCCGGCCTTCTGCACGATGTCCCACTGCCCACCCTGGGTGGCGAGCGCAGCGCAGGCCTCTTCGAAGGTGAACTTGGCGAACACCGCGTCGACGGCAGCGATGCAGGCATCGATGTTGGCGAAACGCAATGCATCGGTGGCGAAGTCGGGGTGCTCGACCAGTTCCGGCGCACCCATCGCGGTGCAGAAGCCCGGCCAGTAGCGCTGACCCTGCAACATGCACAGTTGCAGGTAGCGGTGGTCGCTCGTGCGGTACGTGTTGACCAGCGGGTTGGGCACGGCGTTGCGGGTCATCTTCGGCAACTCGTCGACACCGATCAGCGTGCTGCCGACGATGCCGGGTTGCAGCGCCCACATCGCAGTGGCCATCAGCGAACCGTCGACGACGCTGCCTTCTCCGGTGTTGGCGCGCATCAATAGGGCGGCGGCAATGCCACCGGCGAAGATCGCGCCACTGGTTCCGTCACCGAACGCGCCGCCCGGCATCTGCAACGGGTACGGCAGGTCGTTGGGCGTGACCGCGCTGGCGATACCGCTGCGGGCCCAGAACGAGATGCTGTCGTAGCCACCCTTCTCTGCGTCGTCACCGAACGCGCCCTGGCCGCTGCCAACCGCGTAGATGATCTTTGGGTTGATGGCCCGAATGTCGTCGATGTCGACCTTCAGCTTGCGGCGGGCAGCTGGGAGCAGGCTGATGAGGAACACGTCGGCATCTTCGACCATCTTGTAGAGCAGGTCGGTGGCGCCGTCGGCGGTGAGATCCATCGCCACGTTGCGCTTGCCACGGTTGAAGATCTCGTACATGAACGTGAAGCCGCCGTGGCCGGGAGCGATACCGGCGTAGTTGAGGCCGCGCATCGGGTCGCCCGTGGCGGGTTCGACCTTCGTGACCGATGCCCCCCAATCGGCGAGTACGGCGCCGCACGAGGGCACGAATGCCCACATCGACACTTCGACAACCTTGATTCCTTCGAGCGGCCGCTGGCCCATGATGTCCCTACCTTGTGAATCTCCCCAGGCGGATCACATTAGTTGACGCGTGTGTCACATGTCGTGGCGACGGTTCTTCCGCCCGCCGTCGGAACGTGGGAGAATGCTCTCCTCAACGTCGGGTGGAGGAACTATGTCGGCATGTACGAACTGTGGCCGTGAGCTGCAAATAGGAGCAGTCGCGTGTGGCGTCTGTGGCGCAGCAGTGCACGGGTCGGCCTTGCCGCCGCCCCACGCCGCCCCACCTCCACCGGCACCTGCCTATGGCGCCGCCCCGCCTCCCGCGGCCGGTTACGCCCCGGCCCCGGCAGTCGGCTATGCCCCGCTGCCCCCCGCCGCCGCGCCGACTGGCAAGCCGAAGTGGCTCGTCCCTGTCGTCGTCGTGTTGGTGCTCGCTATTGGCGGCGGTATCGCGTTCATGCTCTCCTCGGGGGACGACCCGAAGAGCACACTCGGCGACACCAAGACCACCGAAGCATCCGTCACCGACGACACGGCCACGGCGGACACCACCAACAGCAGCGACACGCTGCCGGTGCTCACCACCAAGCCCACCACGGGAGGCGGCGGCACCGGCACCGGCTACACGCCGGAGCTGCGTGATGTGTTTGTTTCGAGTTGCACCCAGCCGAGCGCCTCGGAAGCGCTGTGTGGTTGCGTGTACGACGCCATCGCCGCCACCATCCCGTTCGATGAGTTCATCGCCATGAGCAACGCCACCGACGGTGGCGCTTCGGTGCTCTCGGATCCGCGGCTGGTATCAGCGATCACTGCCTGCGCAGGCGGCTGAGCACCCTCGTGTGACAGGTGGCGGCCCACTTGGTGGGCCGCAGCTGAGTTCCATAACGTCTGCGACATGGCAGTGCTCCTGACGCCGGTGGTCACTCTTCCGGTCGTACCCGCAGCATCGCGGCGTCGCGATCTGTCGTGCTGGCTGGCGTTCGTGCAGGAGGCGTTCGCGAACGTCCCCGGGCGAGGATGGCACTCACGCGTGGTGTGGCAGCGGGTGGCCGGATGGCGCAGCCGTGAACTGTCGTCGTTCGAACCGTCGCGCATGGCGACGCTGGAGTTGGCTGCGCTGTTGCACGACATCGGTCGGGCGCTCGACCCGCTCGACCTGTCGCCTCACGGCTTCGTCGGCGCCCAGTTCCTCGACGACCTCGGCCTCACCGATGTGGCCCCACTCGTTGCGCACCACTCCGGAGCAGGTTTGGAGGCCGCCGATCGCGGACTCGGCCACCTGGACCGCTGGCAGCCGGCCGATCCGGAATTGCAAGCGCTGCTGGATTACGCCGATCGCACGGTGAATTCGCGTGGTCAGATGGTGACGCTTGCCCAGCGTCGCGAGGAACTGGTGGCCCGCAGCGGTGAGGGTTCCGCCAAGCTCGTGCGTTTCGATCTGCTGCTGCCCGACGCACTGCGCACCGAAGCGTGGCTGGCCTCGCTGACCTGACGGGTCAACCCTTGGGCAACTCGACGTAGGTGGTGCCCGGGTTCAGTACCAGCGTGGCGCCATCGTCGCCGATGAACGTCCACGGATCGGTGTCCAGCGCCCGCACCCACGTGCCAGTGCGGGCCAGGCCGCCACTGTGGATCGTCACCTTGCCGGAACCGACGGTGACCGGTACCAGCGACCGACCGTCGGCCGGACTGGGAATGTGTGTGCACGACACGATCACCACGTTGGTGGCCGTGAGCGGCACCCCGCCGGCCGTCGTGTGCACCGCCCCGCCCATCCAGCGCACGTAGTACCCGTTGGTGGCGTCCCATTCCCAGTGCACTCCGCCGCCGTTCATCCGCACATCGAACGCTGCGGTGGGGGTACCGGTGGTCACGGTGCCGAACTCCCACAGCGGACGGGCCGCACCTGCACCGATGCCCTTGCTGCGGGCACAGGCCACATCGAGTACGAGGTTGTGCGGCTTCGGCTTCGACGCGTCGCGTCGGTAGCAATGCACCCGTAGCGCACTGAGGTTCACCAGCCGTCCGGCATCGGCCGCGCCCTGCACCCACGCCGTCACGCCGGCATTGCCACCGCTCCAGGCAAGGATCGGTCGGTTCATCCCGGACAACAGGTACAGGTCGCCGGTGCGCGCGCTGCGCACCGGACCCACTTCGGCAGGTTGGCGCGACTGGAACAGGGCGATGAAGCGGGTGACACCCTCGACGTTCTCCTCGAACACCACATCGGCGCCGTCGAGGCCCCATTGACCGCGAGCCGGCTGCGAGTTGTCGATCTTCACCGCGACGATCGGAGCGTCGCCACCACCGGCCAGCCCGGTGAGGGGCGCGCTGCCCGTTGCGCCCGGGAGCGGCGAGTACGGCGGCCACGACACAGACGGAATGTGCACGTGCCCTGCCGTGGTGGTGGGCGCGATGGTGGTGGTGGTGCTGCTGGTGGTCGTGCTGCTGCTACTGGTCGTGCTGCTGCTGGTGGTGCTGCTGCTGGTCGTGGTGGTGACGACCACGGCGGACGAACCCGAGCAGGCGACCAGCAAGGTGAGCGCGAGGAGCGTGGTGGCGGGGCGGCGGAGCGAGCGATTCACAGCACGGCGAGTGTAGAGATGCGCCGCCGCCCATTTCGTCACGTGGAGATTCAGCGAACGGGTCGCGCGTGCGCCTGCACGAGCTGGCTCTGGGTGAGGAACCCGAGCGAGCCGTGCACATCCGACAGCTCGGTGACCGACAACCCGATTCCCTCATCGCTGATCCGTCGCGTGGCGTTCAGCAGGAACCACGGGCCGACCGGGTAGCGGAACAGCGACACGCTGACATCGGTGTTGATCAACGCCACACCCAGCGATGGCGACGCGGTCTGCGAGAACGGTGAGCCGAAATCGGCGACCGACAGCAACGCGACGAGCCCACTGGGTGCCTCGCCGGTGATGACCCGTGCGGTGTGCCGGACCCAGGCGATGGTGGGAAGCGGGTCGCCGAAGCCGCCCGAGACCTTGCGGATCTCGATCGAGTCGCGGCTGTACACCAGCGGCGCATCATGCGCGGCCTGCTCGCCGAACTGCACGCGCGCTGCTGCTCCGGGAACCGTGAGCATTGTGTGCTCGGCGTGCACATCCACCGGGTCGCCACGGAGCAGCAACACCGCTGCCCGGGCCACGACGACGTCAGCGGCGCACAGTTGAATCTCCAACTTGGCGACCCGCCGACTCACCGATCGGCGCGTGACCTGCGGAGTGAGCGGCTCGAGCGGTACCGGCCGCTCGAGGTCGATGTTCACCCGCGCGACGTGCTCGTCGCCCTCCATCGCCTCGTCGATCAACACACCCACCAGCGCTCCGGGTGGCCCACCATGCATCGCATCGGGTCGCCACGGCCCGGTCGTCCATTTGGTCGGGTGGAACACGTTGTCGCGACGCTCGAACAGGGCGCGGTCGTCGTCGGTGCCGTTCGGTCGGGGTGCCGACGATGTGCTGCTCATGGTGCAGCACTGTAGGTGCGGGTCCCGGCGCGACGAGCAGGCGTGATTCACTGGGTGGTCGTGGTGCAACCTTTCCCCAACCAGTCGCTGGACCGAAGTGCGCGGACCGCAGCGGTGAAGGCTGCCGCCGAAGTGTGGTCGGGTCAACTGATCGACCTCGGCGGCCGAAACACGTTGCTGCACTACCGAGATCTGAAGGTGGGCACGCTCGATCTCGACGAGGCACTCCCCGATGCGCTCGCCGCGCTCCTCGATGGGCGCACGGTTCGCCTGTCGAAGTTGTTCCCGCCGGAGCGACTTGCAGAGGTCGGGCGGCGGGCACGAACGGTGACCGCGAAGTCGAAGGAGAACTTCGAGGAGCGGGGTCTCTCGACCCTGTATGTCGGCCGCGGGATGGCCACCTGGACAGCCGACGCAAGTACCACGGCAACACCTGCTGCACCGGTGCTGCTGGCTCAGGTGTCGTTGCGTGCACTGGGGGCGTTGGAGGCCGACTTCGAGTTGGCGCTGACGGACGACTGGGAGCCGAACCCGACGTTGCTGCACCTGTTGTCGACCACCTTTGACGTGGTGGTCGAGGCCGACGATCTGTTGGCCAAGGTGGAGTCCGAGGGCCAACTCGATGCTGCCGGTGAAGCTCTGGCGGTGGCTGCCGCGAACGTGCCCGGTTTCGCTGTCGCCGTGCGAACGGTCGTCGGCAACTTCTCGTACGTGAAACAACCGATGGTGATCGACCTGGAGACCTCGTTGGAGGTGATGGTCGACAGCGATGTCATTGCCGCGCTCGCTGGCGACGGAGCCGCCATCACAGCGTTGCGTGCTGCAGCGATTGGTATCGGCCTCGACCAACCTGACCGAACCCCGCCGGCCGACGAGTTCCTGCCGATCGATGCCGATGCATCACAGCACTATGCGATCAACGCTGCGGTCGATGGCACCCACCTCGTGGTCCAGGGCCCTCCCGGCACCGGCAAGTCGCAGACCATCGCCAACCTGATCGCGACGCTGAGCGCTCGCGGGCGCAGCGTGCTGTTCGTCGCGGAGAAGCGCGCAGCGATCGACGCAGTGGTCAGTCGCCTCGAGCGGGTCGGGTTGAAGGATCTGGTACTCGACCTGCACGGCGCGGGCAGCAGTCGCAAGAAGATGGCCGAGGAACTGCGTCGGGTCTACGACGGCACCGCCACCGTGCCACCCGTGTATCGCGACGGTGACGACGCTCGCCTGCTCGATCGTCGACAGCGGCTCAACCGGCACGCCGCTGCGCTGCACGCTGTGCGTCCACCGTGGAATGTCACCGTGTACGAACTGCAGGCGCGGCTGATCGCGGTTCCCGCCGATCTGCGAGTTGCCATCCGAGTGGATGCTGGATCGCTGGCCTTGCTCACCGCCGCCGCAGTCGCGACGGTTGCCGATCAGTTGTCCGACTGGGTCAGCACCGGTGGACCGGCCGTGGAACGGCGAACCACACCGTGGTCACGAGCAGCGGAGCGAGTCACCACTGCGGCCGACGCACAGGCTGCACTCACTGCCGCTCGGCTGCTGGCGAGCGACACGTTACCGACGACGGTGACGCAACTCGACCTCGCGATCGCCGCCTGCGGTCTGCGCCGCCCCACCACCGTCGCCGCGTGGGCCGACACGTTGGCACTGCTGCAGCAGGTGGCGGTCGTCAACACCCACGCCGAACCGGCGATCTGGCAACTCGACCTGCCGGGGCTGCTGACCGACCTGGCACCCGCGGCACGTTCCGCCGTCAGCCGAGCAATGGCATCGCTGTTCAACAGCCGCTACCGCCAGGCGACCACGACGCTGCGCTCGGTGTTGCGCACACCGGAGAAGGCGCGCGCGCTGCACGCCCTTGTGCAGCACGCGGTGTCGACGCGTGCCGCGTGGACACCGTGCAGTCTTGACGGTTCGCCGCCGCGCCTGCCGGGGAACCTCGACGGCACCGCTGGTGCCTATCAACGGTTGACCACTGAACTCGCCGCGCTCGGCGCCTACGTCGGCACGAGTGGTCTGCTCGACACCGATACCAGCGAGACCGGCCGCAGCCTCGACGCGTTGCTGGGCGACCAGACCACGTTGTTCAAGTTGCCGCGGCTGCACGAACTGGCTGCCGCAGTCGATGCGGCCGGGTTCGCTGCCGTGCGCGCCTACATCATCGAGCACGGTCTCGATGCCATCACCGCCCGCACGTTGGTCGAGCACATCTGGTGTTCGTCGGTACTGGAGACCGTCTCGATGACCGATCCGGAGATCGGTGCATTCGACGGCACGATGCACACACAGCATGTCGGCGACTTCGTGGCGGCCGACCGCAACCAGATTGCGGCGGGCGCCTCGAAGGTGCGCCGGGCTGTGGCCGAGCATCTGGTAGCGGTGCGCAACGAGTTCCCCGAAGCCGATGCCCTGATCGGTGCCGAGGTGCGCAAGAAGTCGCGTCACCGCACACTGCGCGAGCTCACGCAGATGGCACCCGAGGTGTTGCTCGCGCTGAAGCCGTGCTGGGCGATGAGTCCGCTGGCCGTGTCGCAGTTGCTGGACGCGAAGCGACTGTTCGACGTGGTGGTGTTCGATGAGGCCAGTCAGGTGCCACCCGCCGATGCGGTGCCGGCGCTGATGCGTGCACGTCAGGCGATCGTGGCCGGCGACTCCAAGCAGTTGCCCCCGACTGCGTTCTTCGCGTCCGCCACCCTCGACGACGAGACCGAGACGGATACCGGTCTGCTCGGCAACCTGACGACCGGCACGGAATCGATTCTCGATGCGATGGCCAATGTGGTGACCGCAGGGTCGATGACACTGCGCTGGCACTACCGCAGTCGCGACGAGCGGCTGATTGCGTTCTCGAATGCGCAACCGTCGCTCTACGACTGGCAGATGGTCACGTTCCCCGGCACCACCGGGAAGGATGCGATCCGCCATGTGCACGTGCCGTGGCAGCCGACCGGTTCGACCGAGGACAGTTCCTCGGCCGAGGTGCTGCGAGTGGTGGAGTTGATCGCCGAGCATGCGCACAGACACCCAGAGATGTCGCTCGGTGTGATCGCGATGGGGATCAAACACTCCGAGCGGATCGGTGAGGCACTGCGCCGGGCCCGGATCGCCGACCCGGTGCTCGACGCCTACTGCGACAGCAATCCGGCCGAGTTGATCTTCGTCAAGAACCTCGAGCGTGTGCAGGGTGACGAGCGCGATGCGATCATTCTCAGCGTCGGCTACGGCAAGGGTGCCGATGGCCGGATGATGCACCGCTTCGGCCCGATCAACAACGCCGGCGGCGAGCGGCGACTGAATGTGGCCATCACCCGTGCTCGCTCGCAGATGACCGTGGTGTCCTCGTTCCTGCCCACCGATCTCGACCCGGCGAAGCTGAAGAGCGAGGGTGCGCAGATGCTGGGGCGGTACCTCACGTACGCCGCCTCGGGTGGCGCTGATCTGGGGAATGTCCATCGCACGCACCCGACACTGAACCACTTCGAGTCAGATGTGTGCGATCGTTTGACGGCGGCCGGTGTGCCGCTGGTTGCCCAGCTGGGAGTGTCCGGCTACTACATCGACTTCGCCGCCACGCATCCGGTTCGCCCGGGCGAGTTCGTGCTGGCGATCGAGGCCGACGGCGCCAGCTACCACAGCAGTTCCACGGCCCGCGAGCGTGATCGCCTACGCCAGGAGCACCTCGAACGGCTGGGTTGGCGGTTCCACCGCATCTGGTCGACGGACTGGTTCCGTCACCGCGAAGCTGAGGTGGCCAAGGCGGTGGCCGCGTGGGAAGCCGCGTGCGCACTCGCCGACCAGGAGAGTGCGCCGGGTGCAGTGCCGGTCTCGCCAGCGGGCAACTGGGCACCGCCGTCCGCTGCATCCGCGCCGCCGCCACCGCCCGGCACGCTGCGCGCCCTGCCCCGCCCGGTGGTCTTCCGCGGTGAGCCGGTGGACAGCTACTCGCCGCAGCAACTGGTGGCGATCGTCGCCTGGGTGGCATCGGACGGGTTGTTGCGCACCGATGCGGAACTGCTGGACGCGGTGGTGGAGGAGATGGGCTATGCCCGTCGTGGGAAGCGGATTGTGCAACTGCTCGGTGCAGCGATCGAGGCCCACCGCCGTGCAGGTGACTCCACGCCTGGCCGGTGAGCGGCCGTCAGCCCAACGCCCAGCGGAGCGAGATCAGGCTGGTCGTGATGCCCAACGGCGCTGCGGAGATCTCGGTCCGCTGGCCGCCCTCGGCGTTCATCACGTACAGGCGATAGGCACTGCCATCGCCCATGATGAACGCGATGTACGTGCCGTCGGGCGACCAGTCACCTGCATACGACGACTCGACGGTCTGGTAAGTGCTGCCGTTAGGGTCGACGACGGGCTCGCTGTGCGTGAGCGCAGTCAGCCCCGTACCGTCCGAGTTGATGAGGTACAGGTTCTCGGCGACGAAGACCGGCTTACCTTGCATGCGCAGCAGGATCTGTTCGCCGACCGGGGACCACCGCAGACCGGACGGACATGCGGCTGCGCCGTCGGGGGTGGTGGTGAAGTGCGAGATCTGCACGGGTGGCGTGCCATCGATGCTGCCGACCCACACCTCGGGGCAGAGGGAGTCGCTGCCTGAGCTACCCGCGAAGCTGAGATACGCGAAGCGTGTGCTGTCTGGTGCCCAACTTGGTGCGGCTTCGTCGTAGTACTGCGGATCGGGAGCGACGAGTTGACCGAACGTGCCATCGAGGAACGCGGAGTCGTCGGGATTGGCGAACGCGTAGCCGCCGACTTCGCTGTCGATGTACAGCCGCCACTTCCCGTCGGGCGACACGCCGCTGCGCAGTGGTTCGTGGCGCACGCGTTCGCGGATGGCCCCGGAGGCGATGTCGACGACCCACCCGAAATCCGTGTACGGGTCGCTGAAGGACACGTGGCCACCATCGCGGGTGAATGTCGGTGTTCCAGGGTCGCTGCCGGGCGGCGAAACCTGGCGTGCCTGGGAACCGTCGGGTCGCAGCAGGCAGACCACCGGGTTGGGCACCTGGGTCTGGATGGGCACCGGCTCGGGGTCGCACGAGTCGGCCAGCACTGCCAACAGTCCCGGCAGCTCGGCCAGGTTCAGGGTGGCCGGCAACGTGGTGGTTGGAGCGGCGGTGGGCTCGGCTGTCGCCGCCTCGGTGACCGGCACGGTGGTGACGGCATTGGTGCTCGGCATTCGTGTGGTTGGGGTTGCCCCGTTCGAACCCCCACACGCGGTGAACGCAGCACCGGTACCGAGAACAGCCAGCCAATACAGCGCCCGTTTCGCCATGACACCACACTATGCGTTGTGCGATGGCCGGCCGGTCAGGCCGTGGTGCCGCCGTCCGGCCCGGGGGGCCAGAGGAACTGTTCGGTGCATTTGGTGCACTGGTACAGCCAGCGCATGCCACCGGCAGCGAAGGTCATCCCCAACTCGGTGAACGTGACCGCACCGCAGTGGGGGCATTGGTCGGGTTGCGGGTTCCCGCCTCCGGGTGTGGCCATCGACATGGCGCGAGCGTACGCACTGCGCCGTCCGGCTGCACGCCTGACCGGGCCGGGCGTCAGCGCTGGGCGTCAGGCCGCCGCCTGGGTTCGTGGTCGGGTGTGGATGGTGGTGCCGTCGATCAGCTGCAGTCGGAGGTCGTGGACGTCGCCGTGGATGGTGACGCCTGGGCGGTGTTTCTCGGTGTGGTGGTGTCGGCACCAGAGCACCAGGTTGTCGAGGTCGGTGGCACCGCCGTTCTCCCACGGAATCAAATGGTCGGCGTCGCACCAGGGTGCGGGTATGTGGCAGCCGGTCCAGCGGCATCCGCCGTCGCGGGCGAGTAGCGCTTTGTATTGGGCGTCGGTGGCGTAGCGCACCTCTCGCCCGAGGTTCAAAACGTGTGAACCTGCGAGTAGCACGCGTTGCAGGTTGGCGTGTTCGGCCATGTGCCGCACGACGTGTGCGGGGATGCGTTCACCGTGTGAAGTGATACCGGGTTCGTCGCTGCGGCCGGCGAAGGACTCGGCGTTGATCGTGATCAGGATCGTGGGCTTCTCGCGCCCGCCGACGACCTGCCCTTTGGCGTACGCGTCGCACAGCATGACGAGCCCGTCGGCCAAGCGTTGTTCGGTGGTGCGGCTGTCGCCTTCGGAGGGTTTGCCGGCGACGTGGGAAATGGAGTTGAGGAACTGCCGGTTGGCCAACACGGGTAGCACCACGGTGGTGGTGACCATCCCGTCGAGCGGTCTGCCCGAACGCACAGCCCGCTGCTGGTGGCAGCGTTCTTCGAACTGTTCGGGTGTTTCGTTGCGGTGTGTGTCGCGCCATTTCTCGGCGGCGTCCTTGGCGTCGCGTGGGCCGGCGCCTTTGACCGCGTCCAGCAACGCGGACACATCGGCGCCGTCGGGTGGGTTGGTGACCGCGTCGAACAGCGATTCGGCAGAGGCGGCACTGATATCGCCGTTGTTGACCGCGTCTTTCAGTTCGGGTGACGCGTTGAACGCTTCACCCAGGCGGACGCGCGAGGCCGCGTCGCCATAGGAGGTGTTGGTGCGCCCTGCCAGCCAGTCGGCCATGTTGCGTGCCCCACTGCCTTCCCACACACGCTGGCGGTCGGCCTCGGCCACGACCACTGCGTGTAAGGCGCGGACCCGATCGAGGTGTTGTTGCAACCCCAACGCACCCAACGCCAACGACTCGCGCGACAGCGAGTGCACGTTGACCATCGCGACTGCTGCTGCGCCGAGTTCGAGGAGTTCCAGGGATGTTTCCACACTTCCCGTATTATCGAACACCAGTTCGCATCACAACCCCGAACGAAAAGAATTTCGTAGCGGCGAACCTCATGGCCGACGGTGCAGCACCAGCGGCATCGAGGTGGTGCCGAACACGTCGTACAGCAGGGCCGCGGCAACCGTGAGCGTCCAGCCGGTGCGCATGCTGGTGGCGCACAACAGCACCGGCCCACGCGGCACGTCGGCGGCCGGATCGAGCACCAGCGCGCCCTCCAGGTGGGCGACCACCGGTGTGCTGGACGAGTCGGCGGGCGCCGCACCACCCTGCATGGTGAAGCAGTCGACCAGCGGCAGCTTCCCCACCGCAGACAGGTGTTGGGCCAGCAGGCGGTTGGCCTGCATCTCTGCGCCGAACGCCGGTGCGGGCACCACGGCGACGGGACGTGCCGGCCACGTACTGCGCCAGCGACCCAGCGCGGCCACCGCGCCATCGAGCATCTCGGCAGGGATGCTGCTCCAGGCCGAGCGTTGCAGCGCAGCCACCTCGGCCGACCACCCGGGGTCGTCGGCGAAGGCCACGGCGCGCCCCTCGGCAATGCCGGCGATGGCACCTTTGCGCGACACGCCGCCAGGCCACCGCTTGCGTGGGTCGATGACCAGATCGGCGCCGCGCAGGAACTCGCGTGCAGCGGTGAGGTGCTGCGCGCCTGGCACCGCGCCGGGCCCGGGCAGCGCACCGGTGCACACCGAGCATTTGCCGCACGGTGCCGGGTTCGGGTCGTCGAGTGCGGTCTGTAGGTAGGCCATCAGACAGCCCTCGCCGTGCGCATAGTGGCGCATGATGTCGGCCTCGGCGCGGCGGCTGGCGGCCAGCGCACGCCACTTGTCGTGATCGTGTGTGTAGGGCGCACCCGTGGCTTCCCAACGGGTGCCGTCCTTGGCCACCACACCGTCGACCGCGAGGATCTTCAACAGCGCCTCCAACCGCCCGCGCCGTGCACCGGTGGCGGACTCGATGTCGAGCAGCCCGAGCGGCCCGGCAGACAGCGCGGCGAGCGCTTTCTCCGCCATCTCGGGGTCGGGTATCGAGGCGGTGGCGAAGTACTCCCAGATCTGCTCATCGTTGGCGGCCGGCAGCAGCACCGCTTCGGCGTGGGCGACGGCGCGTCCAGCACGCCCGACCTGCTGGTAGTAGGCGACCGGTGTGGAGGGGGAACCGACATGGATGCAGAACCCGAGGTCGGGTTTGTCGTACCCCATACCGAGGGCCGACGTGGCGACCACGGCCTTGACCTCGTTGCGGCGCAGAAGGTCTTCAATGCGCACGCGATCGTCGGCCTCCATCTGGCCGGTGTATGCAGGTGTGGAGTAGCCGCAATGGCGCAGGAACGCCGCCAGCCGCTCGGCCTCGGCCACGGTGAGCACGTAGATGATGCCCGAGCCCTCGATCGTGGCCAATGCATCGGCGACCCACGCATAGCGCTCGATGGCGGAGAGTTCGGGCACCACGGACAGACGCAGCGACGTACGCGCCAGCGTGCCGCGGAACGTGACCGTGCTGTCGCCCAACTGTCGTTCGACATCTGTGGTGACGCGCTGATTGGCCGTGGCCGTGGTGGCGAGCACCGACGCGCTGGGCGTGTTCAGCAGCGCACGTGCCAGGCGCTGGTAGTCGGGCCGGAAGTCGAACCCCCAGTCGCTGATGCAGTGCGCTTCGTCGATGACCACCAGACCCACGCGGCGCATGAGCTCGTCGAGGCGGGCGGCGAAACGCGGATTGCCCAACCGCTCGGGCGACACCAGCAGCACATCGAGCTCGTCGCGGTCGAGCGCGGCGAATACCGGGTTCCACTCATCCAGGTTGGTGCTGTTCACCGTGGCGGCGCGCAAGCCTGCACGCTCGGCCGCCGACACTTGGTCGCGCATCAGTGCCAGCAGTGGCGAGATGACCAACGTGGGCCCGGCCCCGGCGGCACGCAACGCCGACGTGGCGGCCCAGTAGACAGCCGACTTGCCCCACCCAGTGGCCTGCACCACCAGCACCCGCGCTGCCGGTTGCACGATGGCCTGCACTGCTGCCACCTGATCGCCACGCGGGGTGGCCTGCGGGCCGGCCAGGAGGTGCAGCACGGTGGTGAGATGCTGTGTGGCCGCCTCGGCGGAAACCAGGTGGGGTGCGGCGGACATGCGGTCAGCCTGCCACGGGGGTGCGCGAAGGAGGCGGGCCGCGCCCACATCGACCCGCGCGATCGACAATGCTGAGGTCATGACGGCACCGGCTCGGCGAATCACACGGCTGATCGGCGTGTACGACGCCGACCACACGTTGCGCGGTGAACTCGCTTACTGGATCGGTGCCCGCCTCGGCCGCCGCCACTGCTCGCTGTGCGAGATCACCCATGGATCGATCCGCGTACGCCCCGAGTGGAAGGCGCGCCTGGCCGACCTGCCGACGCCGTTCGACACGTACCACCGCGACGACCAGCCCGACGCAGTCCGTGCCGCAGCGAACGCTACCTATCCGGTCGTCGTCGCTGAACATGCGGATGGCCACAAGCTGTTGCTGACGGCCGCCGACCTCCACGAGTGTGACGGCTCGATCGACCGGCTGATCGAAGCCGTCGAACGCCGCGCAGTCGAGCTCGACCTCGTCTGGGCGAGCACCTGATCGAACCCG
>CAFBMT010000022.1_pt1 | contig 43750 bp, 40 predicted proteins | sample 7269051 | NCBI WGS metagenome assembly CAFBMT01 (sample SAMEA6814073, study PRJEB35770) | freshwater metagenome | biome: Freshwater; feature: Freshwater reservoir; material: water | place: Czech Republic | collected 2017-05-23 | depth 30m m | reverse complement strand
TCGCACGTGCGCGTTGTGCGACACACCGTTCGAGTTCACCCAAGCCCACCACGTGCACTGGTCAACCCACGGTGGCCCCACCAACATCGACAACCTTGTGCCACTGTGCACCCGCCACCACCACCTGGTCCACGAAGGCGGCTGGCAACTCACACTGCACCCCGACCGCACCCTCGAAGTGCGCCAACCAGGAGGACAGGTGACAATTCACGGGCCGCCCCGGGCGATGGCCGCGTAGCGTGCCGACGTGCACATCGCCATCCTCACCTTCGACGGGTTCAACGAACTCGACTCGTTGATCGCGCTCGGCATCCTGAACCGGGCGGCTGGCCACGATTGGTCGGTAGCGATCACGTCACCGACCGAAACGGTGACGTCGATGAACGGCGTGGTGCTGCACGCGCAGGCTCGGCTGGACACCGTGGCGAGCGCCGACGTGGTGCTGGTGGGCAGTGGCGTGGGCACGCGCGACGTGGTGCGCGACCGCGACCTGATGGCGCAGTTGCAGCTCGACCCCACTCGGCAACTGATCGGTGCGCAGTGTTCGGGCGCGCTGGTGTTGGCGACGCTGGGGCTGTTGCACGATGTGCCGGCCTGCACCGATCTCACCACCAAACCGTGGGTCGTGGAGGCGGGCGTGCAGGTTCTCGACCAACCGTTCTTCGCCAAAGGCAACGTGGCTACGGCTGGCGGTTGCCTGGCGGCGCAGTACCTGGCCACGTGGGTCATCGCCCGTGTGGCGGGCGCCCGCGCAGCGGCGGCGGCGATGCACTACGTGGCACCTGTGGGCGAGAAGGAGCAGTACGTGCAGCGCGCGCTCGATCATGTGCTGCCGTATGTCGACACCGACGACTGACGGAGCGCTGACGGAGCGCTGACGCGGAGCCAATGTCGCCGTTGGCGCCCTATCTGCGAGCGAGGGCCTGCTTATCCACCTTGGCCATCGGGGTGAGCGGGAGGGCGTCCAGCACCACGACTTCGTCGGGGGCCTTGTAGTCGGCCAGTCGTTCGCGCACCCAGGTGCGCACCTCATCACGTGTCGGGGTGCGGTGGCCGGGTTCGGGCACGAGGAAGGCGACACCGATCTCGCCGATAGTGGCGGCGACCCTGCCGATCACGGCGGCCGCAGCGATGGCTGGATGCTCAACCAACACGTTCTCCACCTCCAACGGGTACACGTTGTAGCCACCGCGGATGTACATGTCGCCGGCCCGACCGACGAGCGAGAGGTTGCCGTCGGCGTCGAAGCGGCCGAGGTCGCCGCTGGTCAGCCAACCGTCCTCACCGAGGACGGCCGCCGTCTGCGCAGGGTCGCCCCAATAGCCGCGCATCACACACGGCCCACTGATCTGTACGCGCCCCACCACACCGACGGCCACCGGAGCGCCGGCGTCGTCGACCACGCGCACCGTCATCCCCTCCTGCGGGCGGCCGACAGTACGGAACTGGATCTCGGGCGGGTCGTCGGGGTCGGTGCCGGTGATCGAGGGCGACTCGGTCATCGCATAGCGCACGATCACTGGCGCACCGAGCGTCTCGCGGATGCGCTGGATCAACTCCGGTGCAGCTGGCGCGGTGGCGGAGAGGCACACCCGCAGCGCCGAGAAGTCGGCACCAGCGGTCTCGGGCAGTTCCAACAACTTCACGAACTGAGTGGGTACCCCGGCGCCGACGTTGATGCGCTCGCTGGTCAGCACCTGCAACATCATCTGCGCCGTCCAGGGCACGGGCGTGAGCACGATGCTGAACCCCATCGCGAACTGCTCCCAGATCTTCGCCATATAGCCAGCGTGAGCGAGTGGCAACCCGCCGAGACGACGATCGAAGGCGTGAGTCATCTCCCCTGCCGAGTGGACAGCCGCCTCGAGGTTGCGATGGTCGAACCAGGCGCCCTTCGGCAGACCCGTGGTGCCACTGGTCCAGATGATCACCGCTGGGTCGGCAGGCTGCATCAACGGAGCATCGAGCAACGGCTCGCCGTGCAGTTCGAACTCCGCGGGCGTGATGACGATCGGTGTATGGCCGCCGGGCACCACGAACGACGCGTCGGCGATCACTGCGGTGGGCGAACAGCGGTCGAAGATGCCGGCGACCTCACGCGGCCCGAGTCGAGTGTTGATACCCGACACGACCGCACCGGCGAACAGCGCAGCGACACAACCGATCACGTAATCGATGGAGGGCGAGAGCGCGACGGCAACCACGTCGCCCGGCTCGACACCGAAGTCGTGCAGTTGCCGCGCCAGTGAGCGCCCCGCGGCGACCCACTGGCCAAACGTCAACCGGCGACCGGTGGCGACTTCGACGAACGCCTCGCGACCACCGATCTGTTCGGCGGCGGCGAGCATCACCTGATCGACAGTGGTGAAGTTGCCGACGACGGCGAGCGGACCAGCCATATCAGCAGTCTCGTGGTCAGCCGACGCGGCGGAACGACGCCGTGACCGAGGCGATGATGCGCCCCTTGGCGCCTTCATCGGTCATCGTCACCTCGACGCCGATGCGACCGGTGGGGCTGACGGCGCCAACCACAACGGCGCGGGCCACGAACGGACCGTGGTACCCGGGCTTCACCATCATCACGTGCCACTGTTCCACCTGCCAGTCGGCAGTTCCGGTGACCCGAACCAGTTCGTCGCCGGCCACGGCCTCCATCGCGATGTTGATCGGTCCGAGGTGCAACGCCGAGTGCGGCGACGACAGTTCCGGGACGACCTTGTCGATGTACACCGACCCGTCGGCCGCATCGTGGATATGGAACACATCACGCAGCGGCGGAAGGTCGGGTGAATCCGGCGCCTCGTTCACCGGGTTGTCCACCAAGTAGAAACCCGGCGGCACATCGCCCAGGCTGACGCCGCAACCACTGGAGATGGCGATCACTCGCGAATGGTCGTCGGCATCGACGATGCGCGAGCGGCTGAAGCCCATCTGACGGCCGAAGCTGATGACGTCGCGAATGACGTGCAACCTCCGCACGTCGTGACCGGGGTCGAGAATGTCGTAACACATCGTCACCGGTGCGGGCACACACTCGTCGTCACGCCAGTACGGCTCCGGCGACACGATGCACAGTGGAGCCGCCATCACACCACCGGTGCTGTTGCGCATGTCGTGGCGCAGCGGCATCTCCTCAACGTCGACTCCGGTGTCGAGGAACGGCGTGCCCTTGCCGAGGTAGGTGTAACTCTGCAACGCCTGCCACGACAACTCGAAGTGGCGCCAGTGTTCCTCCGGCGTCAACGTGCGGATGTCCCCCATGCTCTCGTTCCCCATGATTCCCCCTCGTGTAGTTCCGGCCGCAGTCAGCGAGCCTGGAAGTCGGCTGGACGACGTTCGGCGTACGCCTTGACGCCTTCGTCGTAGTCCTCGGTGGCACGCAAGACGCTCTGCACGGAGTGCTCGTGGTCGGTGGCGGCCTTGACCTGGGCAGCCAATTGCGAACGCAGCGTGCGCCGTATTGCGCGCACGGCGAGCGGTGCCGAGCTGGCGATCTGCATGGCGATCTCAATCGCAGTTGCGCGTACGTCGCCCTGCGACACGAGGCGCTCGCACAGGCCGATCGCCAACGCCTCGTCGCCGGTGATGCGTCGACCGGTGTACATCAGATCCATCGCGTGCGCCTCGCCGATCAGACGGGGCAGTGTGAAGCTGATACCGAACCCCGGGTGAAAACCGAGCTGCGAGAAGTTCACCGCGAAGCGTGCTTCGCTGCACGTGACGCGGATGTCGGCGACGAGCGCAAGGCCGACTCCGGCACCGATGGCAGCGCCCTGGATCGCAGCGATGACCGGGATGGAGCCCTCGAACAAACGCACCGCCTGCGTGTACAGCGGGTTGTGCCCAAGCGCCGCCGCTGCTGCGAGCGGATCGCTGGTGCCACCGAGGCGGGCCCCGGCGCAGAAGTGCTTTCCGGCGCTGCACAGCACGATTGCCCGACACGTCGGGTCGGCCTCGAGCGACTCGAACGCGTCAGCGATCGAACCCACCAATTCGACGTCGATCGAGTTGTCCGGAGGGCGTTGCAGTTCCACAACAGCCACATGCCCAAGACGACTCACGCCGACATCACCGAACTGCACGACCCCGTTCACCGCTGCCCCTTCTCGACGACCGAACCTTCGGCCGGATGCAGGGTGGAACCTAACAGTCAGGCGTTCCAGCCCACCAGCGACGGGGCGAACACCGCGTCGCCGCGATCGCGTCGTCCCACGGTCGCACGTTCATCGGGCACCCATCCACCGGGCGCCACCGGATCGATGCGCGACCAGTCGAACGCACACACCCTCGCGGCGATGCGCCATTCGCGGTTGCGACGTTCGAAGTCGTCGACATAGCGCAAACCGACGGTGTAGTCCCGAAGCGGTTTGGTGGAACTCGCCGGCAGCCGGTGATAGGCCACCAGATACGACTCGGCCCGAGCCCGCTCACCGTCGAACTCCACCAGGATGTTGCCGACAAAGTGTTGCGTGCTCAAGAACCTCGGCAGACCCTGCTGGATGTAGGCCAAGAACTCGTCGACGGTGCCGCGGAAGTCGCCATGATCGTCGGTGGCGTCGGCGTGATAGCAGCTGCGGACGAGGTCCCAGTCGAGCCGGTCGATGCCGCGGCAATACCGGTGAATCACATCGCAGATCTCCTGTTGCGCCATATAGCGGGCGAGGCGTTCTGCATTGAGTTGGATCTTGCTCATGACGCTCCTGAGGGACGAATCTTCACCCTAGTTGCGAGTAGCCAGGTGTACTCTTCCAGCAATCACTCCGTCGCCGGCCGTCGCCGGGCCGGTGTAGTTCTGGTGGTCTGGATCGAATCCAGGCCGCTGGGAGGATCGGATACACACCATGATCGAGCCACGTCCGCTGACCAGGGCCGACATCGCCATCGCCATGGTCGAAGTCATCGCCGACGACTACCTGTTGGCGAGCGCGATCACAGTGAACGAAGCGTGGACCAGCGGCTATGTCGCCAACCTCCTCACCCACGCCGAGGTACTGGTGGCGCAGTCGGCCAACCCCGACGACCCAATGGCACCGGAACCGCTCACCGCTTCGGAAGCCGTACGCAGAGCGCTCGACGCCGCCAATCCATGGCCGGTCTTGCTGTACTACGCCCATCCCGTGAACGATGACGCACGCCATGCCCTGGTGGCATTGCTGCGAGCCCAGGCGCAGTTCCACTCGACTGCCGCAATGCTCGAGCGCCGCGGCCTGCGGCGCCACCCGCTCCCCGACTGAGGAAAACTTGACGGTCGGCCGGCGACCGCAGGGGATACCCTTCGGATGACTATTGCGAAGGGGTGCCATGCGCTTCACCAGGAAGACAGCACTGACTGCCGTTGCTGTTGCCTCTATTGGCATCACCGGTGTCAGCACCGTTCCCACGGCGGGAGCACTCCCGACGACCGTGCAGCGTGCCAGCAGCGCCCCGGCTTCTGCTGACCACGTCATCGTCGGTTTCCGCTCAGGCGTCTCCACGACAGAGCACGACCGGGTGTTGCGCGATCACAAGGTGCGCAGCCACCGCCGAGTCACGGCTGCTGTGTCGAGCGCACAGACAGAGCTCATCCAACTGCCGGCCGGCGCATCGGTCGACACCGAGATCGCCGCGCTGAAGGCCGATCCCGCCGTTCGCTTCGCCGAGCCCGACTACCAGGTCACCGAGCAGGCCACCTCGGACGACCCGTTCTTCACCAGCGGCCAGTTGTGGGGAATGGCCGGCGACGCGTCCACGCCCGCCAACCAGTACGGAACCGGCGCCGCAGAGGCATGGTCGGCCGGGTACACCGGATCGTCCAACGTCGTGGTCGGCGTCATCGACGAGGGAATTCAGATCACCCATCCCGAGCTTGCGGCGAACATCTGGGTCAACCCGTGGGAGATCGCCGGCGACGGTATCGACAACGACGGCAACGGCTACATCGACGACGTCAACGGCTGGGACTTCTTCAACAACGACAAGACCGTGTTCGATGGCACTGCCACTGCCGGGCTCGATGCCCATGGCACGCACGTCTCGGGCACCATCGGAGGAACCGGCGGCAACGGCCAGGGTGTGGCCGGGATCAACTGGTCGGTGAAGATCATCTCCACCAAGTTCCTCGGTCCGGCCGGTGGCTCGATCTCCGCAGCGATCGCCGCGCTCAACTACCTCGTCGACATGAAGGTGCGCCATGGCGTCAACATCGTCGCGGTCAACAACTCCTGGGGCGGTGGCGGGTTCAGCCAGGCGATGTCCGACGCGATCAACCTCGCAGGCGACCACGGCATCCTGTTCATCGCTGCGGCCGGCAACTCCGGCACGAACAACGACACCACCGCCAACTACCCCTCGAACTACGACTGCACCAAGGGTGGCACGCGCGGGTGGGATTGCGTCGTCGCGGTGGCCGCAATCGACAGCGCTGGAGCACTGGCGTCGTTCTCGCAGTACGGCGCGACCACGGTCGACCTCGGCGCCCCGGGCGTCGACATCATCAGTTCCGTGCCGACCAACTCCTACGCGTCGTATGCCGGCACGTCCATGGCCACACCGCACGTCACCGGGGCGGTCGCCCTCTGTGCATCCATCAACCCAAACTTGGATGCAGCCGGCATTCGTAGCGCGATCATCGCGTCGGCCACACCCACGTCCTCGCTCACGGGCAAGACTGTTACCGGCGGCCGCCTCGATGTGGGCGCAATGGCCGCGCGATGCGCCGTCTCGTCGGCCGCTGTCGCCGGTGCACCTTCCGCGCTGACCGCTACAGCCACGAATGAATCGACGATCTCGCTCAGCTGGACCGATGGCGTCACCGCCGAGACTCGCTACGACATTGAGCGGGCGCCGTCCGTCTCGGGCGTGTGCGGCACCTACGTGGTGATCGGCCAGGGACCCGCCAATACCGCCGCCTACACCGTCTCCAATCTGACCGCAGCCACCACGTACTGCTTCCGCGTACGCGCCGCGAACTACTTCGGCGGTGGCACCACCAGCGCCTACAGCACTACCGCCAGCGCCACCACGCTCGCCGCTCCGCAGCCCTACTCGTGTGCTGCGTCGAGCTACTCATGGATTGATGCCACCACTGGCGGAACGTCGTACGTGATCGGTGACGACGCGTCCGCCACGGTCGGTTTGCCGTTCAACTTCTCGTTCTACGGCACCTCGTACAACTCCGTGCAGGTGGCCTCGAACGGGTACCTGCGCCTGGGCGCTGGCGCCGCAACAGCGTTCGCCAACGTCACCATTCCCAACGCCGCCGACCCGAACGCGATCATCGCTCCCTGGTGGGACGACCTCAGCCCGAACCTCGGCGGCACCATCTGGACCACCACCACCGGCACCGCTCCGAACCGCAAGTTCGTCGCCTCCTGGGTCGGCGTACCCCACTTCGGCGGAGGCACCACGAACGTGACGTTCGAGGCCATCCTCGACGAGGCCACCGGCGATATCACCCTGCAGTACCTCGATGCCACCACCACATCGACAGCGTCGAACAAGGGCGTAGGCGCCACCGTCGGCCTGGAGAACTCCACTGGCACTGCCGGGACGCTGATCTCCTACAACACGGCCTCGCTCAGCGACCTTTCGGCTCGACGTTGTAGCAACACCGCCACGCTCGTCGCCCCGACGGTGTCCACCACGACGCTCGCTGCCGGCCTGGTGGGCAGTGCCTACTCCGCCACGCTCGCAGCAACAAGTGGCACTGCCCCCTACACGTGGTCGCTCGTCAGCGGCACTCTGCCGGCCGGACTCAGCCTGAACACCTCCACGGGCGCCATCACCGGCGCACCCACGACCGCCGGCACCTCGAGCATCACGGTGCAGGCCGCGGACACCAAAGGTCTCGTCGGCACCAAGGCGCTGTCGATCGCTGTCACTGCCCCGGCAGTACTCGCCATCTCCACGACCTCACTCGCCGGTGGCACCGTCGGCACGGCGTACTCGGTCACGCTGGCAGCCACTGGTGGCACGAAGCCGTACACCTGGTCGATCTCGACGGGCACGCTGCCCGCCGGGCTCACGCTGAACTCGTCCACGGGTGCCATCACAGGCACACCTACGACCTCCGGTGCGTCAAGCATCACGGTCAGGGTCACCGATGCCGCAGCCCGGACGATCACGAAGGCCTTGTCGATCAACGTCGTACTCCCGGCGATTCCCGGGGCCTTCAACAAGTCGGCTCCGGCCACGAACGCCACGGCGCGTTCGCGTACTGCGCTCGCGCTCTCATGGGCCGCGGCCACCGGGGCCGTGTCGTACCGCTACTGCGTCGACACCGTGAACGACAGTGTGTGCAACACCTCATGGGTCAACGTCGGCACCGCCCGTACCGTCACCATCGGCGCCCTCGGCAGTCTCACCGCCTACTACTGGCAGGTCGAAGCCGTCAACCTGGGTGGGTCTCGGGCTGCGAACACCGGCACGTGGTGGAAGTTCACAACCGCCGTCTGAACCGAATGCAGCACGCTTAGTCACCCGTTGACTATGCTCGCCATGTGCGATTCACCACGACACCGTTCATCGCCGCGCTCGCCATCTGTGTCGTCGCTGCCACTTCGTGCAGCACCAGCGCGCCGACCGGCGACGTCGTGGTGTTCGCTGCATCGTCGTTGACCGCAGCCTTCACCGAGATGGGCACCGCGTTCAACGCAGCCACTCCTGATGCCCACATCACGTTCAACTTCGCGGGCTCCGCTGACCTGGTGACGCAACTCACCGAAGGCGCACCCGCCGACCTGTTCGTGTCGGCAGACGATTCGAACATGAAGAAGGTCACCGACGCCGAATTGAATGCCGGCGCCCCTCTGTCGATCGCCAAGAACACGTTCGCGATCATCGTCGGCAAGGGCAACCCGAAGGGCATCACCACCGTGGCCGACCTCGCCAAGCCCGGCCTCGTGGTCGTGCTCTGCGCCGAGACGGTCCCGTGCGGCAAGGGCGCGGCGAGGATCCTCGCCAACGCGGCGGTGACCATCACCCCCAAGAGCCTCGAGGACAAGGTGAAGGGCGTCGTCTCCAAGGTGACCTCCGGCGAGGCCGACGCAGGAATCGTGTTCGTCACCGACGTCAAGGCTGCAGGCGACACGGCACAGGGTGTCGACATTCCGGCTGACCTGAATGTGATCAGCAACTACCCGATCGTGGTGACCAAGCAATCCCAGAACGCTCATGCAGCTCAGGCGTTCATCGACTTCGTGGCCAGTGCAGCGGGTCGGGCGATCCTCGCCAAGTACGGATTCCTGGCCCCGTGACCGCTCGCCGGCACCGGAGCAGGAGCGCGCGGTCTGCACGACCCCCCGCCCCGGTGCTGGCACTGGCCGTCGTCGCGATCTCGTTCTTCGCCCTCCCACTCATCGGGCTGATCTGGCGGGCCCCATGGTCGAAGGCCTGGGCGTACCTCAGCGATCACGCCGCCGTAACCGCGTTGCGCCTGTCGCTGCAAACATCGCTCTGGGCCACTGCACTCTCGGTGCTGTTCGGCGTGCCACTGGCCTGGCTGCTGGCCCGAACGCAGTTCCCCGGGCGCAGTGCGGTGCGCGCATTGTGCACACTCTCGATGGTGCTCCCACCGGTCGTGGGTGGTGTGGCCCTGTTCTTCGCCCTCGGTCGCCGTGGGCTGATTGGGCAGTGGATCTACCGGTGGTTCGATTACCAATTGCCGTTCACGACAGCGGCGGTCGTGGTGGCACAGACGTTCGTAGCGATGCCGTTCCTGGTGATCACCGTCGAGGCCGCACTGCGCCAGCTCGACACCGCCCCCGAGGATGCCGCGCGCACGCTCGGCGCCTCACGGTGGTATGGCTTCCGGCGGGTGACACTTCCCGCGATCCGCCCGGCGCTGGTGGCCGGCGCGGTGCTGTCGTGGGCACGGGCGCTCGGCGAATTCGGCGCCACCATCACGTTCGCCGGCAACTATCCGGGAACCACGCAAACGATGCCGTTGGCGGTGTATCTCGCCCGTGAGACGAACCCCGAGCAAGCCATTGTTCTGTCGCTGCTGATGATCGCCATCTCGTTCGCCGTGCTGGTGACGTTGCGCGACAGGTGGTTCGGCAACCGCCGCGACACGGCGGTGCTGTCATGACGCTCGCGGCCGCAATCACCTGCGAGGTCGGGTCGTTGCAACTCGCCGTCGAGTTCGCTGTGCAACCCGGCGAACTGCTGGCCATCCTCGGCCCCAATGGGGCGGGAAAGACCACCGTGCTCCGCGCACTGGCTGGTCTGCAGCCGCTCGACGTGGGCCGGATCACCATCGACGACACCGTCGTGGACGATCCGGCGACCGACACCTTCGTCGAGCCGGCACGACGCGCCACAGGCATGGTGTTCCAGCAGTACGCACTCTTCCCACACCTCAGCGTGTTGGAGAACGTCGCCTTCGGGATGCGCGCCCAGCGAGTGCCCAAGGGTGAGGCGCGCCGGCGCGCGTACGAGTGGATCGATCGCGTTGGCCTCGCCGGCCACGCGCAGCATCGCCCCGGTGAGCTCTCGGGCGGACAGGCCCAGCGAGCCGCATTGGCTCGTGCGCTTGCGACCGACCCGCGCCTGTTATTGCTCGACGAACCGCTGTCAGCGCTCGACGCTGGCACGCGCGACGCCGTGCGGCGCGACCTTCGCCACCACCTCGCCTCGTTCGACGGCATGCGCGTGATGGTGACCCACGACCCGGTAGATGCCTTCGCGCTCGCCAATCGGGTGGCCATCATCGAGGCCGGCCGCATCGTGCAGACCGGCACGTTCGAAGAGGTCACCGCCCACCCTCGCTCGCGCTACGTGGCCGACCTGGTGGGGGTGAACCTGGTGCACGGTGTTGTTGCAGCAGGTGCACTCACCACAGCGACCGGGGCGAAGGTGGTGCTCGCCGATGCATCGCCCGGGCCGTCGTTCGCCGTGATTCGACCGCACTCGATCGTGATCGTACGCGAGTCCCCACTTGCCAGTAGTGCTCGCAACGTGTGGCACGGCACCATCACCGAGATCGACCGCCTCGGCGACCGAGTACGACTGCGCGTCGACGGGGTGCTGCCGTTGACCGCCGAGATCACCGTTGCTGCGTTCGAAGCGCTCGCCCTGCAGCGTGGCGACTCCGTCCACACCACGGTAAAGGCCACCGACATCGAGGTCTACCCGGCATGACACGTGCCCCAGACCAACTCCTGCTCGGCGAGTGGGCCTGTCTTGGCATCTTGCGCAGTGCGCCGACGCACGGGTTCGCGGTGGCCGCTCGGCTGAAAGCAGGCGGCGATATCGGCCGGGTGTGGTCGCTGTCGCGAGCACTCACCTATCGCGCTCTCGATCAGCTGACCGCACGTGGCTATGTGCACGCGACGGGCGAAGAGCCGGGTATCGCCGGCGGCAATCGCACCATCCTTGCGGCCACTCGCACGGGGCGCGTTCAACTCGACGAATGGTTATCGACGCCGGTTTTGCACTTGCGCGACTTGCGCAGCGAGTTGCTGTTGAAGTTGGTACTGGCGGATTCGTGTGGGGTCGACCGCACTCCCTTGTTGCTACGACAGCGAGCCCATATCGCAACGATGACGGACGCCCTCGCGCCACACGAGGACGACAACACCACGGCACACGACGTCGTGGCGCTGTGGCGCAGCGAGGCATCTCAGGCCGCGCTGCGGTTCATCGACGCCGTCGTCACCGCCCGCAGTACCTGACCGTCAGTACGACGAGCCCGGCTGCGGGTCGGCGTACAGCACTGACTTGGTGACATGCCCGAACGCCCCTTGCAGATCAGCCAGCGTTCCCACCGAGGTGCCCCACCCGCCGGCATTGGCGTAGACCGCCGCCTCGATGCGGATCCATTCACCCACCGGCAGGCGATGCATCGACAGCGTGAGATCGGCGTTCAACGACGCATTGTTCGGGTACGTGCGACCCCCGGTCAGCACCACATCGGCGGCGACCGCCGCACGCGTCGCCGGTGTCATCGTCTCCCCCTCGATCAGCTGATCGCAGATTCGCAGCCAGTACGCCGCCCGCCCACCGCCATAGTGCTCGAAGGACATGTCCATCGAGCCGAGGAACCCGCTGTTACCCCATGGCGATTCGGTCATGTGCGTGGAGCGATCGAAGACTGGCGGCACGTCGGGCCGAATCTCCGCCGGGTCGATGATCTCACCGCGCCGCATCCGCATCCCCTCGGACCGCCCGACCTCGACACCATCGACCAGCAGGGTCACCTCCACCACCTGTACCCGCTTGCCCGCACGGCGGATGTTGGTCACCACTTCGGTGACGCCCATCGGCACCCGCCGGCTGAGATCGATCGTGAGGCGCACGATGTCCATCGGCCCCGGCGACGGCAGCGAGTCGACTGCCCGGGCGACGATCGCGGCCACCGCAGCTCCGTGCTGTGTCCCCTCGACAGGACCTGCGGCAGTTCCGGTGGAGATCAGTCGTTCACCGTCGAGTTCATACCAATATCGCGTCATAGCGATGCCAAGGTAGCCACCCCGGCCCCGCCCACCCCATTCCGTTCATGTCACACGGGTACCACGGCGATCCGTGGTACCCGTGCGACCCGAACGGAGGGAATCGGTTCAGTTGTCGATCGCCGAGCCCGGCGCGAACGAGCGCACGTGCACGAAGTCGATCATCTGACCCTTCGGCCGGGTGATCACGAAGATCATCGCGTCGGCCATCCATTCGGGTTCCATACCCGGGCCAGCGACGCGTGTCATGTAGCCGCTCTCGAGCCACTCGGGCAGTGCCGCTTCCATACCCTCTGGTGTGAAGTTGACACCGAATTCGGTTCCGCCGACGGAACCGGACACATAGTTCGAGACGCGAATCTTGTCGGCGCGCAGTTCATGGTTGAGCATGCGACTGAACGTGTCGAGCCCACCCTTCGAGGTGCCGTACAACACCATGAACGGCATGTAGTCGCCGACGATCTCTGACGACACGTTGACGATGTCGCCGCCGCCGGCCTTGCGCAGCAATGGCACCGCAGACCGAGTGGTGAGGATCGGGCCACGCAGGTTGATGTCGAGGACGAAGTCGATGTCGTCGTCGGTGGCATCGGCGATCTTGGCGATGCGGCCCACGCCAGCGACGTTGAGCAGTGCGTCGACCTTGCCGAAGCGGCGATCCACCTCAGCGAACGCGGCGCGCACGCTGTCGGCGTTGGCCACGTCGCACTGGATCGGAATCGCAGTCTGGCCGAGGCTGGCGGCGACCTCGTCGAGGCGTTGCTTGTTGCGCGCCATGATCACCACGTTCGCGCCTTCGTCGACACACCGCTTGGACACAGCCAAGCCGAGCCCCGCCGAACCGCCGACGACAACGATGACCTTGTCGTTCAACTGACCCATGTCAGTCGACCAGTGTGATCGCGCGCTCTGGGCAGTTGTTGGCGCCGACGCGAGCCGCTGCTTCGTTCTCCGGCGAGACCTGGGTCTCGTTCATCGCGTTGTAGCCGCGGTCATCCAGCACGTACACGCTGGGGGCCAGCGCGGCACAACGGCCGTGGCCGCTGCAGGAGTCGTTATCAACGATGATCTTCATGTCAGTGGTTCCTTGTGAGCATTTTGGGGGTGGATCAAGCGGACTTCCAGCCACCGTCGACCGGCAACACCACGCCGTTGACGTGGCTGGCCTCGGCCGACGCGAGCCAGGAGATGGTAGATGCGATCTGTTCCGGCTTCGCCGTCTTCTCGCCCAGAGCGATACTGGGCTGCTGACGCATGAACGCCCACATCACGTCCTGCGTCGGTGTCGCTGTGGTGGCGATATTGGTCTCCGTGCCACCGGGGCACACCGCATTGCAGCGCACGCCGGTGTTGCCGTATGTGTACGCGATGTGCTTGGTGAGACCGATGATGCCGTGCTTGGAGGCGATGTACGCGGCGCCAGCGCCCGAACCGCCGAGGCCGGCGATGGAAGCGACGTTGACGATCGCACCGCCACGCTCGGCCATCAGCGGCACCAGCAAACGGCACAGCCGCATCGGCGCCTTGAGGTTCACGTTCTGCACAAGGTCCCACAGGTCATCGCTGACTTGGCTGACGGGGTAGAAGTAGTCCATCACTCCGGCCACGTTGGCAAGCACGCTCACCGGGCCGAGGCCTTCGGCCTGTGCCACCAGCGCCTCGATGAACGCACCATCGGTCAAGTTGCCAGCGACCGCGGTGATCCCCGACTGCTCGGCAGCGACGACCGCGAGGGCGTCGGCGTTCGCGTCGGTGGCTACCACCGTGGCACCCTCCTGCGCGAGCATGATCGCCGTTGAGCGGCCGATACCAGAGGCTGCGCCGGTGACGATTGCAATTGTGTTGTCGTGCCTCGACATGGACTTGGTCAGACGTCCCACTCGAGGTGCAGCGAGGTGATGCCCATCTGGCCACCGTGCTCGGGCACCGAGGTTCCGGGGACGATGCGATAGTTCGGGATCCGCTCGTGCCACATCGTCATCGCCGTCATCAGTTCCTCACGCGCGAAGTACGACCCGAGGCAGCGGTGCGGGCCAGCACCGAACGCAATGTGGCGGTTGTTCTCACGGTCGATGAGCACCTTGTCGGCGTTCTCGAACTCGCGCGGGTCGCGGTTGGCGGCGACCAACGGCATGAACACCATTTGGCCAGCCTTCACCGGGCAACCAGCAACCTCAGTGTCCTCAGCGACCTTCCTGGATGGCGTGACGAACGAGTAGAAGCGCAGGAACTCCTCGATCGCCGACGGCCACAGCTCCGGTTCTGCCAGCAGTCGCTCACGATCCTGCGGGTTGTTGGCCAAGTGCCAGAAGTTGTAGGTGAGCTGCGAGGCGACGGTGTCGAGGCCGGCCATGAACATCAGCAGGCAGAAGTCGAGGATGTCCTGCATCGGAATCGGCTCGCCGTCGATCCGGGCGCCCAGCACGTAGCTGATGATGTCTTCCTTCGGGTCGAGCTTGCGTTGCTCGATAAGGGCACCGAAGTAGCCCATGACTTCCATCATCGCTGCAAACTGTGTTTCAGCGGCACCCGGCACGTCACGATCGGTGTGCAAGATGGCGACCTCCCACGCCTGGAACTGATCGGCGTCTTTGCTGGGCAGACCCATCAGGTCCATGAAGATCACGTTCGGGAACAGCAGCGCCACTTCAGACACGAACTCGCAACTTCCCTTGGCAGCGATCGAGTCGAGCACTTCGGTGAACCGCTGGCGCAGCTTCGGCTTCATCTTCTCGACTGCGCCAGGTGACCACAGCGGTGTGAGCAACTGACGCCAATCGACATGGAGCTTTCCGTCGAGCATCTCCGGAATCCAGCGATAGGGCGGGTTCGGGTCGGTCGGAGTCACTGCAGCATTCGTGAAGACCTGGGCCTTCTGGAACGACTTGCGAATATCGGCCATACGCGTGATCGTGAAGAACTGGAACTCGCCGGCAATCCCGGTGAACACAGGGGACTGCTCGCGCAAGCCGTCGATGATCCGCATGTGCTGCCCTGCTGGCAACTCACCGGGGAGGATGTCCATGAGGTGCGCGACGGGGCAGCCTGACGGGTTCAACAGTTCGGGTTCGGTGGTGGTCATGTGATCCCCTTGTGCGAGCGAGACACGCTCCCTGTGGAGCGTGTCGGATGGCACAGTAGCCCACTTTGTCGGACTGTGCCAAGGTCCTCGTTGACGATGTCGGCGGGACGCGGCTGGTACTCACTACGCTGCGCCGATGCTGGATGCCACTGACATCGCCCGCCTCATCGCGACAGGAGCACTGACCGCCGTGCAGGCGACGCAGGACGTGCTCGACCGAATCGCCGCGCACGACGGAGACCTCCACGCGTTCCTCACCGTCGACGCGCCCGGAGCACTCGCTGCCGCCACCGCTGCCGATGCTGCGCAGCGCCGGGGCGATGCGCTCGGTCCGTTGCACGGCGTGCCGATCTCGCTCAAGGACGAGGTATGGACCAAGGGGTTACGTTCCACCGCCGGGTCGCGGCTGTACGAACAGTTCGTCCCCGAGACCGACTCCGAGGCCGTCGCCCGCCTCCGCCGTGCAGGGGCGATCATCGTCGGCAAGACGCAACTCCCCGAGTTCGCAGCCTGGCCGCAATCGAAGAACCTGGTGGGGCCGGAAGCGGTCAACCCACACGACCACAGCCGCATCTCTGGCGCTTCCAGCGGTGGCTCGGCGGCGAGTGTTGCGTCCGGAATGGTGCCGCTGGCGCTCGGGTCGGATGGAGGCGGCTCGATTCGCATCCCCTCAGCGCTGTGCGGCACATTCGGCCTGTTCCCCACTCCCGGGCTGGTGCCGGCACGCGACAGTTTCAGCTACAGCCCGTTCGCCAGCCTCGGCCCGATCACACGCAGTGTGCGCGACGCCGCACTGATGCTGCAGGCGATCGCCGGCCACGACCCGTTGGAGGTCGGCTCGCTGGACACTCCCGTGCCCGACTACCTCAGCACACTCGACGCTGGAGTCGAAGGGCTGCGCATCGCCTTCACCGCCGACTTCGGGTGGATCGACGCCGATCCGCGCATCACTGCGTTGACCGCCGAGGTTGCCTCGCGCCTCACTGCCGTCGGCGCCGTGGTGGAGCAACCCGCCATCGAGATCGAGGACATCTGGCCGGTGTTCGGCGCAGTCACCCTCGGTGCCAGCGTCTACGACGGAGTGCGCACGCCGTACATGGTGTCGCCCACGCACGTGGATCGCTTACTGAATGGCCTCGACCAACTCACGCCACCGCTCCAGATGGCTGTGACGAGCGCTCCTCCGACTCCGGAGCAATACGCCGATGCGATGGTGACGATCGGGCGCGTGCGCGAGCAGTTCCGCATCTGGTTCCAGAGCTACGACGTGATCTGCTCGCCCACGATGGCGATGTTGGCCCCGATCAGCCCGCAGGACTGGTCGATGCCGTATCCCGACGGGCGAATGGGCACCAACTACACCGCATACGCGAACGTCTGTTGCCTGACCGCCGCCTCCTACCCATGTGGCCCTGTCGCCGGGTTGCCGGTGGGACTGCAAGTGATCGGGCGCGGCGGGGCCGAGGCCTTGGTGCTGCGTGTATGCCGCGCTCTGGAGAAGGTGGCGCCCTACAGCGGGCTGGTATGAAGGGGCCGTATGACCTCGCCGACCGATCGACCGCTGCCAGCACTCACGCCCGAGAACGAGTGGTTCTGGACATCCGGCCGCGACGGAGCCCTGCGAGTGCTGCGCTGCGACGACTGCCAGGCGTACCTGTTCCCCACGACGCCCATCTGCCCCTACTGCCGCTCTACCGCGCTCACGGTCACCGCCGTATCAGGCCGAGCGACGGTGGTCGGCTCGACCGTGAACCATCATCAGTGGCTACCGGCGATGCCGCCTCCGTATGTGGTGGCGATCGTGGCCATCGAGGAGGACGACCGCGTCCGTTTCACCACCAACATCGTCGGCTGCGCGCCCGAGTCAGTGGCGCCGGGACTGCGCGTGCAAGTGCAGTTCGAGCAGCATGACGACGTCTGGCTGCCGATGTTCGCCCCCACCGCTGACACCACACCAGGGCCTATCCCCCACGACGACCCCAGGTGGCGGGTCGCCCGCCCGATGGCGTCGAAGGACAAGTTCGAACACAAGGTGGCCATCACGGGTATCGGCATGTCGGAGCTTGGCCGCCGCTTGATGCGCGACCCCGTGTCGCTGACGGTGGAGGCCTGTCTGCGGGCGATCGCCGATGCCGGGCTGACACCCGAAGATATCGATGGCCTGTCCACGTACCCCGGCGCCGGCGGTGGGCACGGCCACAGTGAGGGTGGCATCACCGCCGTCGAGAATGCGCTGCGATTGCGCCCCACGTGGCACAGCGGCGGGCCAGAGACACCCGGTCAGTCCGGTTCGATCGTCAACGCGATGTTGGCCGTGGCCTCGGGCCTGTGCCGTCACGTGCTGTGCTTCCGCACCGTCTGGGAGGCCACCTATGCAGAACTGCAGCGCCGCGGCGGACAGCACAGCGGCGGCGGGCGCATCGAGGGCGATATGCAGTGGCGGCTGCCGTATGGCGCGGCGTCGGCCTCGAACTGGATCGCGATGAACGCCTCGCTGCACATGCAGCGTTACGGCACCACCCGCGAGTCGCTCGGCTGGATTGCGCTCAACGCGCGCAAGAACGCCGCGCTCAATCCCAACGCGATCTACCAGACCCCGCTCACGATGGACGACTACCTCGGTGCGCGCATGATCACCACACCGTTCGGTCTCTACGACTGCGATGTGCCGTGCGATGGCGCCACCGCCGTGATCGTGTCGGCGATCGACGCAGCGGGCGATGCGCCGCACCCGATCGTGCGTGTCGAGGCCGTGGGTACCCAGATCACCGAGCCGGTGTCGTGGGACCAGGGAACGCTCGAGCACGAGCCGATGCTGGCCGGCCCTGCCAGCCACCTGTGGAGCCGCACCAACCTCACACCCGCCGACGTCGACGTCGCGCTGCTCTACGACGGCTTCACGTTCAACTGCCTGTCGTGGCTCGAGGCACTCGGCTTCTGCGGTATCGGCGAGGGCAAGGACTTCGTCGACGGCGGCACCCGTATCGCCCTCGACGGCGAGCTACCGCTCAACCCGCACGGTGGTCAGTTGTCGGCAGGCCGCACTCATGGCTACGGCTTCGTCCACGAGGCTGTTGTGCAACTGCGTGGGCACGGTGGCGCTCGCCAGGTGAAGGGCGCCGAGGTCGCGGTGATCGCCGCTGGTGGCGGCGTCCCCGGCGGCACCATCCTGTTCACCAAGGGCTGAACCCCACACTCCCCTGCACCCCCCGCCCCCCCGCCCCCCCCCGCTTCTGGTCCTACATCGGCCACGGACGTCCGTGGGCGATGTAGGACGAGAAGCAGATGTGGGTGGAGGCTCAGCGGTCGGATCGACGGGGTCGCACGTGCAATGCACGGTTGGCGGCCTCGACGATCTCGGGGAACTCGGCCGTAGAGCGGCCGAGCGTCTCGATCAGCGCCAACTCCACACCCACCATGCTGCCGGCCATCACGCGCGGGGTCGGATCGGAGTCCAGGTCGACACCCAGGCAGCGGGCGAAGTAGGCGGCGAGCGCGATGTAGACCAGCATCAGCCGCTCGCCCGTCACGCGGGCCACAACCTCAGGAGCACCAGCAGCAGCGGCACGCCACAGGTTGAGGCTCTTGGCATCCGGCGGGTCGGCGTCGTACCCCTGGAGGATCACCTCCCACGCAGCCCGTTCCGGGGAATCGCTGGGACCGAGCGCAGCGATGTGCACTACCAGCCGCTCGGCGCTACGACGAGGCCTGCCGAGCAGGAAGTCGTCCTTGGTCGGGAAGTAGCGGAACAATGTGCGCGCTGACACTCCGGCGACGTCGGCGATGTCGTCGATGGTGACCTCGCGAAACCCACGTTCGGCGAACAGCGTGAGCGCAATGTGTTCGTACTCGGTGAGGCGCAGCGTTCGCCGCCGATCCCATCCGGTCAACACTGTGGCGCTCTCGTCGCTCGTCGGCACGTCATCATCATGGCAGTATCTGACACTCCGCGGTCGCTTCACCGACGAGACACAGAGAGGGAACAGATGAGCGCAGCATTGAGCATCGGGTTCATCGGCGCCGGACAGATGGGGAGGCCGATGGTCGACCGTTTGGCCGCCGCCGGCTGGACGCCGGAGGTGTACGCGAGGCGCGCCGAGGCACGCGCCGAACTCGCTGCGCAGGGCATCGCCGCAACCGACTCGCCGACGGGGCTCGCCGCGCGTGCCGATCTGTTGATCATCTGCATGTTCAGCGACGCTCAGGTGCGCGAGGTGTTGTTCGGCGACGGCGTGCTGGCGGCGATGCAGCCGGGCTCGATCCTGGTCAACCATGTCACCGGTAGCCCGACGCTGGCGCTGGAGTTGCAGTCCGCTGCGCCTCAGGGCGTGCGCATCCTCGATGTACCCGTCAGCGGCTCCGCCGACAACATTCGCGCCGGCCAACTCACGCTGCTGGCCGCGGGAGATCCGGCTGACATCGAACGCGCCCGCGCTCCCCTGTCGTCCTACGGAAGTCCGATCATCGAGGTCGGCGGTCTGGGCGATGCGCAGCGCGTGAAGCTGATCAACAACCTGCTGTTCACTGCCAACCTGCGCATGGCCTTAGCCGCGGCAGCGCTCGGTGAATCGATGGGCATTGCACCCGCCGATCTCGCGCGCGTGATCACCGAGTGCAGCGGCGACAGCTTCGCGATCCGGCGGTTCACGCTCGCGCCGCCCGCCGTGCTCGAGCAGAGCGCGAAGCCATACCTGGCCAAGGATGTGGCCGTCATTCGCCAGGTCGCCCGCGAGATGGGGCTCGACCTCGGTGAACTCGGCGAAGTGGCTGCGTGGGCGGACGGCAGCTGAGCACGACGCGCTAACGAGCGCGGGCGACAGCGAACTCTTGCGCGAGTCGATCGACCACGGTCTGCACCGGCACGACATCCTCGATCAGGCCAACACTGTGACCGGCGCTGAAGATGTCCAGCCACGGCGTCACACCCGGGGGCATCTCGGCGCCGCGCCGAGGTCCGCGCATTGGCGGCATGTCGTCGGGGTCGAGACCCACTGCCGCGACCGACTGGCGGATCCAGTTCGCGCTGACCCCGTTCATCGCTGCCGACGCAAAGATGTCGTCCATCCCAACATCGGCGATCATCCGCTTGTGCTCGTCCGGCGCGCCCGATTCAAGGGTCGCGATGAACCGTGTGCCCATGCATGCCAGGTTGGCACCGAGCGCCAACGCACCGGCGATACCTGCTCCGTCGGCGATACCGCCACCCACCACCAGCAGACCGTCGAACATGGAGCGCACCTTGGGCACGAAGGCGAACGGTGTGAGCGTGCCCGCGTGGCCACCCGCGCCAGCGCACGTGAGCATCAGCCCGTCGACCCCGGCGGCGATGGCCTTTGCTGCGTGCGGCACGGACACCACATCGTGGATCACCATCCCACCCCACGAGTGCACGCGCTCGACAAGCGCGGCCGGGTCGCCGAGACTGCTGAACACAAGCGGGATGCGCTGCTGCTCGCACAACGCCAACTTCTGCGCGCCGAGGTCAGGATCCTTGACGATCCCGGCGATGAAGTTGACCGCGTGCGGGGCGAACCGCGCCCCGTCGCCGCGGGCCTGCGCCTCGGCGTCGGCCAGAGTGCGTAGGTACGCGGCGAACTCGTCGATGTCGTGGATCTGCATGCCCTGCCAACCGCCGATGACACCAGCGCGGCAGCACGCCAATGTGAGCTCGAGGCTGGAGGCGAAGGTCATCGGCGCGCACATCACCGGGATGCGCAGGTCATCGAACAGGTTGGTGCTCATGCCTGGCGGACTGTAGCGGTAGGTACCCACCGGTCGCACCTGGCCGACGCAGACGCGTGCATCGGTTTGACAATCGCCGGGTGCGTCTTGAAGGGTTGTGTGGTGAGCACGACCGACCCGGAAGGGAACACGTTCCCGATCGAGGACCACTTCGTCAACCGCCTCGGTCTGGCGCTGTCGTTCGACGGAAGTGGCTCGGCAGGTGTGGCGGAGATTCCACCGGAGGCGTTCGTTCCGGGCACGACGCGTCTGCGCACGGCGTACCTCGCGACGCTCGTGGACATGGTTGCCGGCCACGCTCCGACCGGCGGTGTAGGGCCAACAGTCGATCTGCGGGTGCAACTCCTGTCGTCACCTCCCTCGGGTGGAACCATCCGGTTGGCCTGCAGCCCGCTGCGGGTTGGCCGACGGCTGATCGTCGCCCAGACCCTCCTGTATTCACAGGAACACCCGACGCCGTTCGCGACAGCGACCACCACCTTCATCAACAAGTACGTGGGCGGCAACCTCGACGCGATGCCACCGCCCGCGCCGGCCGTCGAGGAGTCGCTGGATGCATTCATCGGCGCCCGCGTTCGTGACGATCGGTCGATGGAGCTGACATCGCGAGCCAGGATTGCCAACGGACTCAACGGCACGGTCCAGGGTGGGGTGCAGGCATTGCTTGCGGAGATGACTGCGGAACACCTACTCGGGGGCGGCGCACACATGGCGGCACTCGACCTCGACATCCGCTACCTGGGCAGCGTTCGCACTGGTCCGCTCGTCGCCACCGTGGTGTCGTCGCCCGCCATCCACCCGTTTGCGATGGTGCACCTCACCGACGGCGCAACCGGCGACCTCGTGTCACATGTGTCGCTGACGATGGAGTACGTGGCTTGACGCCCGATCCAGCAGCGCAGGGGGCAGCCAACCGCCGGTGTCAGTGAGGCGCTGGCGTATCGATCAGTCGGATCATCGACTCCTGCGCGATTGATGCAACCAGCACCCCGTCGCGCGTGTAGACGTGACCGAGCCCGAACGCGCGGCCACCGGCGGTCACCGGACTGTGCTGGTCGACCAACAACCAGTCATCCATGCGGAAACGGCGGTGGAACCACACCTGGTGCGTGGTGACCGCGGTGTGCAGCGTGACCATCGTGTCGGCTTGGCTGTAGCCGTCGTGGGGACGCAGCGCAGTCCCAATGATCGTCAGGTCGGTGGCGTGCGCCATCAGCGCCTGGTGCACCATCGGGTCGTCGGGCAGACGCCGGTCGCTGACCCGCATCCAGAAGGAGAACCGCGCCGGTCCACGGGTGCGGGCGCTGAGGTCGACACCGTCAACCACGCGGATCTCCCACGGGATCATCCCTGGGTCCATCGGGAGCGACTCGTCGGGGCCTGGTACATCAGGCATTGCATCTTGGTGTTCGAGTCCGACTTCTTGGTCGTCGTGCAGCGAGATCAGTGCCTCGAAGAAGATCTTGCCGTCCTGTGCCGCGGTGAGATGCCGGGTGGCGAACGTGCGACCAGTCTGCGTCTGATCGAGTAGGTACTCAAGCGGACCATCGAGGCTGCCCTCCCTGGGGAACGCGACGCTGATCGACTTCACCGTCTTCCCGGGCGACGTCTTCGTACCGAGCGCAATCGCCTGGGCAAGCAACTGCCCACCGAAGATCCGGCGGTAGTCCATCTGCAGGTGCGGGCCTGTCCACGCTCCGGGTTCGACCTCTGTGAGGTCGAGACAGTTGAGGAGTGCGTCGAGGGTGACGATCGCCATGATGAGTTTCTCCTGAGGTGTGCTGCCGGGCAAGCTATCTAACGCCCACGTCATGTTACAGTGTCGTCGCTGGGTGCCTGAACGGAGGCATCCAAGCTCTGAGCAGCACGCCGGCAGGGAGACGTTGAATGGATCTGGAACTCTCGGACGATCAGCAGATGTTGCGCGACAACATCCGCACCGTGCTGACCGGGGCATGCCCCCCGAGTCTCGTGCGCGCGGTCCACGAAGGGACGAGCGACTATGCCGAGCTGTGGCGCCAGGTCGTCGACCTCGGCTGGCCCGCACTCGGCATCCGCGAGGAGGCCGGTGGGGTCGGGCTCGGGTTCGTGGAAGTGGCGCTCCTCGCAGAGGAGCTGGGCCGCGCCGCCGCACCGGGCCCCTTGCTGGCAACGATCAGCCAGTTCGTGCCCGTCTTGGAAGAGTTCGACTGCATCGATCTGCTCGCGGAGGTCGCCGAAGGGCGCCGCTCTGGTTCGCTCGCGGTGGCCGAAGGTTCGTCCTGGGGGTTGCACTCGATCAGCACCATCGCCGAGGTCACCGCCGACGGGACACGAATCACCGGACGCAAGGACGCCGTGCTTGCCGGCAGCCAGGTGGATTCGTTCGCCGTAGTCGCGCGAGACCGGACGTCGGGTCAGCTCGGCGTGTATCTCGTCGAGCGCTCGGCGGCCACGGTGATACCGACGGGCGTGCTCGAACCCACTCTCGGGCTCGCTGATGTCGTCTTCGACGCGGCGCCGGCCGTGGTGATCGCCGCCGCAGATGTCGAGGAGGCACTGGAACGCGTGTTGCAGCAAGCCACAACGGCGATGACGCTGCACATCGTCGGGGCCTGCCGGCGGGTCTTCGAGTTGACGCTGGACTACGCCAAGATTCGCGTGCAGTACGACCGAGTGATCGGTTCCTTCCAGGCGCTCAAGCACCGCTTCGCGGACATGTACCTCATGGTCGAGAAGGCCAACGCCTTGGGCTACTTCGCGGCGGTCGCCATCGCCGAGGACGATCCCCGCCGAGCGGAGGCCTCACACATGGCCAAAGCGACCGCCGGCGAGTGCCAACGACTGCTCGTCGAGGACGGCCTGCAGTTGCACGGCGGGATCGGGTACACCTGGGAGAACGATCTGCATTTCTGGCTGAAACGGGCCAAAGCGGGCGAACTGCTGTGTGGCAGCAGCCTCCATCACCGCTCCCAACTGGCGGCCGCTCTCGGTCTGATCTCGGAGGTCAACGTATGAAGCTGCGCTTCGAAGCGTCCGTTGAGGAGTTCCGTCAGGAGTTTCTCCATTGGCTCGCGGACAACCGTCCGACCGCAGAGGAGATGGCCGCTGATCCCGCTGTCTCCAGCGCGCACTGCCCCGACTGGGCCAAGCGTTGGACGAAGCGTCTGTTCGACGCCGGCTGGCTGGTTCCTGGCTGGCCGCCCGAGCGCGGCGGGCGTAATGCCGGAGCGCACGAGACGCTGGTGTACCTCGAGGAGATGAGCCGTTCGGGGGTGCCGCGCACCACCAACCCGCAGGGTCTCGGCATCATCGTGCCATCGCTGCTGGACTACGGCACGCCCGACCAGATCAAGCGCTACGCCATGCCGCTGCTGCACGGCGAGATCACCGCCTGCCTGGGCATGAGCGAACCCGATGCCGGCAGCGACCTCGCCAATCTGAAGACGCGTGCCGTCCGCGATGGCGACACGTTCGTGCTCAACGGCCAGAAGGTGTGGACGTCCGGCGCGAACTACGCCGACTTCTGTTTCCTGTTCTGCCGCACCGACCCCGACGTCCCCAAGCACAAGGGGATCTCGATCATCCTGTTGCCGATGGATACCCCAGGCGTCACCGTCCGCCCGCTCAACGAGATCGTTCATCCCCAGCACCCCGATTTGAACGAGGTGTTCCTCACTGATGTCGTCGTGCCGGCGGCGAATCTCGTCGGGAAACTGAACGATGGTTGGGCGATGGCCAACGGCTCACTGGCTCACGAGCGGGGCATGGTCTGGCTGATGAGTGTCATCGACATGGAGATGGGCATGCAGCAGATGCTCGAACTCGCTCCATCGATCCTGGAAGCGCTGCCGGAGCAGGAGCGCGCCGTGGCGGCCGACGACGTCGTTCGCTGCTACATCGAGAGCCACGCCGTGAGATGCCTCGGGTATCGCGGCTTCGCCCGGTTGGTGAAGGGGGGCTCGGCACCTGAGCAGGCGCTGATGAAGCTCTTCGCGTCAGCCTCGCGACAGCGCCTCGCTCGCGTCGCTGCCGAGATGCGCGGTCCGGACGCACTGGAGAGCAAGCCGCAGCGATCACGTCGCATCGGCACCCTCGAGGACTACTTCGGCATCTTTGGCAGCACCATCTCCGCCGGGTCGTCGGAGATCCAACGCAACATCATCGCCGAGAGGGTGCTCGGCCTTCCTCGCGGTTGACCCCGTCTCACAGCCGGAGGTACGCGACGCAAGCGTTAGACATCGCTCCCTCCATCAGCCACGTCGCGGCGCCCGTTTGGGTTTCGCGTGCTCAGTGACGAACCGCAAGATCGCCATGTGCTTCTCGGTGTCGCGCAGCATGATGTCGACCAGGAGCGCCCACAGCGTGGTGTCCTCGAGATCGGCGAGCTCTTTGCGGAGACGCTTGAGTTCGGCGTAGTCGTCCTTCTCGTTGTCGAGCAGCCGCGTGGTGACCTCCAGCATGGCATCGCGTTCCACCCGGTCGAAGTCGAGTCGCGGGATGATCGGCTCCGCGCCACCGGGTTCCGCGTCGGATTTCAATGACGCGGCCAACTCGTTGAAGTGACGGTGATGACGGCGTTCGTCCTCGACCAGCAGGTCGACGAGGTACGAGAGCGCCTTGGACTCGGTGTCCTTGGCTGCGGAGAGGTACCCCTCGAGGAGCGCACCCTCTCGCCTGGTGTGCCCGGTGAGGTGTTCGAACATCTTCAGTTCCCAGACGCTCGCACCACGGGGTGACGACAGCAGTGTTTCTTCCATCCGGGCATTGTGCGGTCGCGTCGGCACTGCGCGACAGGGCCAAGAGTCCCTGTGCGAGAGATCAGCGGTCGCTCATCTGGCTGGCTACTTCTTGCCGGCCAGACCGCGTCGCAACATCACGACCATCGCGTCGATCGCGACGTCCTCAGCGACCAGTCCGTGTGCAACAACGATGTTCGGCAGTCGCTCGAGCAACGCCATGCACGCCAGGCCGTCGATCAGTGGGTCGCCAAAGCTGCGATGGTCCAGCAACGCGACCAGTCGATTGAGGCTGACCGCTACGGCCTGGTCGGACATGCGGATCATGTTCCGCTGCTCGTCGAACAACTCTTGCCAGGTGCTGAGCACCCCGCCGTATGTGCGGTACTCCTCGAACCACACACGCAGCCACGTCTTATACGCGGCCGGACCCTCGTCGACTGGCAACTCGTCGATGCGCGCCAGCATCCGCGTGTTGGCCTCGGCGGCGAGTACCCGGAACAGGTCGTCCTTACTGTCGAAGTACCGGTAGAAAGCACCGTGCGAGAGCCCCGCCAGTGTGACGATGTCGTCGACGCGGGTCTCGTGGAACCCGCGCTGAGGCAGCAGGGTCACGCCGGCGTCGAGCAGCAGTTGCCGGGTGGCCACGCCCCGCGGCCGCAGCGCGCGCGACGGTGCAGGTACGACGTCGCCCGGCGACCGGGTGACGCGCACATGCGTGGGAGAAGGAAGGTTGACCCCGACGATCGGGCCGCAGATCACCCGATGGATGAAGAGCGCGATACCGCGGACCAGTCGGTCGTGCGAGCGGGCGCTGAGCACCCGATCGGAGATGCCACCCGATTGCGTGATGACGCCGACAATGCCGTACGCGATGGCGACCGCCCGTGGACCCTTGTGGCGCGAACCGAACGACGTGAGCACTGCAGTACTGATGCGGTCGCCGAATGCACGGGAACCCTGAGCGAGTTCGTCGTCCTGGCGGCTTGCGGTCTGGTACGCCGAGAAGACGGGGGCGAATGCTGTGCGGAGGTGAATGAAGTCGTGGATCCAGCGATCGAGGTGAGCCAGACCCTCGGAGTCGGCGGTGATCACACCGAGTTCACCACTGAGGCGCACCATCTTGTTGCCCAGACGCGCGGCCAGTTTCCAGAAGACTTCGTCCTTGCTGGCGAAGTACTGGTAAAAGGATGGGCGCGAGCAGCCGGCGGCTTCCGTGATCAGTTCGACACTCGCAGCATTGAAACCGACCTCGCCGAAGACCAAGAGTGCGGCATCGAGGATCCGTCGTCGGGTGTCGTTACCGCGTTCTCCGACCAGCCTGCTCTGCCCGAAGGGCGGCCGCCGCTGGATTTCCTCGTCCGACATTGCCGCCAGCCTATTGATTTGAGTTGCGTCTTGTGCGTGTCCCGGTAGACACCTAATCTAACACCGTCGTCATGTAGGCGATGCCAACGAAGGGGGACTGCGAATGCAGGCTGAGGATCTGATCCTGGTAAGCGTCGACGACCATGTCGTCGAGCCGCCCACACTGTTCGAGGGACGCCTCTCAAAGCGCGCCGCCGAGTATGCGCCACGCATCGTGACCTTGGAGAACGGACGCGAAGTGTGGATGTTCGAGGGCAAGGCGATGCCGAACGTGGGCCTCAACGCTGTCGCCGGCAGAGTTCCCGAGGAGTACGGTCTCGATCCGCTCGCGTTCTCCCAGATGCGCCCCGGCTGCTTCGACATCCACGAGCGAATTCGTGACATGAATGTCAACGGCGTCCTGGGTTCGATGAACTTCCCAAGTCTCGCTGGCTTCGCCGGGGCGCTGTTCTACACAGCCGCCGACAAAGACCTTTCGTTGGAAGTGCTGCGGGCGTATAACGACTGGCACATCGAGGAGTGGTGCGGAACCTACCCGGGGCGCATGATCCCGCTGGCGATCACACCGATCTGGGACCCGCAGTTGATGGCCGCCGAGGTACGGCGAGTGGCCGCCAAGGGCTGCCATGCCGTCACGTTCTCCGAGAACCCGACGAAGATCGGCCTGCCGAGCTACCACTCCGACCACTGGGACCCCTTCCTTCAGGCGTGCGTCGATACCGGCACCGTCCTGTGCCTGCACATCGGCTCGTCGTCGCAGACCGTGATGACCTCCGCAGATGCGCCGATCGACGCAATGATCACGCTGCAGCCGATGAACATCGTGCAGTGCGCGGCGGATCTCGTGTGGTCACCGATGTTCAAGAAGTTCCCCGCACTCAGGGTTGCGCTCTCCGAGGGCGGGATCGGATGGGTGCCCTACTTCCTCGAACGTATTGACTACGTGTACTCGCACCACCGTGCGTGGACGAACCAGGACTTCGGCGACAAGTTGCCGAGCCAGGTGTTCAACGAGAACGTCTTGACCTGCTTCATCGACGACGCCGTCGGGATCGAAGTCCGCCACCACCTGAACATGGACTTCATCCACTGGGAGTGCGACTACCCGCACTCCGACTGCACCTGGCCGAACTCGCCCGAGATGGCGATGAAGTGGTTGGGTGGCCTGCCCGATGCGGACATCAACCGCATCACCCACCTGAACGCGATGCGGAACTTCACCTACGACCCGTTCGCTCACATCCCGCGCGAGCAGGCGACGGTGGGGGCGCTGCGCGCTCAGGCCACCGACGTGGACACGGCGCTCGTGAGCCACGGCACCGGCAAATTCCAGGACTCTGGCATCGTCACCACGCTGACGTTGTCCGAGCGGATCGCTCAGCGCAGCTGATGTTCACATCAGCTGTCGACAACCAACTAACATCCGTGTCACTATTGCGACGAAGCATTTTGCTTCACACATCACGTTGGGGGATCTCGTGAAATCGAATCTGATCAAGTGCGCGTCCGCGCTCGCAGTGCTCTCGTGTCTTGCTCCGGCATGCAGTAACTCCGACAGCAGCTCGACGACCACGGCTGCGGCTGTGACCACCACCGGCGTACCGACACCGGACACCGGTGGTTCGGAACCGTCGACGACGGCTGCACCCAGCAACCGTGACGTGTTCAAGCCGATCACCGGCGTGCCTGGGGTGTCGGACAAGGAGATCGGCTATGCCGTCATCGGCACGCGTTCGAACAACCCGCTCGGCACGTGCATCCTCGACTGCTATCTCGACGGCATCAAGGCGTACTTCGCGTTCCGCAACTCGGAGGGTGGCATCTACGGCCGCCAGCTCGTCGTCAACCAGGAGATCGATGACGAGCTCGCCAACAACCAGGCGCGGGCGCTGGACATCGTCTCGAACAACAAGTCGTTCGGGTCGTTCAACGCAACGCTGCTGTCGAGCGGTTGGGGCGATCTGGACAGTGCCGGTATCCCCACCTACACCTGGGGCATCCAGCCTGCCGACTCGGCGAACCGCCTGCACATCTTCCCCAGCATCGCGACGATGTGCAGCGGGGGCTGCACGAGCCATCTGATGCCCTATGCCGCCAAGTCGGCCGGGGCCAAGCACGTGGCCGCGCTCGGGTACGGAGTCACTGAGAACTCCAAGACGTGCGTGGCTGGCTACAAGAACTCGGTGACGAAGTTCCCCGAGGGCGGGGCCGACATCGCCTACTTCAACGACAACCTCGCGTTCGGCCTGCCGAACGGCATCGGCCCGGAGGTCACCGCGATGAAGGCGGCCAACGTCGACTTCATCGCCACCTGCATGGACCTCAATGCGATGAAGACATTGGCACAGGAACTGCATCGCCAAGGTATGGACAACGTCACGCTGTACCACCCGAACACGTACAACCAGAAGTTCGTGACCGATGCCGACCCTCTGTTCGAGGGCGACTTCGTCAGCGTCGGTTTCCTGCCCTTCGAGGCCGACACGGCGGGCACCACGCTCGGCGAGTTCCTGACGTGGATGGAGAAGGCGGGCAAGACTCCGAGCGAGTTGGCGATGGTCGGTTGGATCAACGCGTCGATCGCCTTCGAAGGACTGCTTGCAGCCGGGCCCGAGTTTGACCGCACCAAGGTGACGGATGCAACGAACGCGTTGACTGCCGACACTGCCGGCGGTTTGCTCAAGCCGATCAACTGGAGCACCGACCACGCTCCCTACACGGAGTCCACCCGGCCGGCCGACAAGCAGGGCGAGTGCGTCACACTCGTGCGTGTCACCAAGGGCAAGTTCGTCACCGTCGCACCGCCGGCAACACCGTGGATGTGCTGGGCGTCCGGAGAGTGGTCCGACCCGGAGTTCAAGGCCTTCAAGTGACACACCGCCACGTCAGCGGTAGCGGGCGATGCTGAGCCGAGGACTGGTGTCATGACACTCGCCACCGGCGTCGGTGCCGACTTCCTGCGTGCCCTGTTACAGGGAACGCCACCGGGAACCGTCTACGCCCTCGTTGCACTCGGCTTCGTACTCACCTACAAGACGTCGGGCGTGTTCAACCTCGCCTTCGGCGCACAGGCGTACGTCTCTGCCGCTATGTATTACAAGGCTCACACTGAGTGGGGATGGTCGATCATCCCCGCTCTGGTGTTGAGTGTTTTCGTACTCGCACCGGCGATCGGGCTCACGCTCGAACGGTTGGTGTTCCGCTACTTGCGCACGGGAACGTCGGTCGCCAAGCTCGTCGTCACCATCGGCATCTCGCTGGCGCTGCCGAACATTTTCGAGCTGATCACCAACTTCAAGGGCGTCGTCGGGCAAACCCCTGCCGGCATCGTGCCCAACGGCTCCGGCGTGTTCTACGACCCATTTGGCGTCTACCCCTTCAGTCGCGACGAACTCACCACCATCGGCGTCGCAGTCATCGCCATGCTGTGCTTGGCGGCACTGTTCCGCTTCACGGCAATCGGTCTGCAAATGCGGGCGGTGGTGGAGAGCCCGCGGATGACGGAGTTGAACGGGATCCGCTCTGATCGAGTCTCAGCCGTCAGTTGGGCCTTGTCGAGCACCTTCGCCGGCCTGGCGGGAGTGCTCATCGCTCCCCGATTCAATACCCTCGCAGCACCCGACTTCTTCAACCTGGTGGTGGTGGCGATCGCCGCCGCCATCCTCGGTCGGCTGGTCAGCCTCCCCCGCGCGTTGGCCGGCGGTCTCGGGCTGGGCATGGTGATCGCACTACTGGGAACGTTCCTGCCCAGGTGGGTGGATTCGAACCCATGGTTGCGCCCGTTCCAGGAGAACCTCACTCCGGCCGTACCGTTCGTCGTCCTTTTCGGGGTGCTGGTGCTATGGCCGGCGATCCGACGTTCGCGTGAGGTGAGCGATCCGCTCTCCGGAGTCGACCCGCCGATCTCTTCGCTCGCGCTGGCCACCCGCTCGGCGAGGTCACATCTGATCGGCAGGGTGTTCACCGTCGGTGTCCTCGGCACCGTCGCGACCATCGTCTACTTCCGCGCAGATGCGTCCTGGATGTTCCTGGTCACTCAGGCAGTCATCATGGCCACGATCTACCTCTCGGTCACGATGATCACCGGCCTGGCCGGCCAGATCTCGCTCTGCCAGGGCACGTTCGCCGCCATCGGTGGCTTCGGTGTCTACCAACTCGCCACGTTGCACGGCATGTCGGTCCTCGTGGCGGCCCCTATCGCTGCGGTGATCGCTGCGGCCGTCGGCGCGGTGCTGTCGTTGCCCGTGCTTCGCCTCGGCGGCATCTGGACTGCGGTCGCCACCTTGGCCTTCGCGTTCTTCTTCGATGCCGTCGCGATCAAGTTCTCATGGGTCGGCGGTGGCAACACCTCGTTGATGCAAGGCACGCGGGTACCGCGACCCGTGCTCGGGCCGTGGGACTTCGCCGACGACCGGGCGTTCTTGGTACTCGCCGTCGTCGTCTTCATCATCGTCTCGATCGTCGTCGTGCAGATCCGTGGCGGCACGATCGGCAGAACCTTGCGGGCAATCCGCGGCAGCGAGGTCGCCGCACAGTCGATCGGAATCTCCCCTGCTCGAGCGCGAGTCGTGGCCTTCGCCGTGTCGGCGGCCATCGCCGCCCTGGGTGGGGCCTTGCTGAGCATCCACCAGAAGAACGTGAACTACGGCAGCAACTTCTCGCCGGTCTCGTCGCTGTTCTGGCTCGTCCTCGTGGTCTCGCTCGGCGCGCGCACCATCGAGGGCGCCGCTCTGGCGGGTGCTGCGTTCTCGATCTTCGATCCGCTGATTCTGCGCGGAACGATCTTCGGCTGGATCCTGCGCAGTCCGAAGCGTGTCCCGGGGTTCTTCCCCATCTCGCCGAAATGGCGCCTGATCTTGTTCGGACTGGGCACCCTGCAGTTCGCTCGCCACCCGGAAGGTGCGGTGGAGTTCTGGCGCGGCCGAACCTCCCGGTGGCTAGCGGCACGGCAGCAGTCGGCCCCGCCCGCGCCGGACGAACCGACTGAGTCGATCGGTGTCGATGGGGCGGTGACGTCGTGACCGCCCTCTTGGAGGCCCGCGGAATCCGGAAGTCCTTCGCTGGTGTGATGGCACTGCACTTCGTCGACATCGACGTTGATGCCGGCGAAACGGTGGGCTTGATCGGACCGAACGGCGCAGGAAAGACGACGTTCTTCAACTGCGTCCTCGGCATCCTGCGATCGGACTCGGGCGTCGTCCGTTTCGACGGCCGCGACATCAGCGGCCTGCGAGTGCACGAACGGGCGCGGTGCGGTATCGGCCGCACGTTCCAGCGGATCGAACTGTTCGCCGAGTCCACGGTACGAGAACACCTGCTGATCGCCGAACGCACCCGCCATGGCACGGGCAGGCTGTGGAAAGACCTACTCGGGATGGGACGTCCGCACAACGACGAGATCGCGCGGTGCGACGAGGTGTTGGAACTGCTCGGACTCGGGGCAGTGGCCGAGGCACCGATCGAGCATCTCAGTCTCGGACAGGGTCGCCTCGTCGAGGTCGGCCGGGCGCTGATGACCGATCCAAAGCTTCTCCTCCTCGACGAGCCCTCCTCGGGACTCGATCGCAAGGAAACCGCCGACCTGGCTGCGACGCTCCGCAAGGTGCAGTCGGAGAAGGGTTTCGCGATCCTCCTCGTCGAGCACGACGTGGAGTTCGTGGCCGGCTTCACCGAGCGCTCGTACGTGCTCGACTTCGGGACGATGATTGCTCAGGGTCCGACTCGCGAGGTGTTGCGCGATCCGATCGTGCGCGAGGCCTATCTCGGGGTACCAGCGACGGAGGGGACATGACGGCGCTACTCGAACTGAGGAACGTCTCGGCAGGCTATGGGGCGTTCCGAGCACTGTTCGGAGTGTCCGTCGAGGTCCAGCCGGGTGAAGCCGTGGCGATCCTCGGCGCGAATGGGGTCGGCAAGACGACCCTCGCGCGGGTGGCGACGGGCTTGCTCGCACCCACCTCGGGGACGGTGTTGGTCGACGGCGTCGATATGTCCGGGACGGCCACGTACCGGTTCGCCCGCGCTGGCGTCGCTCATGCGCCCGAGGGCCGATCGGTGTTCGCAACGTTGTCCGTCGAGGACAACCTGCGATTGTCGTTCCGCCAGTCGAAGGGTCGCGCGAACACACCGGCGGCGCTCGCCAAGGCGTTCGAGTTGTTCCCCATGCTGGCCGCCAGACGCCACCAGATCGCCGGCACGCTCTCGGGCGGTCAGCAGCGCATGCTGGCGATGGCCCGCGTCATCATCGAGGAGCCGAAGCTGCTGGTAGCCGACGAGTTGTCGCTGGGGCTGGCACCGATCGTCGTCGACGAGGTCTACCGCAGCCTGCGCCGGTTGAAGGAGAGCGGATCGGCGCTGCTGATCGTTGAGCAGCACGTTGGGCACGCGCTCGCGTTGTGCGACCGAGCGATTCTCCTCGACCGAGGCACCGTGTCGTGGTCCGGACCGGCGCGCGAAGCCGCTGAGCGCGTTGCCACCCACGTCTTCGAGAACGATTCCGGCAACGACGGCGACGCCGCCGCCGCCGCCGGTTGAGTCACGCCCCTCACGGCGGTGTCGGCCTCAGGCCACCACACCGCGAATCTTGAGGTCGATGATTTGCTCCTCGTCGAGCCCGATCGAGGCGAGGATGGCGTCGCCGTGCTCGTTGAAGTGGGGTGCCCGCGACGGCGTGCTGGGGGCGCCGCCGTACTGCACCGGTGCAGCCACCAGGCGGAACGGAATACCGTCGGCCGTTTCCAGATCCTGCACGTACCCGTTGGCCACCGCCTGCGGGTCGTCGACAACTTCGAGTGTGGTCTGCACCACTGCCCACTGACCGGAGAAGTCGGCGAGGCGTACTCGCCAGTCGGCGAGCGGAGCGGAGGCGAACGCCTCGCGCACAATCGAGGCAGCCTCGTCGCCGTGGTCGGCGAGCGACTGGTGGTCCGCGAAACGCGGGTCGTCAATGCAATCCGGACGGCCGATCACGCGGCACATATCGGGCCAGTAGCGCATCGCCTGCAGGCAGGTCAGCGCGATGTGGCGGTTGTCCTGGGTCTTGTAGCTGGCGACCAGTGGGTTCCGCGTCGGCGTGTTCAACGGCGGAGGCGCCATCGGCTGGCCCATCTGCAATGCGAGCGCGATCGAAGCGGCTTGGGCCCACATCCCGACACCCAACAGCGAGACGTCGACGGTGATGGCCTCACAAGTGCGTTCGCGGTGGAACAGCGCCCCCATGATTCCACCGGCGATCGTCATCGCCCCGATCGAGTCGCCGAATGCGGGACCAGGCGGCGAGGGGACGACGTCGGCCTCGGGGCGCATGACACCCGAGGCAACCCCTGCACGTGCCCAGAAGCCCAGTGAGTCGTACGAGCCGCGTTCGATCTCCGGACCGCGTTCGCCGTGTCCAGTGCCGCTCACATAGATCATGCGAGGGTTGTGCTCCCGCAGCTGCTCACGCTCGATCTGCAGCTTGGTGCGGACCCCGGGCAGCTTGTTGGTGAGGAACACATCGCACGTCGCCGCCAACCTGTAGAGGATGTCGATGCCATCGGCCGTCGTGAGGTCGAGGCCCAGGCTCTGCTTCCCGCGGTTCGAGTGCTCGAGCAGCACGTGCACTTTCGTGTTCATCAACGCGATGCCACTGGACATCAGCCCGCGCATCGCGTCGCCACGTTCGACGTGCTCGATCTTGATGACCTCCGCACCCCAGTCGGCAAGGATCGCCGAGGCGGCGGGCACGAACGTGTGCTCGGCGACCTCAAGAATGCGAACACCCTTCATCACTGCTGTCATGGTTCCCCCTGTCGGCGCACTGTCCGGCGCACCACAGTTGTCTAACACATACGTCACGTATCTTCCAGGGCTGAACCTGCACTTTGTCTGCGGCCGAGGGCACACGCGTCTAACATTCACGTCAGGTAACCGGTCGGAACTGGTACGCCGCCAGGAGGGCATCATGCCGATCGCACAGGTGAACGGGCTCGGTATCGCGTACGACGTGATCGGCGATGCAGGGCAGCCCTGGATCATCACACCCGGAGGCCGCTTCAGCAAGGACTACGCCGGCATTCGCGAGATGGCCGAAGCACTCGCCGCAAGTGGCAAGCAGGTGGTCATCTGGGACCGACCGAACTGCGGAGAGTCCGACATCACCTTCGACGGCGACTCCGAGTCGGCGACACAAGCCGACGCGTTAGCGGGACTGCTGCGCCATCTGGATCTCGCTCCGGCGGTGATCATCGGCGGCTCGGGAGGTGCCCGGGTGTCATTGCTCGCCGCCGCCCGGCACCCCGACGTGGCCGCCGGCCTGGGCCTGTGGTGGGTAAGCGGCGGGCCGTTCGGCCTGATGTCGCTCGGTGTGCACTACTGCGGGGGTTCGATCATGGCCGCATGGCAGCACGGTATGGAGGCCGTGGCTGCGTTGCCAGAGTGGCAGGAGGTCATCGAGCGCAACCCGCAGAACCGCGAGCGGCTCCTCGGGCAGGACCCGAAGGCGTTCATCGCCAAGCTGGAGACCTGGATGCTCGCCTACTACCCGCGCCCCGACCAGTTGATCCCAGGTCTGCCGGATGAGCAGGTGCGAGCGATGACCGTGCCGACATTGATCTTCAACAGCGGCAGCAGCGATGTCCACCACACACGGGCCACGACCGAGCGGCTGGCAACACTCATCCCTACTGCGCGCCTGATCGAGCCGCTCTGGGGCGACCGTGAGTGGGTCGAGCGGATGACGGACGGCGCTGGGTTGTTCGTGCGCTGGCCCCTGCTGGTGCCCACCCTCGTCGAGTGGGCACAAGGGGCTACAAGCGGTACAGCTTGACCGCGTTGTCGCCGAGGATCTTGCGCCGCGACGACTCGGTCAACGTCGACATCTTTTCGGCGATGGTGTCCAGCGGCTTGGGATACAGACACGTCGGGTGCGGGAAGTCGGTCTCGAACAGAATGTTGTCGTCGCCCACGGCATCGACGAGCGCCTGCAGCTTGCCCTGCGCCTGCTCGAACCAGAACGTCGAGTACCAGTGGTCTTTGAAGTACTGGGACGGCATCTTCTGCAGCTGGGCCAGATCCGCGGGGGCGTTCTCGTCCATCTCGTAGTCGATGGTCTCGAGGATGAACGGGATCCAGCCGATTCCGCTCTCGACGGACACCATCTTCAGACCAGGGTTGCGGTCGAACATCCCGCTGAGGATGGTGTTGATGATCACCCGGGCGTTGCCGAGGAACAGCATCGACCCGCCGATCGCGGCCTTCGTGTTCTCCCGCTGCGACTGCCAGAAGTACTTGCCGAAGAAGTTCATCGCCGTGAGGCTGGCCCCGATGTGGAAGTGCACCGGAAGACTGCGCTCGACGCACACTTGCCACAGCGGGTCCCACGCCGGCTCCGACAGGTCAGGAGAGCCCACGTCGGCGGCGTCCGAGGTCATGTTGACGCCGCGCAGACCGAGGTCGGCGACGCGAGTGGCCTCGCGGACGCACAGATCGATGTCCCACACGGGCATGATCGGCATCGGCAACAACCGGTTGTCCGAATCGGACTGCATCTCGGCCATCGCGTCGTTGTAGATCTGGATGGACAGCAGGCGTAGCACGGGGTCGATCTCGCTGGACGACAGTCCTTCGCCAAAGCCGACGGCGTTGGGGAACAGGACCTGGGCGTGCACGCCAGAGTCGTTCATTACCTCGATGCGCGCCTCGGGGTCCCACGCCCCGCGATGGATCCGATCGATCCCCCACACCATCATCGATTCCCCAAACGAGTGCTTGGCACCTTCGGTGTCGATCACCCCGCCGCCACCGGCGAAGCCGAGGACCTTGTCACCGACGACCCACGATGCTCGGCCGTCGATGTCCACCACGCGCGGCACCCGATCCTTGAACGCCGCCGGTGCGCGCTTCACCCACAGGTCGTGCGGTTCGGTGAGATGGGTATCGCAATCGATGACCCGTAGGTCGCTCGGAAGCAGAGACATCGTGTACCCCCAGTTATTGCGGGCCGGCGGCGCCGGGCCGTGTGCGGATGCGTGAGTGCACCCGCGAGTGACTCACACCAGTGCGGTGTTCTCTACGTTCATCAGGCGAGCGAGGTTGCCGCCCATGATCTTGGCGACTCCCACGCTGTCGATACCGACCAGGTCGTCGACGAACGTGATCGGGTCTGCGAGGCCCTCCGGGTGCGGGTAGTCCGAGCCGAACAGCACGTGATCGATGCCGACCAGCTCTGCGAGCGCCTTGGGGTTCTCTTCGTGGAACGGGTGCACGTAGATGTTCCGCTTGAACACCTCCACCGGGTTCTCGTCGAACGAGTTGGGCGCCATGCTGTGTGCGTATTCCATGGTCTCCAACAGTCCACGCACCCAGCCCGAGCCGTTCTCCACGAGTGCGAGTTTCAACTTCGGGAAACGCGAGCACATGCCGTGGCCGATGGCCGAAGCCACCGTGTCGACGACCGGCCGGCTCATGTGGCTGACGATCGCACCGAAACCGGACTGGCCCACGAACGGCTTCATCTCCCCCGTGGCACCCTCCCAGTCGTTCTGGTACCGCTGGTAGCCACTGTCGCTGGCGTGCATGCCCACGAGGATGTCGGCCGCCTGGACGCGCTCCCAGAAGGGGTCGAACTCGGGCAGCGCGAATGAACGCATGCCATTGAGGCCGGGTACCGGGGCGGGGCGAACGAGGATGACCTTGGCGCCGCGCTCGAGCACCCATTCCAGCTCGGCGATCGCCTTGTCGAGAATCGGCAGCGTGATCACCGGCGTCGGGAAGATGCGGTCCTCGAAATTGAAGGTCCACTGTTCGTACATCCAGCGGTTGAGAGCGGTGACGATTGCGTGGATGGCCTCGGGGTCGTCGCGCAGACGCTCCTCCACCAGACTGGCCAGCGTGGGCCACATCAGCGCACGATCGATGCCCTGCTGGTCCATCAGCTCGATACGCGGTCCGGGCTCGCGGAACGCTGGCGGGGCGACCATCGCCTTGCCGAGAATCTCGCGGCGCGTCTTGCCATCCGGATTGCCATTGCGGAAGTACTCCTCCTGAGCACCGGGAGCCGCGACCTTCTCGAACGTCGGGTTCGGGATGTACTCGCTGATCTCACCCTTGACTGAGATCTTGGTGCGGCCCTCGACATCGACGTAGTCGATGACGCCCTTGAACTTCGGGTCGATGTGCTTGGTCAGAGCGGCGGGTGTCTCGTACATGTGGTTGTCCACGTCGAACACGGGATAACCGAGGCTTCTGGAGGGCATGGCGACTCTCTTCCCTTTGGTGATCGGGTCACTTCTTCAGATGACTATACATGACGTGAGTGTTAGACAACAGTGGATCTTGCGAACCTTGTCGATGAGCGGCGGCGGACCGATCATCCGCCGGCGTGGAGGTGCGGCTCGTAGTCAGCGCGGATCGCCTCGTTCACCCGGCGTCGGTCGATCTTGCCCGAGTCGAGCATCGGCAATTCGGCCTGGCTGGTGAACAGGGTGATGTGCCGAGGCACCTTGTAGCTGGCGATACGTTCCTTGACCGCAGCGCGTAATGACGCTGCGTCCGCGCTCGCACCGGGTCGGATGACGACACCGGCGACGACGTCCTCACCCCGCTCGGAGGGAGTGCCGGTGACGAACGCGGCCACCACCTCTGGCAGTTCCTCGAGCGCGATTTCCACATCTCTGGGGGTGACGTTCATCCCCGAGGTCTTGATCGCATCCCCCAGACGGCCAACGAAATGCAGGTGCCCGTGCTCGTCGAACCAGCCGGCATCACCCGTGCGGTACCAGCCGTCAGCGGTGAACACCTGGCTGCGCTCCACCTTGTAGAAGCCGAGCATCAGCGAGTAGCCGCGCACGCAGATCTGACCGGAGTTGCCCGGCGGTAGGTCCTCGCCCGTGATCGCATCGACGATCTTGTGCTCGACGCCCGGCACCGGGCGACCGAACGAGCCGGGTATGTCCGTCGGGTCTTCCGGGCGCGCGCCATAGGTGTGCGGACCGAAGGTTTCAGTCATTCCCAGAGAGCCGAGCGTGGAGGCCGCCAGGCCGGCTGGCTGATTGGCGCCGTTCAGCACCGGGAAGCGCAGGGCGGACAGGTCGCGCTCACCGCAGGTGGGATGGTCGGCCAGCGCCTTGGCGAGGTGCGGCCAGCCGAGGATCTGTGTCACGTGCTCGCGTTCGAGCAACCGCAGCGTGGCCTCCGGCTCGAAGCGGTCCTCGTACACCACCGTCGCGCCCACCATCATCGCCGCCATGAAGGTGTAGCCCACGCCGCCCACCCAGAACAGCGGCATCGAGCCGTACAGCACGTCGTCCGCCGCCAGTGCCCTCAGCGTCGCCAGGTTGTACGCGTGGCGGATGGCGGGCCCGTGACCGTGCACGACACCTTTCGGGGCGGACGTGCTGCCCGACGTGTAGATGATCATCATCTCGTCCGCCGGCGTCACCTCGCGCTCCGCTGCGGCAAGCAACTCATCGGGCACCGCTGCCGCGATCGCCAGAAGATCGTCACGGTGCCCGGCCCAGGGGCGAGTGTGGGCGCCGCCCCATGTCCAGACCGAGCGCAGAGAGGGATGGCTCGTGCTGCGAATCGCACCGTGGGGTTGCGCCGCAAGGTCAGGCACCGCCGCCTCAAGCCGCGCCAGGTGGTCGGCTCCGAGGTGCGCGTCGGCAGCCAGCAGCACCTGCACATCGGCGTGCCGCAGCACGTGCCCCAGTTCGGCAGCCTTGTGGTACGTGTTCAGCAGGGTGGCGATGGCGCCGATGCGCGCGACCGCCAGCCAGGCGATGATCCAGTCGGGCCCGTTCGGAGCAAGGAGACCCACTCGTGTTCCCTTGCCGACGCCGGACGCGAGGAGCGCCTTGGCCATCAGCGCAGATCTGGCATGGGCGTCCGCATAGGTGAGCCTGGCGTCGCCGAGCACCGCCAGCGCGTGGTCGCCGTAGTGCCGGGCGACGTGCTCAATGAGCGCCGGCGCCGTCGGCTCGAATGGCGGCAAAACCGGTTCCTGCCGGTTCACCACACCAGTTCGAGGTTGTCGATGGCGCGCAAGCCCTGCGAGTACAGCAGCACGTTGCCCTCAACCAGGCTGTAGTTCGGGATCGCCGCGTGCCACTCCTCCATCGCCACCCTCAGCTCCATGCGGGCGAGGTGCGATCCGAGGCAGCGGTGCACGCCGCCACCGAAGGCGATGTGCTTGTTCGCCTCGCGGTCGAAGCGAATCTCGTCGGCCCCATCCCAAGTGCGCTCGTCGGTGTTGGCCGAACCGAGCATCACGGACACGACACGGTTGGCGGCGATCGGGCAACCGGACACCTCGGTCTCCTGCGTGGTGATGCGCACGACGCCCTGCACGGGCGACTCCCAGCGCAGGAGCTCCTCCACTGCGTGGGGGATCAGCGACGGATCGTCAACGATCTGCTGGCGGTGCTCTGGGTGGTCGGCGAGGAAGGCAATCATGCAGTCCAGCGATGCCGTGACGGTGTCGAGACCAGCGAGGAAGAACAGATACCCGATGTCGAGCACGTCTTCCTGCGTGAGCCGCTGGCCATCGACCTCCGCAGCGAGGAACATCGAGATGAAGTCTTCCTTCGGCTCGACGGCGCGCTCGTCGATGACTTCCTGCAGCACGGCGTAGATCTTCTGACCCGTCGCGGCGGTGGCTGCGTTGCGTGCCTCAATGGAGTGCGTGGGCGGGCGCAGGATTCCGTTCTTCAGTGCGATGAACTCCGCGGCACGCGAGACCGGGAGCCCGAGCAATTGCAGGAACACAATCGTCGGCAGACGTTCGGCCATCTCGGTGTGGAAGTTGCACCCGTTCTTCTCCGGCAGCCCGACGAGGAGCTCGCGGACCAAGGCACGGGTGGCGGGCTCGAGGAGCGCGATCTGCTTCGGAGCAAAGATCGGGTCGAGCAGCTTGCGGAAGTTCTTGTGCCGCGGCGGGTCGATCTGCAGCGGGATGAGCGGGCGGATCTGCCCGATGTTCACCGCGTCGATACCTGACGAGAAGATCTCCGGGTGCCCGAGCACGAAGCGGATGTCCTCGTCACCCCCGACCAGGACCATTGCCTCCGGACCCATATCGATGATCGGCGCGGCATCACGCATCATCTTCATCAGTGGTTGCGGGTGTGCCGCAGCGACGGGATCGATGTCCCCGGTCATGCTGAAAATGTCAGTCATGGTGTTCCCCAAATCTTCGTGTGGTGAGTCGTGTCGAATGTGGTCAGGACGGTGTGGTTGCTCGGACGGTGGTCTTCTCGGCAGGCACGACCGGAAGTGCGTCCTTCCAGGCAGTGATGCCGTCCTCAGGTCGCGCTGCCGGGAAGCCGTCCTCGTGGACCACGGCCCAGTGCGAGTGGTTCAGCTGGTGCAACGTGAAGCAGGCCTGCAGGCTGTTGAAGAACCCCTGGTTGTCCTGCGTCTGGTTCACCGACTCCTTGATCATCAAGGCGGTCGCGGTGGGCAGCGTGGCGATGCGGCGGGCGAAGTCGAGCGTCTTGGTCTCCAGCTCGGCACGCGGGAAGACTTTCGACACCATGCCCAGGCTGTGTGCCTCGTGGACGTCGATGCTGTCGCCGGTGAGCAGCAGTTCCTTGGTCTTGCGGGCACCGAACTCCCACGGGTGGGCGAAGTACTCGAGCCCGCACATTCCCAGCCGGGTGCCCACCACGTCGGCAAACACGACGTCGTCGGCGCCGATGATCAGGTCGCACGACCACATCAACATCAGACCGGCGGCGTACACCGGACCGTGCACCTGTGCGATCGTGATCTTGCGCAGGTTGCGCCAACGCAGCGTGTTCTGGAAGTAGTAGTGCCACTCCTGCAGCATCAACTTCTCGGCACCCTGCCGCGTGCCGCCATTGATCTTCATCGACGGATGGTTGGCGTAGTCGTCCATTGCGTCCTTGGAGCCCATGTCGTGCCCCGAGGAGAACATCGTGCCAGTGCCACCGAGGATGACCACCCGGCAGGTGTCGTCGGCCTCGGCGCGCATGAACGCCTCGTCGAGCTCGACGAGCAGCCCGCGGTTCTGGGCGTTGCGCGCACCCGGCCGGTCGAGCAGGATGCGCACGATGGCCCCATCATCGTGTGTCTCGTACTGTAGGAACTTGTAGTCGGACATGACGGACTCCCCCTCGGCCTGGCGTGCTGCTGTGAACGTACTAGATAAGTGACGCAAGCGTTAGACTAATCCTGGTTCTGTGGCACTCCGCATGGCAAAATGACAAGGTTCGCGATCTCTTCGACTTGATGGTCGAGGCGCTTCCCTGCCGGCTACCGTCCACACGATTGCGCGATGGCGGCCCCTGGACAGCCTCTAGCAGCTGCGGTAGAGGGTGAGATGCATCGGTGCCACCCCGGCCGGGACGATCGTCCCGATCGCAACGCCCTGGGCGGCTACGCGGTTGAACAGGGTCGCATCGGTGGTGCAGACCCAGGCAACTACGTCGGCCTGCAAGAGGTGCCGCCATTTCTGCGGGCAATAGGCATCGGGCTGCTCCGGGTCGCTGAGCGCCTCCACCTGCTGCACTGTCATGCCCACCAGATTGGGCAGCACGAAGTCGTAGACGACATTCGGGCCGTGGGCACAGCGCGCGTCGTAGGGAGTAGTCGACCCCGAGTCGCTGCTCACCGTCGCTGCGGTCGTGCTCGGCACCGTGGCGCCGAGCGAGGTGTCAGCAGCCGACGTCGCATCGGTCGCGGGCACGTCCACCGTGACGGAGGGCCCCACGCTGTCACGGCCGTCGTCTCCCCGGCCCGCGGCCCACACCCCGAGGGCGGTCACCATGATGGCACTCAGCGCGAGAGTCCCCCACACGACCTGCCACCGTCCACGCCGGACAGCAGTGGGCGCCACGGCGCCGTCGTCCACCGTTCCTGGCTCTTCGTACTCGGCCATGTTCCTGACCGTACCGCTCCCCCACCCGTTCGTGTCGCGCCCCGAGCACCAGTGATGGTGGTCGGACCGCGACACGAACAGAGGAAATGGGTTACCGAACCCGGTTGGTGCGTCGCTGGGCGGTGACGAGCACCGCGCCAGCAGCGAGCATCGCCAATGCAATCCAAACGAGACTGTCGGTGCTTGCTCCGGTTGCGGGCAGACCGACGGGCGGAGTGACGGGCAGGCTGAACGCAACAGCGAGACCCGAGACCTTGCGGACGCCACCGCCGTCGTACTCACCGATGAACAAGTCACCGGCGTTGTCCACTGCAACCGACCACGGGCCGTCCAGCGCTGCTGCGAGGGCCGGACCGGCATCGCCGCTGCGACCGCTGGCACCCGTACCAGCGACCGTCGAGATGAAGCCAGTCGCGTGATCCACCATGCGGACCACGTAGTTGCTGTAATCGGGGATGTACAGGTTGCCGGCGCCGTCCAGAGCGAGATAGCCGGGCTCGCTACCCAACGTTGCGTCGGTGGCGGCAGCGCCATC
>CAFBMT010000020.1_pt1 | contig 56638 bp, 54 predicted proteins | sample 7269051 | NCBI WGS metagenome assembly CAFBMT01 (sample SAMEA6814073, study PRJEB35770) | freshwater metagenome | biome: Freshwater; feature: Freshwater reservoir; material: water | place: Czech Republic | collected 2017-05-23 | depth 30m m | reverse complement strand
GGCGTGACCGTCAGCGACGCAGTGCCACTGGTGAGCCCGGTCGCCGACGCGGTGATCGTCGTCGCGGTGCCGGCCACGTTGCCAGTCAACGTCCTGGCCGCAACACCAGCGGTCGCCGTTCTGCTGCCGGTGCCAGTGACCGTCGAGGTACCACCAGCAGCGGCGAACGTGATCGAGTTCGTCGCCGTGGTGACCGTGTTGCCATACGTGTCGGCAACCGAAGCGGTCATCACCTGAGTGGTTGCCGACGCAACACTCGGTGTCGCCGGGGTGAGCACAATCTTGGTGGCCGTCGTGAACCCGGTGACCGTCAACGAGGCGGTATCACTGGTCAACCCGGACGCCGAGGCAGTGATCGTGGTGGCCGTGCCAGCGAAGTTACCGGTCAACGTCTTGGTAGCGACACCAGCCGAAGCCGTTCTGGTTCCGGTGCCGGACACGGTGGAGGTGCCACCCGCTGCGGCGAAGGTGACCGTGTCGGTTGCGGTGGTGACCGTGTTGCCGTAGGCATCAGTGATCGTGGCGGTCATCACCTGAGTCGCTGCCGCAGCAACACTCGGGGTCGCCGGGGTGAGCACAATCTGGGTGGCGGTGCTGTAACCGGTGACCGTGAGGCTTGCGGTACCACTGGTGAGACCCGACGCCGAGGCGGTGATCGTGGTCGCGGTGCCGGCCTTGTTGCCGGTCAACGTGATCGTGGCGACACCGCTGGAAGCGGTTGCACTACCGGTACCCGACACCGTCGACGTACCACCTGAGGCTGCGAGCGTGATCGAGTTGGTCGCCGTGGTGACCGTGTTGCTGTTCGCGTCTTGAACCGTTGCGGTCATCACCTGAGTGGCGCCAGCAGCGATGCTCGGCGTGGACGGGGTGAGCACAATCTTGCTCGCCGTACCGGGGGTGACCGTCAACGTCGCAGTACCACTGGTGAGACCTGAGGCCGAGGCAGTGATCGTGGTGGCCGTACCAGCAACCACACCGGTCAACGTCTTGGTGGCGACACCACTTGCCGCCGTCGAACTGCCGGTGCCAGTGACCGTCGAGGTACCACCAGCAGCGGCGAACGTAATCGAGTTCGTCGCCGTGGTGACCGGGTTGCCATACGTGTCAGCAACCGTCGCGGTCATCACCTGGGTGGTTGCCGACACAACCGTCGGCGACGCCGGGGTGAGCAGAATCTTGTTCGCGCTCAGTGCGCTGACCGTGAATGTCTTAGAACCGGTGGTCACACCCTCGGTGGCGGTGATCGTGGCCGTGCCAGCGGAATAGGCGGTGAGGTTGGTGCCCACTGTGGCGACGCCATTCGCGAACGTCAACGTTTGTGACGCTGCACCCGACGTGCCCGGGTACTTGGGAGCCGTACCTGAAGGGCTGCTGGTGAGGCCGCTCCAGGTGATGGTGTGCGAACCAGTGAAACCGGTATCGGTGACACCGGAAAGCGTTGCCGTCACGCTCGTGACCGAGAGGTTGGAGCCAGCGTTGACCGACGAGGACCCGAGGGCGATGGTGAACGCGGGCGACAACGTCGTCGTCGACGCCGTACCCGCGACAGAACGCCACTTACTACCAACAACAGAAGTAACCGAGTACTGGTACGCAGTCCCCAACTCCAGACCGGAATCGCTGTAGCTCGCTGACGAGGTACGCACCACCAACGGTGCGGTGGCACCACCGGTACGAGTGACTTCGTAGGCCGCGCCAGCCGGCAGCGGGGTGGGGGTCGACCAGCTGATAACTACCGTGGTTGCCCCAGTAGAGGTCACCGTCACCGAAGGCGTCGGCATCGTGCCCGCCTCGGCCACTGCACAGTTCGTGCAGTTGTAGGAAACATCGATGGCCCAGTACGCGAAGGCGGCACCAGCACACGCAACTGCGAACGCAATCACAGCAATGATGGCGGTACGGCGGGCGTTGCGATGGATCGTGTTCACTTACTCACCTTGAGGGTCACTGGGATCGCGAAGAATTTGCCCTGACAACCGTTGTCGGACGAATCGCTCATCACAACGGCCCCGGCCAGATGGACGAGGCCGGTACTGTTCGCCGCGACCGCGACAGACAGAGTGCTGGAAGTCGGCACGCTTACACCAGCGATGCCAGCATTGCACGCGCCGCCGTCGGTGACGGTGATGGCCCCGTTCTGCGAGATGCCGGTGATCGTCACCGCAAACGGGTTCGGGTTGGTCAGCGAGACCACCAGATCGGCCGAACCACCCGGCGCCAACCGGCTACTCACGGTGGCCGGACCGGCAACGATCGGCTGCGCAGTGATGTTGACATTCTGGCCGCTGATGGCTGAACCGGTGCCCGCGCCACTTGTCTTCCAATACGCGAACGCTGTCCCTGCCAGAAGGACGAGGGCGCCAACGACACACGCCAGAACCAGAGCCTGCGACCGGCGGATCATGATGTCGCCGTCCCGGTGTAGTTGATGGCGAACGAGGCGCCCTTACAGGCGTCCTGGTTCGACGGCAGGTTCGGCATCTGCAACATCGGCCACTGGGCGAACGTGACGTCCGGTGCCAGATCAAAGAGATGCACAGAGCTGTTGGCCGGGATGACCGCAGTGCCCGAGAACGGGCGAGACACGATCAGATTTTCGGCGCCGTCACAGCCGACCCGGCTGGTCGCATGTGCGATGGTGATGGTGATTTCGGTGACGGTGATCGCGAACGAGTTGGTGTTCGTGATCTGGAGATCGATATGGCGGGCCAGCGCACCAGGCGAGAATGCACCGGACGGGTTGCCGCTGATCGTGAAGCCGCACGGGGTCTGACCCTGGTCGAGGACACAGGGGACCGGCGCTTCGGATTGCTGGCCAACCGTGGTGGTGGTCTGGCCTGCGACATCAGAACTGATCGTGGTGCGTGTCGGGCGAGCACCCACGACCGTGGTGGTGGAACCAGCGCCAGCATCGGTACCAACAGTGGTGCCAGCATCGGTGCCAGTGCCGGTACCCGTGCCGCCGATCACCTGCGTGGTGGGAGTGGCGGACGATGTGGTGGGCGACGACCCATCCTCGCTCGAATGCGTGGACAAGAACGCGAACGTCAATGCACCAGCCAGACCGACAGGAACCAACACCGCAACAAATTTCATCACACGCGCCGCAGCGTTCCGGGCTTCATCGATGTGCTTCACAGTGTCACCTCCTGACGTTCTTGGGTCGTTCCAACTTGACTACAACTTCTGCGATGGGGGGCAGGCAGCCCTGCCCCCCCATCACGCACACAACGAGATCAGGGGGCCGTGGTGGTGACGTCGACGGTGATCGTCGCGCCCTTGCAGCCGTCCTGGTTCACCAAGTCACGCGAGATCATCGTCAACGTGCCGGAGCCGATGGCGACGCCCGCATCCGCAGCGTGGACGACAGTGCCGGCAGTGGCAGTTGCATTCGGCAACGTGAAGTCGGCCACCGTGCAACCGACGTTGTTCGTCGAGACTGCGAAGTAGAGGGTCTTGCCGCCGAGCGACACATCGCTGGAGCCATTGCCGTCAGCGGTGACCGTGACGGTCTTCGAACCGCCGAGCAGCAGACCTGCATCGAATGAGGTGTGCAGCGTCAACGCAGTAGCCGTTGAGCCGGCATCTGCCGTACCCGTACCGGAGCCACCAGTGCTCCAGTAGGCGAATGCGGCCGTGGCGCCCAACGAGGCGACTACGACAGCGCCGACAACGGCAAGCTTCTTGTGGGTGATCTTCATTTTGAGTCCTGCTTCCTTTGTAGGTGTGGGGTAGTTCGCAGGCGTCGGGTTCGCCACTCGCTCCGTCCCGACCAGGGCGACCAATATGCAGTCGGGACTTCTTTGCTTCACCTGCCGGGCGTGCTGCCCAGTGACCGGTAGTGAAGCCCACAGAAATACACAAAGCACGCCTAACCCTCACAAATAGGCCAAATTGCCTATACGCCAGCGACCCGAACCCACACCACGTAGTCCATACGGCCTATAGGTTCGCGGGAGAGTCCCGACGCAGGAGTACCGGGCGCAGCTGTCGGTGTGGCTGAGGGGCATGCAGCCCGCCTCCGGGCCACCGCCAGCAGCCAGCCGCCGCACGACGTGACGGAATCAGACCGAAACAGACGAGTCAACCAGCTCAGAAACCACAAGCCTCAGGTAGAGGTTGAGGGTTTACTACGGGGCGACCGAAGGCACCGGGCCAGCCAATGCCCAGGAATCGACCGGCTTAGCGCACCACAGGCTTGGGGCCGGGCACGCGCTCGGGGCGCTCCCCCGGCTTCGGGTTGCCGATGTGGGTGTAGGCCATGCCGTTCTGCAGCGCAATGTGGCGCGGCATCTCGATGCTCTCCCAGATGGCCCGGATGGTGCCCTGGATGGCTTCGGGACGGCGAGCCGCGATCTGCGACGCGATGTCGTGGGCTCGCGCCCGCAGCTGGTCGAACGGAACGACCTCGCTGACGAGGCCAATGCGGAGCGCTGTCTCGGCGCCGATGCGCTCCTCGTTGCCCATCAGCGCCCAGCGCAGCACTTCGCCCAGCGGGATACCGCGGTGCAGCATGCCCATCGGCTCGAGCGCCGACACGATGCCGCCATTGGCATGCGGGTCGAAGAACGTTGCGTTCTCCGAACAGATGATGATGTCCGATTCGTTGATGAAGTACATGCCGCCACCGGCGCACATGCCTTGCACGGCAGCAACCACCGGCTTCCACACCTTGTGGTGCTTCGGCCCGAGCAGCGCGCCCGGATCCTCGTGGTTCCAGACGTCCTTGTCGGTCCACCAGGCACCGCGGGTCACGTCGATACCGGTGCAGAACGACCGGTCGCCGTTGGCACGCAGGACGGCGACATGGATGTCCTTGTCGTCGCGGACACGTTCCCAGATCTCGGTCATCTCCTTCGCCATCGTCTCGGTGAACGAGTTCATCTTGTCCGGGCGGTTGAGCGTGATCGTGGCGATGTGATCGGCGATCTCGAACTCGACGGTTTCGTAGGTGCTCATGTCGCTCACTTCGGTTCGCGGGGCAGGCCGAGGATGCGCTCGCCCATCAGGTTTCGTTGGATCTCGTGGGTGCCACCGGCGATGCGCGACTGGCGCGAACCGTTGAGTGCGTGGGCAGCGTAGTCAGCGTCGGGATGACCGGCTTCCCACGCGATACCCGAGGCACCACGTAGGTCGATGACCAGTTCCGACGATTGCTGCTCGAGGTTGCCCGCGTACACCTTTACCAGCGAGCCAGCAGCAGGATTGCCGCCGAGTGCGGCACCGGCGTGGATGCGCTCGGCGAGCAGTTCGAGGATGCGCTCGCGCGCCGCCACGTCGACAATGCGGTCGCGCACGACGGCGTCGTGGAGCTTGCCCGCATCGGCAGCAGCGGCGAGCGCCTGGCGACGACGACGTCCCTTCCCCGAGCCCCCGAGATAACCGGATCGCTCGCCGGACAGCGTGCCGTTGGCAACCTGCCAGCCACGGTTGACCTCGCCGATGATCTCGTCGTCGCGCAGTACGACCTCTTCGAGGAACACCTCGTTGAAGTGGTGGCCACCGGCGATGTCGACGAGCGGGACAACGGTGACGCCCTTGCGGTCCATCGGCAGGATGAACATCGTGATACCGGAGTGCGGCTTGTCGGAGTTCGGATCGGTGCGAGCCAGCAACATTCCGTAGTGCGCGTCGCTGGCGAAGGACGACCAGACCTTCTGACCGGTGATCACCCAGGTGTCGCCGTCGCGCATGGCCTTGCATCGCAGTGAGACCAGGTCGCTACCGGCGTCGGGTTCGCTGAACAGCTGACACCACACCTCGTCGGCAGCCACCAGCTTGGGCAGGAACCGACGCTTCTGCTCCTCACCGGCCGCGCCGAGGATCGTGGGCATCGCGAGGCCCATACCGATTCCCAGCGGACGCAGCGATGGGCAGTCGAAGCGCATCAGTTCTTCGGCGACGATGTCGTCGTGGGCACGGGTGAGTCCCTGACCGCCGTACTCCTGCGGCAGACGTGTGGCCCAGAAGCCAGCGGCATACAGCGCCTTCTGCAGTGTGATCGCACCCTGCACCATTGCCACGTGACCCTCGGGCGCACGAGCGATCGTGTCGCCGCGCTCATCGTCCTTCTGTGGGCCGATCTCGGGGTAGCGCTCGGCGAGCCACGCCCGCACCCGTGCCCTGAACTCAATCAGGTCGTCCATCCGACACCCCTCGTGCTTCGTCGATCATGGCCTCGGCTTCCCGATGCACCCTTAAATAGGTTACTCTTTATTGGTTCGTCGGCTCCAACCCGGAGCGAGCGGGCGCGAGCACGGAGGTAGCAAGTGGTGTCGAGCAACTGGGAGCAACGACTCGGGGTCTGGTACATCGCCGAGGACCACCCGGACACCGTTGCCATCGCTCACTCCCCCGAGGGTGCCTTCACCTACGGAGAACTGGCTGCGAGTGCGCACCAACTGGTGCACACGTTCCGCGCACTCGGTGTGCCCAAGGGCGGCATCATCGGGGTCATTGCCCCCAACGGCGTGTTGCCCGTCCAGGTGTCGATGGCCTGCCAAGAGGCTGGCTGGTTCTTGCTGTTGGTGAACGCCTATCTCACGCCCGAAGAGCTGACGGCGATGCTCGAACACGCCGGCACTGCGTTGCTGGTCGTACACGAGGCCCACAAGAGCGCGATCGAAGGCGAGTTCGGCGATCGCGTGAAGGCCGTCACGCAAGTCGTCGGCGTCGGCGAGGTACCCGGTGTGCTGAACCTGGCCGACCTCACCAAGGATCAGCCCACGACCGTCCCCGACGACCGCAGCGAAGGCGGTTTCCTCGCCTACTCCAGCGGCACCACCGGCAAGCCCAAGGGCATCTCCCGTTCCGGTTCGGGCGCTGACCCCAGCGAGGTGGCCAACAAGGCCGCCGTGTTCGGCCGAGCGTTCGACTACCGCCCGTTCGACGGACCGCACCTGGTCTCCACCGGCATGTACCACGGCGGCTCGCACAGCTACTACATGGCAGCGCTGAACGTCGGCCACGCCCTCGTGATCATGCGCAAGTTCGACGCAGAGGGTGCGCTCCAGCTGATCGATCAGTTCAAAGTGCGCACCGCATACATGGTGCCCACCCAGTTCCACCGCATGCTGCAACTCCCCGACGAGGTGCGCGCCAAGTACGACATGTCCAGCCTGCACTCAGTGGTGCACAGTGCCGCCCCGTGCCCGCGCACGATGAAGCAGCGCATGTTCGACTGGTGGGGCCCGGTCATCTGGGAGACCTACGGTGGCATGGAGGGCGCGGCCACGATCGCCAAGCCACAACGCTGGCTGGAGAAGCCGGGAACCGTCGGCCGAGCGATCAAGGGAGTTCGACTGGCGATCCTCGACGACGACGGCAACGAGCTCGGCCCGAACGAGACCGGTCACATCTACTACGAGACCGAGGCCGGTTTCCGTTATCACAAGGATGACGAGCTGACGAAGAGCACCTACAAGGGCAATCGTTTCAGCATCGGCGACATCGGCTACGTCGATGACGACGGCTACCTGTTCATCCAGGACCGCGCCAAGGACATGATCATCAGCGGCGGCGTCAACATCTTTCCCGCCGAGATCGAGGGCGTACTGCTCAATCACCCTGCCGTCCACGACGCAGGTGTGATCGGCATCCCCGACGCCGATTGGGGCGAGTCGGTGCTGGCCCTCGTGGAACTGCGCGACGGTATTGAACCCACCGATGCGCTCAGCGCCGAGCTCATGCAACATTGCGCCGACCACCTTGCCGCCTACAAGCGGCCGCGGCACCTGGAGTTCCGCACCGACCTGCCCCGCACCGAGGCTGGCAAGTTGTACAAGCGCCAGATCCGCGCCGAGTACTGGAAGGACCAGGACCGTCAGGTCTAGGTCACACAAGCGAACGACGATCGAAAACAGGAGCAGCACATGAGCACCGACCAATCCGGAACACCGAAGGGTCTGCGAGTCGACGACGCCGTCGCCGCCGAGTTCGACAAGGCCACCGCCTACAAGTTGACCGACGAAGACATCGAGCGCGCACGCCTACTCATCGGCCACAACACTGCCAACCGCTACCAGGAGCTCAACTCCGTCGCCAGCCCGGACGCGATCCGCAACTGGGCACTCGGCGTCGGCGACGACAACCCGCTGTACACCGAAGAGAATGGTTATGGCGCCGGCACCCGCTGGGGTTCGCAGATCGCCCACGCCACTCAGGTCGGCCACATCAAGACACCGATGCTCGGCGACCCGATGCCCGATGAGGTCAAGAAGGCCACCAAGAGCGTGTTCCGCGGCATCCACGTGTTCGTCTCCGGCGGCTCGTGGGAATGGTTCCGCCCGATGTACCCCGGCGATCGCATCTTCACCTACTCCGGTGAGGAAAGCCTGCAGGTCAAGCAGAGCGAGTTCGCCAACCGCTCGGTCGTCAAGGTGCGCCGCGATGTGGCGATGAACCAGCACGGCGACGTGGTGGGCATCTACCGCATCCTCAGCATCCTCACCGAGCGCGACACTGCTCGCAAGAAGGGCAAGTACGCCGAGATCGAGCCGGCCACCTACACCGACGAGGACTACGAGCGCATCGACGCGATCTACGCGCAGGAGCAGCCACGTGGTGCCGACAAGCGCTGGTGGGACGACGTCAACGCCGGCGATCAGTTCGACCCGATGGTGAAGGGGCCGCTGACGGTGACCGAGCAGATCGCGTTCCACGCGGGCGGCTACGGCTTCGTTCCCTACGGTCTGCGCGCCGGCCGCGTCGGCTACCAGAACCGCAAGCGCATCGCCCCGTTCTATGTGAAGAACGCCCAGGGCATCTGGGATGTCGCCCAGCGGCTGCACTGGGACAGCGAGTGGGCCAAGGCGATCGGTAACCCGATGGCCTACGACTACGGCGTGCAGCGTCAGTGCTGGTTCTGGCACTACCTGTCGGACTGGGCCGGCGACGACGCGATCGTGTTGAAGATGGACGACTCGATTCGCAAGTTCAACTACATGGGCGATACCACGTTCCTGTCCGGCGAGGTCATCGACAAGCGCGTCGAGCCCAACGGTCAGACCGTCGTCGACGTGCGCATGCGTATGGTGAACCAACGCGACACCGAGACCGCCTACGGCAGCGCCACCGTCGCTCTGCCGTCCAAGGATCGTGGCCTGCCGATCTACCCGTCCGTGCCGGACGAGATCCGCCAGGAAGCGGCCAAGATGTACGCCCGTCACAACGAACTGTCGGCCAAGAAGCGCGGCTGACATGGGCGAGCGGGCACTCGATGATGCGGCGGTGGGAACCGTCACCATCGGTGATATCACGGTGCGCCGCTTGGGCTTCGGCTCGATGCGCATCTCGGGCGCCCGCAACGCCGACGGTGTCCGCGATCGCGACACAGCGCGCCAACTGGTGCGCCGCGTCGTCGCCCGCGGAGTGAACCTGATCGACACCGCCAACATCTACGGGTACGGCGAGTCCGAGGAAATCATCGCTGAAGCGCTCTACCCCTATCCGAAGGATCTGGTGATCACCACCAAGGCTGGATTCAAGCCGGCCAAGATCCTCAAGGGACATGCAACGTTGCCTGCCAAGGGCGATCCGGCGCACATCATCGAGGAGTGCGAGAAGAGTCTGCGTCGCCTGCGCGTGGACTGTATCGACCTCTATCAGATGCACGTGCCCGACCCGAACTACGCGTACGAGGAAACCCTTGGCGCCTTCGTGCAATTGCAACAACAGGGCAAGGTGCGCCACATCGGCGTCTCTAACGTCTCCGTGATGCAGTTGAAGTTGGCGTTGGAGATGTTCCCAGTCGCCAGCGTCGAGAACCGCTACAACGCGGCCGACCGCGACAGCGATGCGGTGCTGGCCGAGTGCGAGGCACGCGGGATCGCGTTCATGCCGTGGGCACCGATCATCCTCGGCTCGCCGAAGGTGGCCGAGGTCGTCGACCACATTGCGGCGGCCCACGGCGCAACTGCGCAACAGGTCTCACTGCAATGGCTACTGCAGCGCTCACCGATGATGCTGCCGATCCCCGGAACGTCGCAGGTGGCGCACGCCGACGAGAACATCGATGCCGCGTGGCTCGAGTTGAGCAGCGACGAGCTGGCGAGCATCAATCAGGTCACCGGAGTCTGAGCACGTGCCACACACCCGCAGCGTCGTGCGCCCCGGCTCGCCGGCATGGTGCTTCGATGTGGATGGCACGATCGTCGACTCCTTCGACGCACAGCACCTGCGGCCATATGCCGCCGAGTTGTTCCATGCACTGCGCCAATCCGGATCGGTGATCCACATCTGGAGCGCCGGTGGCGTGGCGCACGCCCGCACGGTCATCGAGCGCCACGGGCTGACACATCACGTGGCCGGTTTCCACGACAAGAACCCCGGACCTGACGGTCGTTGGGAGATGCCGGCCGAGTTGAGCGATCACGGCGACGTCGTCTGTGTGGACGATCAGCCTGATCGCCTGCCAACCGCCAGTCGTCATGTCCGGGTGTTCCCGTATCTGCACGCCAACCCGCACGACCGCGACCTCGCCGCCGTCCTCAAGGAAGTCCCCGAATGAGCACCGAACACCTGTCCCTCGCCGCCGCCGAACTCCGTTCCGTGCTCGAGCGCATCATGCCTGCACACCACGCCAAGTGGGGCGACAGCGACGAGTGGGAAGCGCTCACCGACTTCCAACGCGAACTCGGCACGGCCGGTTGGGGTGCCTCGTCGTGGCCGGTGGAGATCGGCGGCAAGGGGCTCGACGTTCCGGACCAACTCGCGTGCGACGAGGAGTTCGCCCGCGCCAAGGCACCACGGCGGGTCGCCGTGTTCGGTACGAACAACGTTGGTCCCACGATTGCTGCGGTCGGCACGACCGAGCAGAAGAAGAGCCTGCAGGCGATCCTGATGGGCGACGAGATCTGGTGCCAGGGATTCAGCGAACCCGACGCAGGGAGCGACCTTGCCGGTCTGCGAACGAAGGCCGACGTCACCGATGATGGCTTCATCGTCAACGGTCAGAAGGTGTGGACGTCGATCGGTCTCAACGCGACGCACTGCATGCTGCTGTGCCGCACCGATCCCGACGCGATGAAGCACAAGGGAATCTCCGCCCTTCTCGTCCCGATGGACACGCCTGGCCTCACCCGCCGAGCGATCAAGCAAATCAATGGTGAGGCCGAGTTTGCCGAACTGTTCTTCGACAACATGTTCGTGCCCCGCACTGCGCTGCTCGGTCCGCTGCACGAAGGCTGGCGGGTCACCATGACAACGCTCGGCTTCGAACGCGCTGGAGTCCTGTCAGTCGCCGGCAACCTGGTGGGCAAGGTGACGGCGATGATGCACTCGCAACATCTCGCAGATGCCCCCGCCGCGTTACGCGACCGCGCACTCCACACGTACTCCAAGGCGCTGATCCTTGAATGGATGGGTCAGCGTGCGCTGGCCGAGACAACCGACGGGCCCGGCGCCGTGTCGTCGTTGATCAAGTTGTTCTGGTCGCACCTCGGAGCCGAGTTCGCCGAGGTGAATGCCGACGTCGTCGGCATCGGCCTGATCGCCGGCCTGGAGCCGGATGCGGCGAACGAGTTGCTGACCAGTCGCTCATCGAAGATCGCCGGTGGCACCAGCGAGGTCATGAAGAACCTCATCGGCGAGCGCAACCTGGGTCTCCCCCGCGAACCCCGCTAGAGCAGTTGCTCGACGAACGGTACGTACTCGTCGATCATCGGCATCGCCGTGGCCGGATCCTGCCAGCCATCCCGAGCCGCGCCGATGATGGTGCGCTGCACGCCGAGGTCGCGGTACAGCTTCAGGGTGTCGAGCGTGGGGTTGCCGAACGCCATCATCGTGATCGGGATCTCGCCGCGCCCGGCAGCCGCAGCCGCCTCGCGGAACTTGCCAACATTCTTGGCCACGTTGCCCAGCGAGACGTCCATCGGCATCCACTCGTCGGCCCAGCGTACGGCGTGCTGCGTGCCCAGCTTGCCGCCCACACCCAACATCACCGGCGGCGTGGGCTGCTGCAGTGGCTTGGGGTAGCTCCAGGCTGCGTCGAAGTTGTAGAACTCGCCGTGGAACTCGCTGTCGTGCTCGGTCCACAACGACCGCAACGCGGTGACGCACTCCTCCAGCCCGCGGTAGCGGGCCCTCCACGGGATCGGCCGGTGGTTGGCCAGTTCCTCTTCGTTCCAGCCCACGCCGACGCCGAACAGCACACGTCCGCCTGACAACACGTCGAGCGTGGCAACGGTCTTGGCTAGGTCGAGGATGTCGTGCTCGAGCGCCAGACACACGCCGGTGCCGATCTTGAGTTCCTTCGTCGCCATCGCTGCCATCGTCAGGCTGACGAACGGATCCATCATCTCGATGTAGTTCTGCGGAAGTTCGCCACCCGACGGGTAGGGCGTCGTGCGCGAGGCCGGAATGTGCGAATGCTCGCCCATCCACAGCGAGTCGTAGCCTCGCTCTTCGAGCGCTCGTCCCAGCACATCGGGGCGCACGTCGCTGGGGCCGTTCATCGTCGAGAAGCCGAGTCGCATGGACGGTCACCGTAGCCCACGACCCACAGGAACTCTCCATGCCGATCACCGAACGCTTCACCCTTAACGACGGAGTCCGGCTGCGCTGGCTCGACAACTCGCCCGCCGCACCGGAAGGTCTGCCGATCCTGTTCTCGCCCGGCTTCTCCGACTTCGCCGATGACTACATCGAGATGCTGGAGTTCATGTCACCCCGCCGTGTCGTGGTGGTCGAGGTGCGCGGTCGCGGCGGCAGCGACGCCGGTGAAGACCTCGACTACTCCGCGCCGCAGCATGCCGCCGACCTGCGTGCCGTCGTGGAGGACGCCGGGTTCGATCGGTTCCACGTGATGACATTCTCCCGCGGGACGACGTGGGGCCTGGAGATGGCGTTCGGCCTGCGCGACCGAGTGGCCAGCATCTCCATCGGCGACTACTGGGCCAAGGAACACGGGGTCTCGGAAGACCTGGCCCGCGGGATGCTGGCCACCCGGTTCCGCGGCAAGCCTGTGCCCGAGCGCATCCCCGAGCACGTACTGCTCAGCGTGTTCCGCGAATCGATCGAGCGTGAGTTCTCCAGCCATCTGGCTGCGATGCCCTGCCCCGTGCTGCTGGCCCACGGCACCGAGGAGGGGCGACTGGTGGACGACGCGGGTATTGCCGAGTACCGCGCCGCACGGCCCGATATCGAGGTGGTCACGATCCACGGCGCGGCGCACGACCTGTTCCGCCTCGATCGCCACGCGTACCCGCGAGCGGTGCTGACGTTCATCGCCAACGACTGCCCTGGGCTCTAGACCCGCAGGCAGCGTTCGAAGAAGGCGAGCACGCCCATGTGGTATGCCCGCGCTGCCCAACCGATGCTGAGGTTGTGCCCCGCGCCAGGTTCGACGTTGGTCTCGACGCGCGACGACGCGGAGAGGCCGGCAGACATCTCTGCCAACGCCTGCGGAATCGGTCCCCACCACAACTCGTGGTCCACCATCGTGATCCGCACCGGCACGGTGACCTTCGCCGCCACGCTCGGGAACACCTTCCACCAACCGAACGCGCTGGTGCCGTCCTCACCGACGATCGGCGTGGTCACCGCACGGCCCTCGGGCGCGAACACCTCGGGCGGGTACAGCGCCATCGGCCCCCAGTAGCGCTCCATGATCGGGCCGTCGTGCTCTCGGTCGTGATCGAGGTGCAGGCCGATACCCGAGTACTCGATACCGGCGAGGTTGGCGATGGCACCGGTAGCCGCCGCGCACAGGCTGATCATCGAACCCGCCGACTGGCCGAGGAGGAATAGCGGACCTTCGGACAGGACTTCGCCGATCGTGGCCACGTGCAGCCGGGCCTCTTCGTCGGCCGGCATGCCACCGGGCCAACGCTCCTCGTTCGTCCGGTGACCTGGCCGATCCGGGTAGGCCACGCGGAACCCGGCCGCGGTGGCGAGGCGCGCCAGCGACAATGCAGACTCGAAGGGGCAGTCCCAGTAGGCGCTCGACAGGCCACCGCCGTGCAACGCATAGATCGTGCCACGCACGGCACCGTCGGGCTCTGCCACTGGCAGCACCAGCCCGGTGGAGGGATGCAAGACGTCGAAGGTGGCCACGTCGCTTGACAGTATCGTCACGACGACGGCCGGGCTACGTTACGGCGATGTTCGATCTGCTCATCACGGGAGGCAGCGTCGTCGATGGCACCGGCGCTCCCGAGTTCATCGCCGACATCGCCATCACCGATGGAGTGATCGTCGCCATCGAACCCTCGCTCGGCGACGCTGAAGCGAAGGAGATCATCGACGCCACCGGTCGAATCATCACCCCAGGATTCGTCGATGTACACACGCACTTCGACGGTCAGGCCACGTGGGACGAACTGCTCGAGCCGTCCAGCCCGCACGGCGTCACGACGGTGATGATGGGCAACTGCGGTGTCGGTTTCGCCCCCGTACGTCCCGACGCGCACGCTGCGCTCATCGAGTTGATGGAGGGTGTGGAAGACATTCCCGGCGCAGCCCTCACCGAAGGGCTGACGTGGGGGTGGGAGTCGTTCGCCGAGTACCTGAACGTGCTCGCTCGGCGCAAGTGGAGCCTGGACGTGGGAGCACAGCTCGCCCACGGTCCGTTGCGCACGTATGTGATGGGCGCGAGCGCCGCCGAGAAGTTGGAGGCGACACCCGAACAAATTGCCGAGATGGCTCGTCTCGCCCGAGAGGCCATGGCGGCCGGCGCGTTCGGTTTCACGACGTCACGAACGCTGGGCCACCGAGCGCTCGACGGAACCCCCGTTCCCGGAACCTATGCGAGTTGGGACGAACTGTCGTCCATCGGCCACGCAGTGAAGGCGGGCGGCGGGAGCAACATCGAGTTCGCCGCGGCCGGACTCGCGCGTAGCGACCCACAACAACAGGTCATCGACGAGTTCGAATGGGTCGGCCGTCTCGCCGCCGAGACCGGGCTCAGCGCCACGTTCATCCTGCTGCAGTGCCACTCCGATCCCGATCGCTGGCGACACGAGATGGAACAGGCCCGCCAGTGGCGCAAGGACGGCGTGATGGTCACCCCACTGGTGGCCGGTCGCCCGTTCGGCGTGCTGTGGGGCTGGGACGTCCGCCATCCGTTCGTCGCTCGCCCCACCTACCGCAGCATCGCCCATCTCCCGCTCGACGAGCGGCTGGTGGAACTGCGCACACCCGAGGTCCGTATCGCGATCCTCGGCGAGGCCGACGACACCGACGACATCGCCGTCAAGCGTCAACTCGGGTACATCCGCACTGTGCTCGGCGACTGCCACATCATCAGCGGCGCGCCCGACTATGAGCAGCCGCGCGAAGCCTCAATCGGCGCGGTCGCCGAAGCGCTCGGCGTGTCGCTCGAGCAGGTCACCTACGACGGACTGGTCGCAGCCGACGACGCGATGCTGCTCTATGCGCTCTACAACTACGTCAACATGGATCACAGCGCGCTGTACGAGCAACTGCTCGACCCCGACACCGTGGTGGGTCTTGCCGACGGTGGTGCGCACTGTGCGTTCATCTGCGATGCATCGATCCCGACGTTCATGCTCACGCACTGGGGACGCGACCGAACCCGTGGGCCACGATTGCCGTTGCCGGAGATCGTCCGCCGTCTGTCGTCGCAGCCGGCCGACCTGTACGGCCTGTCCGACCGCGGCCGCCTCGCAGTCGGCCTGCGCGCGGATCTGAACGTGATCAACTTCGATGAACTCGAACTGCAGGCACCGTTCGCCGTCGACGACCTGCCGATGGGTGGCACTCGGCTACTGCAGAAGGCGACCGGCTACGACGCCACCATCGTGCACGGCCGGGTTACCCGCCGTTACGGAGTCGACACGGGTGCTCGCCCCGGGCGACTGATCCGCAGCTAGGCCTTCTTCACGAACTTGGCCTTCAGCAGGACGCCGCGGCCGTTGATCTTGCAGTCGATCTCGTGATCACCCGAGATCAGTCGGATGTTGCTGACCTTGGTGCCGATCTTCAGTGGCTCGGTGCCTTTCAGCGGCAAACCCTTGATCAGCACCACCGAATCACCGTTCTGCAACACCACGCCGTTGGCATCGCGGATTTCACCCAATCCGTCCGAATCGGCGACCTCGCCCTGCCACTCGTGACCACACGTCGCACACTCGTGGCGCCCGGCATCCATGGTGAGAATGTCGGTCATCGTGCAGATCGGGCAAGCCGTGGTGGAATCCATCCCCCTTGTCTAGCCCCTGACGTCACCACGGCACGGGGCCGCCCTCGTTGCTGTAGGTGCCGTGCGGGCAATCGTCGCCCGCGAGCGCCAGCCGAACGATCGCCACGGCGGCCTGTGCAGCCGAACGGGTGGCGTTGCCCATACCGGATGTCATGTCCGTGTCCGTGAAGCCGGGGTCGACCGCGTTGATGCGAATCGGTGACTCGCGTAGTTCCTTCGCGAACTGCACGGTGATCATGTTCAGCGCCGCCTTCGACGATGGGTAGGCCAACGAGATCGCCTTGCGGTGCGGCATCTTCGGCGTGGTGTTCAGCGTCAGCGAACCGAAGTCGCTGGACACGTTGACGATGCGCCCGGCGGGCGAGTTGCGCAACAACGGCAGCAAGGCGTTGATCATCGCCACCGGGGCGAATGTGTTCGTCTCAAAGATCGAGCGCATCGACTCCATCGTCACCAGGCTGGGCGAGGTGAAGTCGAGACCGATCGCCGCGTTGTTCACCAGGATGTCGAGGCGACCATGTTGCCGTTGCATCAGCACAGCAGCGCGGGCGATGTCGTTGGCAGCGGTGACGTCGAGGTGCACAAACCTCACGTCGTGCCCCTCCGCGCGCAATTGCGCGGTGGCGGCATCGCCTAACGCTGTCTGGCGCGCACCGAGGTACACCGTGACCCCGGCTGCACCCAGCCCGCGCACCACCTCGAAGCCGATGCCCTTGTTGCCGCCCGTGACGAGTGCGATGCGCTCACCCATGTTCAGACCCACCGCGCCGTCAGACCGGTGAGCCGTTCGCCGGTGAGGTCTTTCAACTTCACACCGACCAACTTCGACACGCTCTCGGATGTTTGATAGCGGAACACCGGCGTCTCGGCCGTCGCGACCTCCACCAACACGGCAGCGATCTCCTGCGCAGGTTGCGCCGCCTGGTAGCCACCCTCCTGGATCACCTGGAAGCGGGCACGCGAGGCGGCGTACGGCCCATCAGCAGCACGCTCGCTAGGAGCATTGCCGTGCTGTACGAACTGACCCAGCACCGGGCCCGGCTCCACGACCGACACGTGCACACCCACCTGCGCTGCCACCGGGTGGAGCGATTCGAGTAACCCCTCCAACGCCTGCTTCGATGCGCAGTACGCATCGTTGAACGGCTGACCCAAGGCACCCGCCAGACTGCTGACCGCGATCAGCCGACCTTCGCCACGCTCGCGCATCGCGGGCAGCACCGCCTTGAACAGCGACACCGTGCCGAAGAAGTTCGTCTCGAACACGCCACGAATATCGTCGAGCGAGAGCTCCTCGAGCGTTCCATCGGCAGCCACCCCGGCGTTGCTGACGACCACGTCGATGCGGCCGTGGTCGGCCACGACCCCTGCGACCGCGGCGGTCACCGACGCCAGGTCGTCGACGTCGAGTGCGCGGATTTCGGCGGTCAACCCGTTCATCGTCAGCGCGGCACGCAGCTCATCGGCCTTGCCGAGATTGCGCATCGTGGCAACGGTGGTGAACCCGTGACGAGCGAACTCCACGGCGGACGCCAAGCCGATCCCACTGGAACAGCCGGTGATGAGGACGACGGGAGCGCTCAACGCATCCACCTTTCTGCGAACTTCTCGAGACCGGCGATCACGCCGGCCGTGGACCACTCTGCACTCAACGCGACCGCTGGCACGACGACGGACTGTACGCCAATCGCCGCAAGTGAATCACTGTCGCGCGCCACCTTCGGGCTACCGACCACCTGCACCGTCAACGGCACATCCGCCAACTCGCCGGCGGCGCGGAATCCACGCAGCTCGGCGAGCATCCGGCCAACGTCGTCGACATCGGTGAACGTCGCGATCCAGCCATCGGTGCGTGCGGCGCGACGGAGCGCGGGCCTGGTGTTACCGCCGATCAGCAACGGCACCTTCGGCGCGGCCGGCAACATCCGCAGACGGGGAAAGTCGATGTGCTCACCGTGAAACTCGACGAACTCGCCGCTGAACAACAGCGGCAGCACCTGCAACATCTCGTCGAGCCGCGACCCGCGGGTGGCGAAGTCGAGGCCCACCGAGATGAACTCCTCCTCCAACCAGCCGGCGCCGAAACCGCACGACACACGGCCACCGGCGAGGCCCGCCACGGTGCCGATGCTCTTGGCCAGGTTGAAGACCTCGCGTAACGGAGCAACGTAGACACCCGTGGAGAACTCGAGCGTGGTGGTGGCCTGCGTCATCGCGGCAATCGCCACCCAGGAGTCGGGCCACGGGGCGTCGGCCGGCCAGTTGATGCCACCGTCGGCCGAGTACGGGTACTTCGACGAGAAGTCCTCGGGGAAGAACAGATGGTCGGGAAGGGTGACCCCGGCGAACCCCAACGACTCTGCCGCCTGCGCGATCGGCACGAGTTGGTCGAGCGCGAGAAAGCCAGCATTGATCCAGTACTTCATTCCCACCACAGGTTCCCCTTACTTTTGACGACAACCGCTCTGGACAGCCCCGCTATTTGACGATAGTGTCAAGTCTGCACTCCATTCGAATCCCGCCCCAGGAGGCGTTGCTCGTGACCATTCTGGACCGCCCCAAAATCGACGCGCTGATCGACTATCAGCTCTACGACGCCGACCAGCACTATTACGAAGCCGAGGACGCGCTGACGCGTCACCTCGACAAGGAGTTCAAGAACGCGGTCCGCTGGGCCGACATCCAAGGCCGCCGAACGTTGATCATCAACAACAAGCTGCTGACGGTCGTCCCCAACCCGACGTACGACCCCGTCGGCGTTCCCGGCTCGCTGGAAAAGTACTTCCGCGCCGAGAACACCGAGGGCCTCGCAATTCGCGACATCATCTCGATGCAGGCCATTCAACCCGAGTACCGCGACCGCGACGCCCGCGTGCGCCGCCTGGATCAGCAGGGTGTCGAGTTGGCCTGGCTGCTGCCCAGCCTCGGCCTCGGCATCGAGGAGATGCTCTGCGACGACCCGAAGTCCGCGCATGCGATCTTCACCGCCTACAACCGCTGGCTCGACGAGGATTGGGGCTACGACCGCGACGGGCGTATCCAGACCGGCCCGCTGATCTCGCTGCTCGACCCTGCCGAGGCCGAGAAGGAACTTGCTCGCGTCCTCAATCTGGGTGCCAAGTTCATCACCATGCGGCCGGCCCCTGTCGCAACTCCCGGTAAGCACCGCTCACCGGGCGATCTCGCACACGATCGGGTGTGGGCGATGATCGCCGAGGCCGGCATCGTCTGCTCCATCCACGCTGCCGACTCGGGGTACAACAAGTACCTGGGCGACTGGGGCGAAAGCACCGCCTACACCGGCCTGAAGAGCACGCCGCTCACCGAGGTGCTGTCGATCGCCATCGAGCGCCCGATCTTCGACATGATGGCGGCGATGATCTGCCACGGTGTGTTCGATCGTCACCCGACACTGAAGGTGGCCACGCTGGAACTCGGTGCCGCATGGGTGGGCGAACTGCACCGCCGCCTGCGCATCACCTATGGCAAGTCGCCGCAGCTGTTCGGTAGCGACCCGTCCGAGTCGTTCCGCGAGCACGTGTGGGTCGCCCCGTTCTACGAAGATCTCGTCACCAAAGTCCGCGACGACCACGGTGCCGACCGCATCCTGCTCGGCAGCGACTGGCCGCACCCGGAAGGTCTCTCCGAGCCCCGCGCGTGGGTCGGCGACTTCATGGGCCTCACCGATGCCGAGCGTCGCCTCGCGCTGCGCGACAACCTGAAGTTCCTCTCCGGCCGCTGAGGCACCCTGGGGGCGGTTCCCAGGAACCGCCTCGGGGTACGTGTGTGCCCCATTCCGCCTCATTCAGTTTTCAAGCGTGAGTGACCGATCCGGAATGGGCATTCGGCGTTACCTGGAAACTCCGTCACACCCGCCCTTCAAGCTGACCTGCATGAGCGATCGCACTCCATTCGACGACCCTGCGACCGTCATCCGCATGCTCCACGGTAAGTTGGGCTTCGACGAAGGAGGCGTGCAATGACCGAGCATGAAGTGCTGCTCCCCGCCGAAGCCGCACAACGGCTCGGCGTCGCTACCCGTGTCGTCGTACATGCGATGTACGAGCGGCGACTACCGCGAGTGAAGCTCGAAGACGGAACGCTCGGCATCCCCGCCGACGCGCTCGACTCGTTCCACGTCCAGCCGGCCTAGCGCTTCCTGTCGCGAAGTTCCTCTCCGGCCGCTGAGGCACCCGATCCCGTTTGTGTCCCACGTCGGCCACGGGCTCCCGTGGCCGACGAGCGACAGAGGCGCCTAGGTGGCGGCGAAGACCGTCAGGCGATGACGGCGTCGGCGACCCACTCCAGCGTGTCGATGGATGCGTCGGGGTCGTCGCCACAGATGTTGAAGCACTGCCACGTGACGCCCATCGCGTCGAGTTGACCGATCTCGTCGCGCATCTGCTCGGCACTGGGGTTCTTGCGGATGTCCATCAGACCCCAGTTGCCGTTGACGACAATTTCCAGCGTGGCGATGTCGCGGCCGACGCGGTCGCACTCGGCACGCACATCGTCGATGCGGCGGGCCATGGATTCGAGATCAGGGATTGGCTTGGTCTTCAACGTGTTCGTGCGCTCGGGCCCGATCACCATTCCCATCCATCCCTGGCAGTGCTGCACTGCGTACTTCAGGCCCCAGTCGGTGTTGCCGTGCAGGTAGAGCGGCGGATGCGGGGTCTGCAACGAGGCCGGAACCGAACGCACGCCACGCGCGGAGAACTGGCGGCCCTCGTAGGTGACGTCCTGCCCCGCCCACACCTGACGGGCAACCTCCAGCGCCTCCTCGAAGTCTGCGCGCTTGAGCGCCGGATCGGTGCCCAACGCGAAGTACTCGCTCTTCAAGTAGCCCGTTCCAAGACCGAGCGTCACACGGCCGGCGCTGAGGTGATCCAGCGTGGCGACAGCATGTGCCATCAGGAACGGATTGCGATAGTTCGGCATGAGTACGAACGACATCAGCCGCACACGTTCAGTGACCGCTGCACAGAACGCCAGCGAAGTGAACAGGTCGGCGACACCCTCTCCCCCGCTGTCGACCCAGCGGTTCGACGGCGCCGGATGGTCGGTGAACGCAATCGCGTCGTAGCCCACCCGCTCAGCAGTTTGCGCGAAACGCTTCACCTCAGTAGGTGTGAGGATCGCAGGTGTCCACCGACTGTCGCCGATGCCGTGCTGTACGCCGAATTTCATTGTTGGAGCCCCCAGGTTGGATGATGTGGCATGGCTTTGTCAGACACCGAGAAGTTGCAGATTGCCGAGGCGTACATCGCCGCCAGTCGCACGAACGATCCCGCAGCGCTGGCCGCAGTGTGCAGCGCCGACAGCATCACGTGGCACAACTTCGACGAGGTCGAAGTCGGCCCCGCCCAGTCGGCGAAAGCCATGGGCTGGATCCATCGCACGGTGCCTGACATCGCCTGGACCACGCTCGCGTTGACGGCCACCAGCGCCGGCTTCGTGTGGCAGTCGGTGCTGGGCGGCACAGCACCCGGTGGCCCGCTGCACTGCCATTCGTGCATCGTCGCCACGTTGAACGACGACGGCAAGATCAGCCGCATCGACGAGTACCTCGACACGGCACAGACCAAGCCCCTTCGAGGCTGATTCACAGCTTCCCCGCCAACTTGTCGACCAGTTCGACGACATGGCGGGCGGCTTCAACGAAGGCTTCCACTTCCCCACCGCCGGGGTCGACGACTTCTTCCCACGGCTCCAACGGCCGCCGGGCGAGATCGAGTACGCCCAGTCGCTCATGCAGCGCAGCCTCACTCGGTGACAGGTGCTCGGCCAGGAAGCCCAACGTGGCGGTGCGCTCAGCGACATGCGGATACTGACGGCGAACCCATTCCACGTGCTCGGGGGCGAGCGCGATGATCAGGTCGGCGCCGTCGAGGTGCGTGCGCGTGGCCTGTTTGCTCTTGTGTCGCGGGAACGGCAGCGCGTGTGCCGACAGCGCGGCACGTGTGCGCCAACTGATCGGCATACCGTCGACGGTGAGGGTGCCGGCGGTCTCCACACGCAGGTCGGGTCGGCGTTCGCTCAAGGCCACACCGGCCATCACTGAGCGCGCCGCATTCCCCGTGCACAGGAACAGCACCGTCGTCACGACAGGAACCTCACGCGATGATCAACACCTTGCCGGTGGCCTTGCGGTCGGCGACGAACCGCAGTGCCTCGGCGGCTCGCTCGAGCGGATACTCGGCTGAGATGTGCGGAGCGACCTTTCCCGAGGCCAGCAGCTCGAGCAACTCACGTTCATCGCGCGCCGCTTCCTGCGGCGCGTACTGGGCGAACGTGCGGATCTCGAAACCCTTGATGATCGGACCCTTCAGCAGCACCAGGTTCAGCGGGATGCGCGGGATCTCACCGGAGGCGAACCCGAGGGTGATGAACCGGCCGCCCCACTTCGTTGCACGCAGTGCCCGTTCCGCAAGTGGGCCGCCCACGGGATCGAGCACCACATCGGCACCGTCGGGTGCGCACTCACGAATGCCGTCGCGCAGATCGGTGACGCTGTAGTCGATGGTGTGCGTGGCACCGCGCTCGCGACACAGGGCGAGCTTCTCGGGGCTGGACGCGGCGGCGATCACTTCGGCGCCGAGGGCCACGGCCAACTCGACCGCGGCCAGACCGACACCGCCGGCAGCGCCGAGCACCACGACTTTGTCGCCCGGCTGCACCTCGGCCACCGAGCGCAACGCGTGGTAGGCGGTCGCGTGCGCCACCCAGAACCCCGCCGCAGCAGTGAGGGCGACGCCCTCGGGTACGGGCCGCAGCGCCTCGGCAGCCACCGTGACGTACTCGGAGAATGCGCCGGTGATCGTGCTGCCGAACACCCGGTCACCGACGACCAGACCCGTCACACCTTCGCCCACTTCGGTGACGACACCGGCGAACTCGCTGCCCGGTGTGAACGGTGTGGGAAGCGAGACCTGATACTTGTTCGCGCAGATCAGCACATCGGGGAAGTTCACCGCAGCAGCAGCGACCTTGACCTGCACCTGGCCGTGCTTGGCGGGGCGCAGCGGCAGCTCCTGCACGCGCAGACCTTCGGGCGGCCCGTACGTTTCACACACGACTGCTCGCATACATTCCCCATGATGTTCCCCGTGGGGTCGTGACCCGACCCGCGCAGCTGCCAACATAGTTGACGATGACGTCAACAGAACTGTCCCCCTCCGAAGCAGTCGTACTGAGCGAGCTCGACGAGCACGGCGTGCTGCTGCTCACGCTGAACCGGCCCGAGCGCAACAACGGCTGGACAGTGGAGATGGAGGAGGCCTACTTCGGCGCCCTCATCGACGCAGCCAACGATCCGGCCGTCAAGGTCATCGTCGTTACGGGTGCTGGCCGCGCGTTCTGCCCTGGCCTCGACATGATCGCCCTCGCCGAGTCCGCCGCCACCGGCAAGCGCATCGGCAGCCGCCGGTACCCGATGACGCTGGCCCGCCGCGTGCACAAGCCGATCATCGCCGCCGTCAACGGCGCAGCCGCCGGCATCGGCTTCATCCAGGCATGCTGCGCCGACATCCGCTTCGCCGCCAGCACGGCGAAGTTCACCACCTCGTTCGCTCGCCGCGGGTTGCCCGCCGAACACGGCATTACGTGGGTCGTCGAGCGCATCGTCGGCTACGCCAATGCCGCCGATCTGATGTTGTCCGCACGTGTGGTGCTGGCCGACGAGGCACTGGCAATGGGCTTGGTGAACCGGGTACTACCGCCCGACGAACTACTGCCAGCGGCATTGGCGTACGCCCGCGACATCGCCAACAACTGCGCACCGATCTCGCTGGCGCACATCAAGGGTCAGCTCATCGATGATCTCGAACGCAGCAGCGAAGAGGCCCGCATGCAAGGGCTCGTGCTGATGGCCGACCACAGCGTCTCCGACGATTTCAGCGAAGGGGTCAAGAGCTTCCAGGAGAAGCGCCTTCCACATTTCAGTGGCTACGACGCCGAGCTGAAGGTCATGCGCGGCTTCTAAGCGTGGCAACATGGACATCTGACACCGGCCGTACCCTGTCGGCAATGGAAACGAGCCGACCGCAGCCCACCGCCCGGGCTGTGGTCTTGGTCCTCGCGTATTGCGGCGGCCTCGTATCGCTCACCCAGTCAGTGGCCCTGCCGCTGCTGCACGATCTGCCCGATCTTCTGCATGCGTCGGTCGGCGATGTCAGTTGGGTCTCCACCGCAGCACTGCTCGGGGGCGCCGTCGCCAACCCAGTGCTCGGCAAGTTGGGCGACATGTACGGCAAGCGCTCCGTGATGCTCGGGGCACTAGCGGCGTTGCTCGTCGGCTCGGTGATCGCCGCCGTCTCTCCTTCGGTGTGGCCACTGGTGATCGGCCGTGCATTGCAGGGCGTCAGCATCGCTGTCCTCCCCATCTCCATGGCTCTCGCCAAGGATCTGCTTGCCCCGCAGAAGGTGATCGGCGCGGTGGCGATGATCAGCGCGATGCTCGGCATCGGTGGCGGCATCGCACTCCCGATGGCCGGCGTGATGCTCGACCTGTGGGGCTGGCAGAGCGTGTTCTGGGCGTCAGCCGTCATGGCCCTGGCCGGCATCGTGCTGGCGGCAATCGTGCTGCCCCGAACCGAACGAGGTGCCCGGGAACCGTTCGACGTCACCGGTGCAGTCTTGTTGTCGGTCGCGCTCGTGTCGCTACTGCTGCCGCTGTCGAAATCATCCAAGTGGGGTTTCGCCCAGCCATTGCCACTAGCGCTCTACGCCGTCGGGTTCATCGGTCTCTTCGCGTGGTTCCGCTGGGAGCAGCATCCGGCCGTGCCACTGGTGAACATCGATCTCATGCGCCAGCGGCCGCTGCTCGTCACCAACATCGTCGGGGTGTTGCTGGGGTTCGGCATGTTCAACAACAACTACGTGAGCATCTTCCTCCTCCAAGCACCGAAGGCGGTCTCACACGGTTTCGACACGAGCGTGATGATGGCCGGACTGGTCCTGCTGCCGGCTGCGCTGGCGATGATGTTCATGTCACCCGTGTCGGCACGCATCTCCACCCGCTACGGCGGCCGAACTGCGCTGTGGATTGGAGCATTGGCCATCGGCACCAGCTTCATCGCCCGGCCGTTCATGGTCGGCTCGATCTGGCAGATCGGGCTCGGCGTGGCGATGGTCAACTGCGGCGTGGGCATCGCCTACGGAGCGATGCCAGCAGTGGTGATGTCGTATGTGCCAGCAAACGAAGCCGGTTCGGCGAATGCGCTCGGCACACTCACCCGCTCGACCGGAGCCTCCATCAGCAGCGCAGCCTTTGCCGCGCTGCTCAGTTCGCTGACCACGCTGCACGACGGCGAACAGGTGGCACGACTGATCGCCTTCCAAATCGCGTTCGGGATGTCGGCAGTCCTGGCGCTTGCCGCAGCAGCCCTGGCATTCAGCCTGCCGCTCACACCCAGCATCCTCGATCAGCGCCGATAGACCTCGGCGCCGCCCACCAGCGTGGCAGCCACCGCGCCGACATCGGGCGCAGCGAGCATCTCAGCGAGCGGGCGATCGAGCAGGCACAGATCCGCGCGCACCCCGACGACGATTGAGCGCGGCACTGTCGGCGCATCGGCTGCACCGAGCATTCTCGTCAGCGCGTCACCAGCCGCCAACGACTCGCCTGCGCCCAGCACACCCCCGGCGAGTGTTCGGCGGTCGACGGCGGTGCGCAGCACCGACCAGGGGTCGATCGAGCCGTACGGTGCATCGCTGCCGAAGGCCACACCGATCCCCGCCTCGGCGAGCGACCGACAGCGCCACAGGTGCGGACGGTCGGCAACGTCGACATCGGTGAGGTACTGATCGCCGCGTTCGCGCACGAATGACGGCTGAGTGACCACCGTGAGCCCCAATGCGGCAATGTCGGCGAACACCTCCGGCGGCACGACGGCGCCATGCTCGATCCGATCGCCCGGCGCCGACCCGACCTCGTGCCACGCAACCAATGCCAGGACGAGCGCCTCACGGGTGACGCAATGGACGGCAACCGCGCGCCCGAGCGAACGAGCAGCACGGAAACGGGCCAGGAGATCATCGAGCGAGGGCAGCGCGTGGTCGCCCACCACCACCTTCACCGGACCGCGCCGGAGCTCAGGAGACGCGGCCGCCGGCAGATCTGCCGAACCCGTGATGGTGACTCCGATCTGCAGCTCGCCGGATGCAACCGCTGCCGCGAGCAGCGCCACTTCGCTCTCATCGCTGGTGGGCGTGAGGTCGGTGACTCCGGTGATGCCACAGCTGGCGAGCCGACGACCCACTGCAGCGAGGTCGAGCCGCCGTGAAGGCATTCGGCCGCGCAACCACTCATCGGCCCGGAGGAACCTGCCGTCGTGCCCGGGGTCGGCACCGACGGCGGCGAGTGCCGCCGAGTTCAGCACCCACAGCGCCCCCGAGCGGTGCTGAACACGGAGCGGTGTTCCTGGGGCCACAGCGTCGAGTGCATACCGATCGAGTTCGCCCGCCACCGACTCGTGGTAACCCACCGCGCGAATCCACTCGTCACTCGCCGCACCGGCCGCGGCTGAGCGCAGCGCTGCGCCGAACCCGGCAGCGTCCTGCACATCCCCAGGCCCAACCGGCACCGAGTCGATCGCCGCCGCCATCGCCAGCAGGTGCACGTGGTGGTCGTGCAACCCTGGCAGCAGCGCACCGCCGTGCGCCTCCAGCACCGCATCCGACACCGGCCGCTCGCTGCCAGCGATGACGATGCGGCGCACCACACCGTCGGCCAGCGTCACGTCCACTCGAACGCCGTCGACCTCGGCATCACGTACGGTCAGCACGTCGTTCACCACCGAGCCACCAGATGCGCCGCGGTGTTTGCCAGTGACAACCCGAGGTGGCCGGACACGCCGTCTGCCACCGAGCGCAACACAGCGGTCGCGGCGAGCAACCCTGTGGCCGGATCGGCGATCGCGTCAGCGCAGAACACCGGGCCGAATTCGTCGTGAGCCACCAGGCCTCCGGCTACCGCCGCATCGTCACCAAAGGCCACACGCGCTGCCTGATCGCCGTCGGCACCGTGACCGGTGATCGACAGCCACGCACCCCGCCAACCGTCGTCATGGAGGTCGGCGAACGAGAGGCCCATCGCAACGAGCGCTCGCGGACGGCTGGCCTCGATCACGACATCGGCATTCCGCAGCAGCGAACGCAGTGCAGCACGGCCGTCCACCGTGCGCAGATCTAGTTGCACCTCATCGTGGCCGGAATGCATCAGCTCGTAGAACGCTGCCGGCCCTCGACGGGCACCATCCGGTCGCTCCACGCTCTCCACCTTCGTCACGTGTGCACCGGCGAGCCCCAGCACACGCGCACACAACGGCCCGGCCCACAGACCGGAGAGATCAACCACCCGCGCGCCGATCAGCGACCGGGATGCCATCGCCTCCGCTCGGGTGACGGTGAACAGTTCCGCATCGGGCGAACGCTCGCCCAGCTGCGAACACGGCAGCCCCAACAACACCGACCGCTCGATGAGTTCCGCACCCAAGCGTGTTGCCACTGCGGCCCCGACCCGCGACCATCCATCATCGTTCACCGGCAGCGACAGGTCGAGCCCCACCGGCTCACCGAGCCACGCGTCGATCGCGTGTACATCGTCGTCGCGTACCAGCGACAACGCGACATGGCCGTCGGCACATCGCAGCAGCCGGCAACCGCCACCAGCGCTCACGGCACCCTGACGCGTCAAGCCAGCAATCGCTGCCCGTTCACCGATCAGCGAAGCGCCATCCACGACCACAGCGGAGAGTTCGCACACCTGCCGCGCCCAGTCGTCGAAGGCCAACGCGACGCGTGCCGGACCATCAAGTGCAGGCCCGGCAGTACGTCCGGTCAGTTTCAGTCCTCCGGATTCAGCCCACCGATGCACCGCACGTTCATGGTCGCCAGCCATTGCAGCGGTGAGCCGCTCAGCCGATTCGGACGCACCTGACCACTGCACGGCGCCCATCGTACGACCGGCCCAGTAGTGAGGACCTCAGCGCACCCAGACGAGCGGATCGCTGACGATGTGGCTCTCGGTGCCGTTGGGGCCAACCGCCTTCGTGCCGCGGATGGTGACGCGACGCATCTTGCGCTCCGTATCGCCGTAGTCGTCCACCGCATAGTGCGCTGTGGCGCGGTTGTCCCAGATCAACACATCGCCCTTGCGCCAACGATGGCGCACCTGGAACTCAGGCTGCGCGGAGTGCTCGTAGAGCAGGCGCAGCAGGTTGTCGCTCTCGATGCGCGACAGGCCGACAACGTGTGAGGTGAAGCCCGGGTTGATGAACAGGCTCTTGCGACCGGTGCTGGGGTGCACGCGCACCATCGGGTGCACCACCGGTGGCACCTTGGCCGCGTCGTCGAACAACTGCTGGGCAAGGTCGAACTTGAGTGCCGTGTCGAACGGCTCGCCCCAGTAGGCCAGCGGGGCGATGCGATGCACTGCGTCGAGTTGGTCGATCGCACCCTGCAGCGCCGGAGAGAGCCGGTCGTAGGCGGTGCGCAGATCAGCCCAGATCGTGTCGCCACCAGCGACGGGGAACGAGTCGCCCACCAGCACCGACGCTGCCGGTGGCGCGGGCACGAACGTCACGTCGGTGTGCCAGCGGGCGTTGCGACCGTAGGTGGCGCTGTCGAGCACGAGGATCTCTGGGTGGTCGGGGTGACCGGGCACCACCGGGTGGGCCGGTGTCGGCTCGCCGATGGCCCTGGCCACCTCGACCTGTTCGGCGTGGGTCAGGTGCTGATCGCGCAGCACCAACAGCAGGTGCTCCTCCACCAGCGACAGCAACGAGGCCCCTTCGAAACCGGGCTCGCCGATGCGCCCTCCGGAGAGTTCGGCACCGATGGTTCCGGTGATCGGCGTGACGATCCATTGGTGCGTCATTGCAGGGTTCCTTCCTGACGGCAACGGGTCACTCCGGACAGAACCCGACTCGCATAGCTGACTCAGTATCGCAGCTGCTTCCATGTTGCAGGCTCGGCGTCCAAGTCTGCGGAGTTCGATCCATCACGTACGCGGATACCGTCCTCAGCGCATGTCGCGCGCCACCCGCCTGTTCCGCTTGTTGATCTCCTGGGTGGGTATCGGCGTCGCGGTCCCGCTCCTGGTCAAGGCGAAACTCGGCGTGGCTCCCTACGACGTGCTGAATACCGGCCTCCACCAGAGCACGGCGTGGTCGCTCGGAATCTGCTTCATCGTCACCTCGGCAGTGTTCTTCGGGACGGGATACTTGCTCGGCGCGAAGTTGGGCTGGGCCTGCCTCGGGGGCACGCTGACCATCGGCGTGCTGGTGAACCGAGTGCTCGCGGTCCTACCCGATCAACGGCGACTGCTCCCCCGCGGTGGCTACCTGGTGGTCGGCACCCTCATCATCGCCGCCGCAATCTGTCTGGTGGTGAGTACCAACCTCGGCCCGGGCCCGTCGGAGGTCGTGATGCTGGGCCTCGTCAACCGCGGCCTCGGCGTCGCACCCGCCCGGTGGATCAGTGACGGAGTACCGCTCGTGGTGGGCGCTGCACTCGGCGGATCCGTCGGCGTGGGCACCGTCGCGTTCGCGTTCGGGATGGGGCCAATGGTGAAATTCGGTCTGCGCCGTTTGGGGTATCACCCCCACGTGGCGGTCTAGGGTCGAGCGCCATGAGCACCTCGCGCCGCGTTGCCCTCGTCACCGGAGCCAACCGCGGCGTTGGGCGGGCGATTGCCGACCGACTGGCATCTGAGGGGTACCTCGTAGCCGTGGCCGCGCGTGTGTGGGACGACGCCGTCGAGGCCGCTGCGGCGATCGGAAACGGCGCGTTTGCGGTGCAACTCGACGTCACCGACACGACATCAGTGCAGACCGCACTCGCTGCGGTGGCGCAGCACGCTGGCGGCCTGCATGTGCTGATCAACAACGCTGGCGGCCACTTCGACGAAGGTGTGCTCGCCACACAAGTCTCCGACTCCGACCTGCGCGACGCGTTGGAGATCAACACCATCGGCCCGTTGCGGGTCATTCGCGCGGCGCTCCCCCATCTACTGCAGGCCGACAGCCCGCGCATCGTCAACGTGTCCAGTCGCTCGGGCACGTTCTCGTCCACGTGGGCCAACGCTCCGGCGTACGGCGTGTCCAAAGCAGCGCTGAACATGCTCACGTTCCAGTTGTCGAAGGAACTCGCGGGCACCGGTGTGCTGATCAACGCCTGCTGCCCCGGGTGGGTGCGCACCCGGATGGGTGGCGACGAGGCTGAACTGTCAGTGGAAGAGGGCGCCGACACCCCGGTGTGGTTGGCCGACCTACCCGATGACGGCCCGACCGGTGGCATGTTCTGCAACCGTCAATCGATCGAGTGGTGAGGACAACCATGCATCCCATCGAACTGCGCAGCGACAACGCTGCCGGCGTGGCCCCCGAGATCATCGCGGCCGTCGCTGCGGCGAATGTCGGCTCGGCGCTCGCCTATGGCGGCGACGACCACACCGCCCAACTGCGGGAACTCGTGCGCGAGGTCTTCCAACACCCCGAGGCCGAGGTCTTCCCCGTCATCAGCGGCACCGCCGCGAACTCACTCGCGCTCTCGGCGGTGTGCCCGCCGTGGGGCAGCATCTTGTGCCACGAAACAGCGCATATCCTGCGCAGTGAGGGCGGGGCGACCTCAATGTTCGGCGCCGGCGCCGTGATGCGCGGCCTCCAAGGCGAACGGTTCACGCTGCAGCCGACATCACTCCACGCTGCGTTTGCCAGCACCAACTGGGGCGACCCGCACCACTCGCAGCCGTCCGTCGTGTCGCTCACCTGCCCCACCGACATGGGCACCGTGTACCGGGTCGACGAAGTTGCGGCATTGGCGACGATCGCCCACGAGCGGGGTCTGCGCATGCACCTCGACGGTGCCCGTCTCGCCAATGCACTCGTTGCCCTTGGGTGTTCACCGGCTGCACTCACTGCCAGTGCCGGCGTCGACCTGTTCTCGCTCGGGGCGATGAAGAACGGGTCGCTCAGCACCGATGCCATTGTGTGCTTCGACCCCGCCGTCAGTGCGCAACTCGTGTACCGGGTGAAACGGGCCGGGCATGTCGCCAGCAAGATGCGCTTCCAAAGCGCTCAGCTGCATGCATACCTGACCGACGGCCTGTGGCTGCGCCTCGCCGCCCGTGCCAACCAGGCGATGGCGGCCCTGGCGGCCGGACTACGCGAGATGGGTGTCACCTTCGTGGTCGAGCCCGAGGCGAACATGTTGTTCGCGAACGTCGAACAGCACGCGGCTGGGTCCTTGGCCGCCGCCGGTCTGCTGTTCTACGAGATGAGCCCCGGGGTCATCCGCCTGGTCACCAGCTTCCAGACCACCGATGCCGACGTCGCCGAGATCCTGCGCCGAGCGGCACCAGTCCTCACTGCGAGCTAAACCCCCCGGTCTCCTCGGTGCTGCGGTGTCACGCCGTCAGGTGCAGCGCAGTGAGGCCACGGATGACGAAGTTGGGGTGATACTCGGGTTCGACGAGTACTGCCAGATTTGGGAAGCGCGCAGCCAGACCGGCGACGGAGACCTCGATCTCCTGACGGGCCAGCGGGGCGCCGACGCAGAAGTGGATGCCACCGCCGAAGCCGATGTGCGCAGTGTCGCCACGACCCGCGTCGAAGCGGTCAGGTTCGGGGAAGCGCCGCCCATCGCGTTGCGCGGCGCCGAACAGCATCGCCACCTCCTGGCCGACCTCCATCCGCTGTCCGGCGATCTCGACGCCCTCTTCCAGCACCCAGCGCTCGAACAGATGCAGCGGCGGGTCCCAGCGCAACATCTCCTCCACCGCGGATCGCGCCGGCACCGCACCCGAGACCACACGCTGCCACTCACCCGGGTGGCGCAGCATCGCGCGCATACCGTTGCCCAGTGTGTTCACCGTGGCCTCGTGGCCCGCCTCGAGCAACACCATCGTGGTGCTGATGATTTCGTCCACGGTGAGCGTGTCGCCGTCGTCCTCCACCTGCGCCAACTCGCTGACGAGCAGTCCATCGGGGCTGCGTCGCTTCTCGGCGATCAGCGCCTTCGTGTACTCGATGTACTCGGCAGCTGCGGTGTTCGCCGCTTCGCGCACGGCGTCGGTGGTGCTGAGTTCGTACATCTTCACGATCGCGTGCGACCAGTCGAGCAGCAGTTGTGTGTCGGTGCGCGGTACCCCGAGCATCGAGCAAATCACGGCGACGGAATACGGCTGGGCGTAGTCGGTGAGCAGTTCGAACGTGCCCTTCTCGCGACACACATCGAGCAGTTCGTCACCGAAACCCTGCACGGCCGGTCGCATTGCGGCGACCGCCTTGGGAGTGAACACCTTGGCCACCAGGCGGCGGATGCGAGTGTGGTCGGGCGGTTCCAGGCACAACAACGACCAGCGTTCGTGCTGTTGGAATGCTGCCCAACGCGAATCGGGTTCAGCGCGGCCGACTGCTGCGTGCGAATACAGGTGGCTGTAGCTACGCCCCAGCCGACGATCGCGCAAGGTCTCGAACACATCAGAGAAGCGAGTGAGGGTCCACTGTGCGGTCTGCTCGTTCCAGAAGATCGGTGTCGCTTCGCGGAGTTCGTTGAGTACCGGATACGGATCGGCGATGAACGCCGGGTCGTCGACATTGAAACGGGAGATCAGCTCGGCAAGGCTCACCTGCACGAGCGTAGGCGGCTCTCGACGTCCTCACGATTGAGATACCCGCCGCACATCCGCCGAAGCCCGCTATACGCCGCGCGACCGTGCAGCACACGCCAGTTGTCCAGTAACAACGCTTCACCTGGCTGCAGCACATGACGCCACTGCATCGACGGGTCGTTGGCCAACTCCTCGAACACCCTCAGCGCGTCGTAGAACGCGAGCATGTCGGACTCTTCCAACATGAACGGCGCCCGGTCGTAGTTGTTGAACGACACCTGTGCAAGTCGCCCGGTGTGATCGTGGCGGAACACCGGACGTGTCGCCAGCAGATGGCTTCCGTCGCCGATGTAGTGCCCGGGCACGGTCACCGTCGACAGCGTCTCGAACTCGTCGGGGTGCTCCGCCTCCATCCGGCGAGCGATGGCGAACCCGTCGACCAGGGTGCTGTCGCCGCCGTCGCCGTTGAACTCCAAGCAGTGCAGCAACTGACACCCGGGCGCATCGTTGCTGTACGTGCCATCCGTGTGGCCGCGTAGTTCCAGCGTTGTGTACGCGGTGTCGGCCTTCGCCAGATCAGCTTGGAACTCCCATACGCCCCCGAAGATCGTCTCACGGACGTAACCCACCCGCCGCAGCAAGGCGGCTGTGGACTCCACCGTCGGCGGGGTGCCGGTCACGATGCAGAATCCGTACTGCAGGGTCGTGGTCAACCAGTGAGCAAGGCCCGCGTCGGTGTTCATCACCAGATCGTGAGCGACGGTGGGTGTGGTGATCGAGGCCGCCTTCCACAGCGTGACCGGCACATCGACCGCTACACGGGCAACTCGTGGATGGCGATACGTGGCCAGGAACTCAATCGGGAGCACCGTGGTTGGTTCGAGCATGTCCCACGTGACATGCAGCGCACCGTCGCTGACGTCGGTGCTGAGGCCGCGCAGGGCACGCGGTACGCGGGCGGTGAAGAGTTGGCGCTGCCCGGTGAGCGGGTGCATCGTGTCGGCGTCGTGCGCGTGGTCGCGCAGCCAGAGCCATGGATAGCGGCTGACCACTCCGTCGCTCCACACAACCTCCAGCGAATCCTCGTGATGCTGCAGCGTTGCGATCTCGGCCATTCGCGGGATGGTATCTCAGCGCGTCGCCGGCGGCGCGATGACGAACGCGATCGCGTACTCGTCGCTACCCACCAGCAGACCCTCCCCAGGCTCGCTCACGCGTGCGGCTCCAGTCGCCACGGTGAAGGCCACCACCACCTCGCCGGGGAGCCCGCCGATGTGCATCGGCGCTCGCGGATCGATCTGGTGCAGCACCACCGTGCAGCGATCACGCCGCCAGATCAGGTTGAGGTCAGTGGTCGGTCCGGCGATCAAGCGCGCTGAGATCGCCAACTCGCCGGGAAAACGCAGGTGGTCGTGCGGCGCCCGCAACGTGACCGGCGGACCCACTGTGTGCAACTCCATCCCGTTCCCACCGAGTAACACCAGGATCCGATCGCAGCCATCAAAGCGAGAGAACGGACCATCCGCCTCCACCTCAGCCACCGACAGCCGCCAGTCGAACTCCGCCGAGTCGGCCGGGAAGCGCGTGATCTCGCGCGTCCACCCACCACCATTGCGCCACGGTTCTCGCTGCGCATCGCTCAGTGGGATCAGGCGCACGACGAAGTCAGGGTCGCCACGTCGGTCATTCGAGAATGATGGCGTGCTCGGGGCAGTTTCCCTGCGCTCGCCGTGTGCTGGCTTCCAGCTCCATCGGGAGCTCACCGTCGATCAGCACCACGGCGTTGCCGTATTCATCTGCACCGAACACCCGGGGCGCGGCTACTGCACACGCCTGATGGCCATGACACAAGGATTCGTCGACGCGCACCTTCATACGCGGGAAGCTAGCCCATCACCCCGTTCGAAGTGGCCCATGGATCGCGACGGCGCGAGAACGAACCGATGTTGATCGAACGGCCGGTGCGAGGACCGACGTACTGCACGGGTTGCTCGTCGTGGTCGATGCCAGCTGCCTCGGCATCAATGATCAGCTTCAGGAACTGACCGGCAAGCGGTGCATTCTTGAACTGGTTACCGCTGGTGCCGCAGGCCATGAAGAAGCCGGGCAAATCGCTCTTGTCGTACAGCGGCACCCAGTCGGTCGTCACGTCGTACAACGCAGCCAACCCGGTGGGGCGGTGAGGGATGCCGAACTCGGGCACCCGCCGGGCGACGCGCATCGTGGACACCTCGAACTGCTCGACCGTGGGGTACGGGTCGTACTGCTCGGGGTCGTCGATCCAGTGCAGTTCGTCGCAGTCGGGCTCGGTGCAACCCACATCCCAGGTACCACCGAAGTGAGGTTTGATGTACTGACCGACGTCGAGGTCGGCGAGAGTCGGGAAGCCGTCCTCGAGGGTCATCCCCTTGGGCGCCTCCACCGTGAACACCTCGGAGCGCAACGGCCGGTGGCTGATTCTCATACCGCTCACGACATCGGCCATACGATTGAGCACGCTCGCATGCGGGCCGCCGACGTTCACCACGACAGGCGCCACGATGCGCTCACCGCCGGCCAACGACACGCCGGACACGTGCCCACCCTCACGATCGATGCTGACGACCTCCTGGTGGAAGCGGTACTCGGCACCGTGTTGCTTGGCCGCATAGGCGAAGTTCTGCGCGCACAACATCGGGTCGTCCATGAACCCCGACTGCGACTCGAAGATGGCGGTCAACGTGCTGGTGGCATCATCGCCGAAGGCCGGGTCGTCGATGCGCTTGGGTGGGAAGTAGGCACCGACGTCGAAGCCCGGCCACCTGCGGGCAATCTCCTGAGTGTCCAGATCCTCGTAGACGATGCCGACTTCGTTCCAGACAGATTCGAACCGCTGTGTATTCGCGCCCGGGATGCGGAAGATGAGATGACCGGTGCGCACGAAGTGCCCCATACCGTCGGGGTCGGTGTGGCCGAGATACCCGGCGAAGTCGGCCCATGCCGCCGCTGATTCCCACGCCGTGAGCACCGCATCGGGGGTCGAGTAGCAGAAGCGGATGATCGCCGACGACGAACTCGTCGAACCCGCTCCGGCCGACGGGCCCTTGTCGACCACGATGACCTTGCGACCGCCACGAGCCAGCTCGAGGGCAACTGAAGATCCGATCACACCTGCGCCGATGACGACGGCGTCCGCACGTTCACTCATGCGGTCACGCTACTTCCGCGTTCATTCCCGGTACAGGTGTTCCAGTATGGACCTTGGTCCCAACTTTTACCTGCCGAGTGACCTCACCAGCTGAGCGTGAGATCCTTCACGTGGCGCAAACCCTGCGGGAACTCGAGCTGCTCGTGCCCTGGCTTCAGGGCGTATTGCGGGATGCGCTTGTGCCATTCGGCGAGCGCGATGCGGAGTTCGCGACGGGCGAGGTGCGAGCCGAGGCAGCGATGCACACCGCCGCCGAAGGCGATATGTCGGTTGTTCTCGCGATCGAAGCGCACGTCGAAGCCATCGGGGTACTCGCCGGGATCCACGTTCGAGGCCCCGTAGGCGACGGTGATCACCATGCCCTTGGGCACCTGCACCCCGTTGGGCAGGGTGACGTCCTGAGTGGCTTCGCGTGGCACGCCGTATGCCACCGGCGTCTCCCACCGCAGTAACTCCTCGACCGCTCCCGGGATCAGCGCCGGATCATCGATGATCTGCTGACGGTGCTCCGGGTGCTGAGCGAGAAAGGCAAACAGGCAGGTGAGCGAATCGCTCACCGTGTCGAGCCCGGCGATGAGGAACAGGTAGCACAGGTCGAGCACCTCTTCACGCGTCATCGATTCGCCGTCCACCTCGGCGGTGATGAAGTGGGTGAGCATGTCGCTCGTCGGGTTCGCCTCACGAGCGTCGAGGTGCTCGTTGAAGAAGGCGTAGATCTCCTGGCCGGTGGCGTTCATCACTGCGAACGACACCAGTGGGTCGGTGACCGCGGCGGGGTCGATCTTCTCCGGGTGAAGGATGCCATCGCGCAGGTGGAGCATCGTGTGCAGTTCCTCCCACGGCAGACCCATCAGGCCGAGAAACACCGCTGACGGGAACAACTCCGCGAACTGCTCCGTGAAGTTGCATTCGCCCCGCTCGATGAACTCGTCGATGAACTTGTTGGCACGCTCGGCGATATCGGCCTCCATCGCGTCCATTCGCTTCGGGGCGAACAGTGGATCGAGGATCTTGCGGTACTTCGAGTGCTTCGGCGGATCCACGTTCAACGGAATCAGCGGTCGCACGTTGCCGAGCGGTAGATCAACGGCCGACGAGAACAGTTCGTGATGCCGCAGCACGTAATCCGTGATCTCGCGGCCGAAGGACACGGCGATGCCGTCCATCGGGCACAGCAGGCCACCCTCGTGCTGCTGCTGCATCGCGACGTATCCAGCCTGGGGGCACTCCATCGGCACTTCGGCGAGACCGACGCGAGTGAAAACCGAGACGCGCACAGCCGGCGGCAGCGACATCATGTCGAAGTCCATGTTCCCTCCCCAGGGGTAGTGAACTTGAGATGATAGCCACGCTTCAGGCGATGGCTGCGCCGAACAACTTGCCGACGAGCATCGTGAACCCCATCGCGGCAGCACCACCGATCAGCACCCGCACGATCGGTCGGCCAGGCTTGGCCCCGCCAGCCTTCGCCCCGGTAAAACCGAGCCCAATGAGCGCCACCACGGTGACGCCGAGGATCATGCTGATGCGCATCGACATCGATGCCAGCGAGGCGGCGACCATCGGAATCACACCACCGATGATGAACGCCACTGCGGAACTGCCGGCTGCCTGCATCGGGCGCGCCAGATCGTCGGCCGAGATGCCGAGTTCGTCGCGCAGGTGCGCACCGAGCGCGTCGTGATCGGTGAGTTGCGTCGCCACCTCATGGGCGAGCGCCGGGCTCAGCCCGCGAGAGCGGTAGATCGCGGCAAGTTCACTGAGCTCCATCTCCGACTGGTGTTCGAGCTCCCAGCGTTCCTTAGCGATATCGCTGTGCTCGCTATCGCGTTGCGACGCGACCGACACGTACTCGCCCAGGGCCATGGACACGGCACCTGCCACCAGACCCGCCATACCGGCGGTCAGCAGCGTTGAGCGATCGGAATCGGCGGCCGCCATACCCAACAGCAGCGCAGCGATGGAGATGATGCCGTCGTTGGCACCGAGCACCATGGCCCGTAGCCAACCGATGCGGTGGCCGAAATGGACTTCGCTCTCCCGCATGTCGGTGATCTTACCGAGGACTGCCGTTGGACCAAGAATGAATGACGCGGTAATAGTTGGCCCGCTCGTAGACCTGCGGATCGGGAACATTGCCGCGGCTCACGCTGCCTCGCAGCTCACGCACGCTGTCGTAGTCGCGATCCACCATCCACTGCCGGACGTAGCGCTCCATCACGGCGAGGTGCTCGGGACCATGTAGGAGCAGTGCGCTGGTGGTCATCACCACATCGGCTCCGGCGAGCAGCAGCTTCAGAACGTCGGCACCGTCGTGAACACCCGAGCTGGCGGCGAGCGAGCAGTCAGTCGTGCCGAACAAGTTGGCGATCCAGTGCAGCGACAGGCGGGTCTCGGCCGATGTACTGAGCGTCAGTTTGGGCACGACATCCAGCGTGTCGAGATCGATGTCCGGTTGATAGAGCCGGTTGAAGAGCACCAAACCGTCGGCTCCCGCATCCTGCAGCCGGACTGCCAGGTTGGCCAAGGCGGTGAACCATGGGCCGAGCTTGACTGCAAGGGGAATGTCGATCTCGGCCTTCACCTCCTCCACGAGTTCGAGATAACGATGCTCGAGCTGCGCGGCCGTGGCCGACGGGTCGGCCACGATGTCGTACAGGTTCAGCTCGATCGCGTGTGCGCCGGCATCAGCGAGGTGCTTGGCGTAACGCACCCACCCGCCGGGAGTGGTGCCATTGAGGCTGGCGATGACCGGAATGTCGAGTTGCTCGCGTGCTTGCTCGACGAGAGCGACATGGCGCGCCGGTCCCGCTGGCGGATAGTCGATCGACGGCAGATAGCTGAGTGCCTCACCGAACTGATCCGCGCCATGTTCCTCGTTGAAGCCGATCACGAACGCGTCCTGCTCGATCTCTTCCTCGAACAACGACGGCAGCACGATGGCCCCGGCACCGGCGGTCTGCAGCCGCTGCCACATCGCCGGGTTCCCGGTGACCGGACCCGCTGAAGCGACCAGTGGGCTGCGCAACGCGAGGCCCAGATACGTGGTGGACAGGTCGGTCACGACTCTTGCTCCTCATCGGCGATGGTGGTCTCGCTGGCGTGGCCGGGAGATGTGCGTTGTACGTCGGCGAGTTGACGGTAATAGTGCCAGCGGTTGTCGACGTCCTGCTGCGCAAGCCCGATGAGCTCTTGCGAGCGCTCTGGGTTCGAACGGGCGAGCATCGCGAACCGGGACTCGCTGGCGGCGAAGTCGCTGTACGGCACCGATGGATCGGCACTGTCGAGCTGGAACGGCTTGGTGTCGCTGTCGCCGGAGGGTCGGTAGCGGTACAGCGGCCAGTGACCACTCTGCACCGCCAGCTTCTGCTGGGTCATCGTGTGCTTCATGTCGAACCCGTGGGCGATACAGGTGCTGTAGGCGATCACCAGCGACACCCCCGGCCAGGCATCGGCCTCCAGTAATGCCTTCACCGTCTGCACATCGCTGGACCCCATCGCGATCTTGGCCACATAGACGTCGCCGAAGCTCATTGCTTCCAGCCCGAGATCCTTCTTCATCCCGCCCTTGCCGCCAGCGGCGAACTTGGCCACCGCGCCGCGTGGCGTCGCCTTGGAGGCCTGACCGCCGGTATTGGAGTACACCTCGGTATCCAGCACGAGAATGTTGACGTTGCGGCCGCTGCCGAGCACGTGGTCGAGACCACCGGCACCGATGTCGTAGGCCCACCCGTCGCCGCCGACGATCCATACGCTCTTGCGCACGAGGGTGTCGGCCAGATCCAGTAGCCGCCTGGCATCGGCGCCGCCGAGCGCGACCAGCGCCGACTTCAGCGCCGAGACTCGCTCGCGCTGAGCACGGATACCCAGCTCGCCGTCGTCGTCGTGGCCAGCCACGATGGCGTCGAGCGCGTCGGCGCCGAGCGCTGCGTTCAACTGCGGACGCAGCAGTTCGACCATCACCAACGCAGTACGTCGTTGCGCTTCGAACCCGAGGCGGATGCCCAGACCGAACTCGGCATTGTCCTCGAACAGACTGTTGGCCCACGCCGGGCCGCGCCCTTCCGCATTCTTGGCATAGGGCGTGGTGGGCAGGTTGCCACCGAAGATGCTGCTGCAGCCAGTGGCGTTGGCGACCAGCATGTGATCGCCGAACAGCTGGGTCAGCAGCTTGAGGTACGGCGTCTCGCCGCAACCCGAACACGCGCCGCTGAACTCGAACAGCGGTTCGCGCAGCTGGCTCGTCTTCACCGACGCGGGGTCCCACTGGGCCGGGTCTGCCGATGGAGTAGCAAGGAACGCATCCCACGCAATCCGCTCAGCATCGAGGTGCTCGCCGATCGGCTGCATGTTGATGCTCTTGCGCTTCACCTGGCTCTTGTCGTGTGCGGGGCAGGCCTGCACGCACACACCACAGCCGGTGCAGTCGTCGGGGGCCACCTGCACGGTGAGCTTCATCCCCGGCACCTCACGGCTGCGGAAGTCCTTCGACTTCAGACCCTCCGCCTGGTCGGCTGGCGTGTACACCTTCATCCGGATCGCGGCGTGCGGGCAGACAATGGCGCACTTGCCACAGTCGATGCACAGGTCGGCCTCCCAGATCGGGATCTGATCGGCGATCGTGCGCTTCTCGAACTTGGAGGTGCCGGTGGGGAACGCTCCGTCGGGCGGCAACGCACTCACCGGCAGGAGATCGCCGTCACCGGCGAGCATCATCGCGGTCACCTTCTGCACGAAATCGGGGGCATCGCCGCTGACCGCCGGGCGACGCAGATCGGTGGCCGTCACGGTGGCGGGAATCGTCACCCGGTGCAGGTTCTCCAGCGATTTGTCGACTGCGGCCACGTTGCGTTCCACCACGACATCGCCACGGGCGCCGTAGCTCTTCTTGATTGCGCTCTTCAGCTCGCGCAGCGCATCTTCGGTGGGCAGCACGCCGGCGAGGCCGAAGAAACAGGCCTGCATGACGGTGTTGATACGGCCGGCGAGGCCAGCATCTCGGGCAACCGTGGCAGCGTTGATGGTGTACAGCTGCAACTGCCGATCGATGATCTGCTGTTGCACCTCAGCGGTGAGACGGTGCCACACGTCGTCGGGGCCGTACGGCGAGTTGATCAGCACCGTCGCGCCAGTGGCAGCGAGCCGCAGCACGTCCATGCGCGACAGGAAGTTCCACTGATGAACACCCACGAACGTCGCCTCGTCGATGAGGTAGCTGCCCTGCAGCGGACGCTCGTCGACGCGCACGTGGCTGATGGTCATACTGCCCGACTTCTTCGAGTCGTATACGAAGTACGCCTGTACGTGCAGGTTGGTGTTCGAGCCGATGATCTTCGCCGTGTTCTTGTTGGCACCCACGGTGCCGTCGGCGCCAAGGCCGTAGAACACTGCTCGCACCTTGGCGCGGTCCGTGCTGAACGCCGGGTCGTACACGAGGCTGGTGTGGCTGACATCGTCGACGATGCCCACCGTGAACGGATTCTTCGGGTTCGTCAGCGCCGCCTCGTCGAATACGGCCTTCACCATCGCCGGGGTGAACTCCTTGCTGCTGAGTCCGTACCGACCACCGAACACCCGCGGCCGCTCGCCACCGGCCCAGGTAGCGGTCTCGCTGTGCCACAACGCCGACAGCACGTCGAGGTGCAGCGGATCGAACGGTGCACCCGGCTCCTTCGTGCGATCGAGCACCACCACCGTGCGGGTGCTGGGCGGCAGCGCCGCAAGCAGCTGCGCCGTCGGGAACGGGCGGTACAGGCGTAGTGCCACCACACCGACACGCTCACCTGACGCGTTCAGCACGTCGACGGCCTCGCGCACCGCACCGACACCCGAGCCCATCAGCACGATCACTCGCTCGGCATCGGGGGCGCCGTGGTATTCAGCGAGGTGGTACTGACGGCCGGTGATCTCGGCGAAGCGATCCATGGTCGCCTGCACGACATCGGGGACTGCGGCATGGAACGGGGTGCACGCCTCGCGGGCCTGGAAGAAGACGTCGGGGTTCTGCGCGCTGCCACGCAGCACCGGCCGATCAGGATCGAGGCCGCGCTCGCGATGCGCCCTGATGAGCGATTCGTCGACCAGTTGGCGCAGTTGCTCGGGCGTCGGCAGCACGACGGTGTTCAGTTCGTGGCTGGTGCGGAACCCGTCGAAGAAGTTGAGGAACGGCACACGGGTGGCCAGAGTGGCCGTGTGCGCGACTGCCGCCATGTCGGCGGCTTCGGCGACGTTGTGCGCACACAACATCGCGAACCCGGTGCTCCGCGCAGCCATCACGTCGCTGTGGTCGCCGAAGATGCTGAGGGCATGCGTGGCCACCGTGCGAGCGGCGACGTGAATCACCGTGGGGGTCAGTTCGCCGGCGATCTTGAACATCTCCGGCAACATCAGCAGCAGGCCCTGGCTGGCGGTGAACGTGGTGGCCAGCGCCCCACGAAGCACGGCACCGTGCAGCGTGGCCGCAGCGCCAGCCTCACTCTGCATCTCGATCACCTCGGGGACGACGCCCCACAGGTTCGGGTGGCCCTTCGCGCTCCATTCATCGGCATGCTCGCCCATTGGCGAAGCGGGAGTGATCGGGTAGATCGCAATCACCTCGGAGAACAGATGCGCAACTCGCGCGACCGCCTCATTGGCATCGACTACCTCACGTCGCAGCTCGGCTGCGGAAGACTGGTCGTACACGAGTGCACCCTACGAACGATCCAATGCGAGGGCCCAGGGTCTTTCGACCCCGCCGAGCACACATCAGGCCCTAGGTCCCTGGCCGCCACGCCCAACCGGCGGCACGATTCGCCTGGAAGGGGACAGCTCCATGCCCGAGGCCCACTACTTGAGCCAGACCGACACGATCATGTGGACGGTCGAGGCTGATCCGTTGTTGCGCAGCACGATCCTCGGCGTCGCCCTGCTCGAGGGAGCGCCCGAGTGGTCACGCCTGCGTGCCCGTATGGAGGAAGTCACGCATCATGTGCAAGCCCTGCGCGAGAAGGTGCAGCCAGTCCCGCTGCATCCGACACTGCTGCGTTGGGAGCCCGACCCCACCTTCGACCTGGATTTCCACCTGCGACACATCAGCCTTCCCGCGCACAGCGGTATGGGCGAGTTGCTCGATTGGGTGCGCACTGAGGCGATGGGCGGCTTCGACCTCTCCCGCCCGCTGTGGGAGTTCACGCTGGTCGAGGGGGTCGGGCGGCAGGCGGCGTTCGTGATGAAGGGCCACCATGTGGTGACGGACGGTATCGGTGCGGTGCAGTTAGCGGCCCATCTGTTCGACCTCGAGCAGTATCCCCCACAGCCGCAGCTCACCGAACGTCCCGTGGTACGACGCCCCCACCCTGCTTCGTTGCTCCGCGACGTCATCCTCCACGATGTCGAAGGCGCAGTCGACCTGGCCCGACACCAGCTCACGTCAGTGATCCCCACCCTGCTGGAAGCCGCCCGTCATCCGCAGCGGACCGTCGGCGAGATCGTCGAGACCGCTCGCTCGATCGGCAAGGTCATTGCGCCCAGCGTCACCCCCAAGTCGCATGTCATGGTGGGTCGGGTGGCGATGTCGAATCTCCGCACGCTCGACATTCCCATCAACGATCTGCGCGACGCAGCCAAGCAGGTTGGCGGCACGATCAACGACGCGTTCCTGGCCGGTATCGCCGCGGGGTTGCACCGGTATCACGTACATCACGATGAGGACATCGACGAACTGCGAGTGGCGATGCCCATCTCGTTGCGCAAGGAGCACCATCAGGAGGGGGGCAACCACATCACGGTGATGCGCTTCACGCTGCCGATGGGTGCCGCACCGATCGGTGAACGTATCGCCGCGATGCGAGCGGCGTTGGATGGAGTCCGCCACGAACGCTCACTTGAGCACACCGGCGCCATCGCCGGCTTCCTCAACCTGCTACCCAAGGGAGCGATCGGGGCGATTCTCAAGGGTGTCGACTTCCTTGCCAGCAACGTACCCGGCGTTCCGGTGCCGCTGTGGTTGGAGGGGCACCGGGTGCTGCGTTTCTACCCGTTCGGACCCACCGCCGGGGCAGCCTTGAACGTGACCCTGATGTCGTACGACGGACTGTGCTGCATCGGCGTGAACGCGGATGCGGCGGCGATCCCCGACCCCGATGTGCTGGCCGACTGTTTACGCGAGGGCTTCGACGAACTGCACTAGTTCGTTGCGGGGGAAGCGCCCGTAGGGACGCTTCCGGGCAGGATCAGTTTCGGTTTCCGGGTCTGATCCTTCCCAGACGCCGAGCTGGGACGGATCCTTCCCAGAAACCGCAGGGTGAGCCAGGGCGTGCGCTAGTGCCCGGCGGGGGAACGGCGGACGGTGAGCCGACTCCAGGCGCCGACGTACACCGTGTCGCCGTCGTGCAGCTCGCGCGGCACACCGGCCACGAGCGAGGGCGTGGCATCGGCGGGTTCTTCATCGGGTGCCACGACGTAGGTGCCGTTCGTGGATGAAAGATCGACCACGGTGAGTCGGTCGCCATCGACCACCAGTTGTGCATGTCGGCGCGATACCCCGGTATCGGCGTCGAGCGGCACCTGGGGCAGGATGTCGCGACCCGGCGAGGTGCGACCGACGAGTGCCGTCTGGCCGTCGATGACGATGTTCGTGCTGGACTCCGCCGGGCACGGCTGGTCCGCCAGTGCGCCCTTCAGCGCGTACCAACCAGCATCAACTGCGACGTCCACGCTCCAGGTCACCTCACCCATGTCCGCCACCGTAGCGTTGGCTCGCAGGTCGCGAGTGACTACGGTCATCGGAATGCCCAAGGCGTTCCTGCACCCTTTTGCCAAGCCCACCCGCGAATCGTTCATCCGTATCGTCCGCGGAGAGGGCGCGTTGCTCTACACCGCCGACGGCCGCGAACTCGTCGACGGAATGGCCAGCCTCTGGTACTGCGCCATCGGCCATGGCCGCAAGGAGATGGCCGACGCCATTGCCGCGCAGATCACCACGCTCGAGTCGTACTCGGCATTCGACCCGTTCACCACCGAACCTGCCGAGGAGCTCGCCGAGTTGTTGCGGGAAATCGGCCCGATCCCCGATGCCCGTGTGTTCTTCACCGGTTCCGGTGGCGAGTCCATCGACACCGCGATGAAGCTCGCCCGTATCGCCCACGTGCAGGCCGGCCAGGGTCAGCGCAAGCTGATCATCTCCCGCGCACGCGGCTACCACGGCACCACCTACGGCGGCACGAGCGCTCAGGGCATCGCACCAAACCGCGAGAACTTCGGCCCATTCGTCGACGAGGTCGTGCAAGTGCCGGCCGACGACGTTGAGGCGTTGGCCACGCTGATGAGTCAGCGCAGCAACGAAGTCGCGGCCGTCATCGTCGAGCCGGTGCAGGGCGCTGGCGGTATCTACCCGGCCCAGGACGGCTACCTGGAAGGCGTTCGCAAGCTGTGCGATCAGCACGGCGCCTACCTTGTGTTCGACGAGGTCATCACCGGCTTCGGTCGCCTGGGCAGCTGGTTCGCGGCCCACCACTACGGCGTCACCCCCGACTTCGTGACGTTCGCCAAGGCAGTCACCTCCGGTTACCAACCGCTCGGTGGCGTGTTCGTCGGTCCCAAGCCGACGGCCGCACTCGAAGCCGACACGAACTTCTTTCTGCGCCACGGCATGACCTACTCCGGCCACACCACGGCATGCGCTGCGGCGCTGAAGAACCTGGAGATCATCCAGCGCGAGCAGCTCGTCGCGCGCGCGACGCACGTCGGTGGTCGTCTGGAAGCCGGCCTGCGATCACTGGCCGATGATGGGGCAGTCGACCACATTCGTGGCCTGGGCGCGATGTGGGCCGTCGGCCTGCGTCCCGATCAGAACGCGATGACCATTCGCGACGCGATGTTCGAGGGCGGCGTCGTCTGCCGTGCCCTCAATGCCGATTCGTTGCTGTTCTGCCCGCCGCTCGTCACCACGGACGAGCAGATCGATCGCATCGTTGATGCAGTCGCCGCGGCCGTGGCGGGCTGAACCGGTCAGGCCAGCGGCCGCGTACGCGGCCGCGAGGCAAGCACGCCCAGGACGGCACAGAGCAGCAGACCGATGAACGGCAGCACTGTGACCATCACGCTGTTCAGCGCCAAGACGCCGAACAACACCAGATCGATGGCGACGAAGCCGAAGAAGAGGAACCCGAGCACCGCAGTGCCGATCAGTCGTGAGACCTTCATGACGCTCCCCCGAATCCTGCTGCGATCGCAGCCTTCGCCATCCCGAGCAACAGCGCGGCCAACGGCCCACCGGTCGCAATGGTCAGCACGAGCGCCGCATAGGTGACCGGCGAGTCGAACGGTCCGCCTTCCACCTGCACCCTCACCGAACCGCTGCACACACCGTTGCTGTCGATGTGCTCACCCGAGACGGTGAACTCCACACCGGCTGGCACGAACTTGGGAAGGCTGTAGGTCTTCGAGCCCGAGTTCGCGGTGTTCGTGCCGGTGCCATGCCAGCTGTCGATCTCTACCTTGCCGAACGGAGGTGGCAACTCCAGCCACACCGAGCCTCGGTACGTGCCGGGAGCACTGCCCACCGAACCCGTCCAGTCCACTGTGTCCTTGCGCGGCACCGTGACCAGATCGTTCCCGATCGTCGCTGCGTCAACGGTGAGGCCCTTGTTCTGCCAGACACCAGAGGCGGTGCACTCTCCTCCCAGTTGGGCAGCTGCGGGCCCGCTGGATCCGACCACCAGCAGCCCGAACAGCAACCCGACGAAGATCCATCGAGTCGGTCTCATGAGACCCCCTTCGCGCCGGGGAGGGCGAACCCTCCAACGCGCATGGTGAACCCATCAGGACGCGAGCACTAGGGCCACATGGCCGTGTCAGTCGTTGGCGAGCAACTGGATCAGGCTGCTGGTGTCCCAGCGGCGGCCACCACGAGCGATGACCTGTGCGTAGAACTGGTCGATCAGCGCGGTGACCGGCAAGCGGGCTCCGTTGCGGTTCGCCTCGTCGAGCACGATGCCAAGGTCTTTGCGCATCCATTCGACGGCGAAGCCGAAATCGAACTCACCCTTCACCATCGTGGAACCGCGATTCTCCAGCTGCCAGCTCTGGGCCGCGCCGTACTTGACCACCTCGGCGACTTGCTCGGGATCGAGCCCGGCCTTCATCGCGAAGTTCAACCCTTCGGCCAACCCTTGTACGACACCGGCGATGAGGATCTGGTTCACCATCTTGGTGAGCTGCCCGGAACCGGCGTGGCCCATCAGCGCGCTGGCCTTGGCGTACGACGCCATCACCGGCTTGGCGAGTTCGTAGAACGCCTCGTCATCAGCGCCGCACATGATCGTGAGCTGCCCGTTCTCGGCACCCGCCTGCCCACCCGACACGGGGGCGTCGACGAAGCCCACCCCAAACTCGGCTGCCGCTTCGGCGAGCTCCTTGGCCACTTCTGCCGAGGCGGTGGTGTGGTCGATCAACACTGCGCCGGCATCGGCGCCAGCGAGCGCACCGTCCATGCCGTACACGACATCACGCACGTCGTTGTCGTTGCCCACACAGAGGAACACGAACTCGGCACCCTCGGCCGCTTCGCGCGGCGTGGGAGCCGCGCGATGGCCGTACAAGGCGACCCATGCGAGCGCCTTCTCGGGCGTGCGGTTGTAGACGGTGACCTGATGGCCGTTGGCAGCGAGGTGACGGGCCATGGGGGTGCCCATCACGCCGAGCCCGATGAAGGCGACGGAACTCATTGACACAGTCTTGCCGGTTACGAGAGCACGATCTGCACACTTGGCTCGGACAAGTGTCACGCTGATGCTGTGATTGACCATCTCGTCCTCGCCACCCCGTCCGTGGATGCCACCGCGGCCATCGTCCGCGACACCTGGGGCGTGCCCGTGATTGCTGGCGGATCGCATGTCGGGATGGGCACGCGCAACGAGCTGACCGGCCTCGGCGGCACGACCTATCTGGAGATCGTCGGACCCGATAGTGCACAGCCAGCGCCCGGATTCCCGCGTCCGTTCGGTGTCGACGACCTCACGGTGGCGTCGCTGGTGGCATGGTGCGCGCGGCCCACACGCCCGCTGGCACAGGTGTTGGAGCGTCTGTCCGCCGAGGGGATCGACCTCGGACCGGCCACCAACATGTCGCGGGCACGACCCGACGGGACGCTGCTGCAGTGGCAACTGACGTTTCCGCTGCTCGCTCCCCCACATGCGGGCACGCTGCCGTTTCTCATCGATTGGCTGGACTCCACGCACCCGACCGCCTCATTGCCGCACGACGCGAGGCTGCGGCGCTTGACCATCACCCACCCGCAGCCCGACCTCGTGCGCACCGTGCTGAACGCGACCGGAGGGTCGACGTCCATCGCCATCGAGCAGGGTGCACCTTCGCTACACGCGTCCGTCGACACCCCCAGGGGTGTGGTCAGCCTCGGGCGGTGAGGCTGGCGATCAGGTCGTCGACGAGTGACGCCGGTGTGAGCGGATGCATGAACACGAGTCGACCCACGGGTTCGCCGCGATGTGTCGTGGGCGCCACGAAGGCAGTACCCCGCTGCAGCAGATTGGCCGCCCACACTCGCCAGTCTTCCGCAGCCCACCCGTGGCGACGGAACAACACGACGCTCAGTTCGGGGCGCATCACCAACTCTGTCTCCGGGCAGACGTCGAGCGCGTCGGCCATCGCTTCCGCGAGCCGGAGGCCTGCCCGAATTGCCGCACGGTGTGCCTCCACGCCGTGCAGCGCCAGGGCGAACCAAATCGGGAGCCCGCTCGCGCGACGGGTGAGCTGGTACCCGAGGTCGCTGGGGTTGAACACATCGTCACCCGTGCGAATCGAGTCGATGTACGGGCCGTGTTGCGTGTGTACTGCGCTCGCCAACTCCGGCCGCCGGTAGATCAGCGCACATGAGCCGACAGGGGCGAACAACCACTTGTGCGGATCGACGATGAACGAGTCGGCGCGCTCGATTCCGGCGAAGCGATCACGCAACTCCGGCAGCAACATCGCCGCCAGCCCGTAGGCCCCGTCGACGTGCAGCCATGCACCCAACCCGTCGGCGACGTCGGCGCAGCCAGCGAGGTCGTCGATCACGCCGGCGTTGGTACTGCCGGCTGAGGCGACGATGGCTGCGACGTCGGTGCGTTCAGCCACCACCTCGCGGATCGCCGCAGCCGTCAGCCGACAATCGGCCCCAGTCGCCACGACCAACGGTTGCATACCGAGCAGGTGCAGCGCGTTGTGCACCGACGCGTGTGCCGTGTCGGCCACGACCACCACTCGCCGCGCTCCCGCCTGTTCGCGCGCCACGGCCAGCGCCGACAAGTTGCCGATACTGCCACCGCTCATGAAACAGCCGCCTGCAGATGTGGGCATGCCAGCGGTGCGCGCCAGCAGTTCGATCACCTGGTTCTCGGCGGCGACCGCGCCTGCGGCCTCCATCCACGACTCGGCAGAGAAGTTCGCGGTGCCGACGATGGCGTCCATCCACACGCTCGCAACGGACGGCGAAGTGGGAATGAATGCGAGGAAGCGATCGCTGTCGAGTCCGATGTTCGCCGGCGCGGCGACATCGGCGAACATCCGCCATGCGCCGTCGAGACCCAGGCCGCCATCGGTGATCGCTCCTGCCAGTGCTCGCTCCAGCGTCGCCTTGTCGCCCACCACACCGGCACCGGTACCAGCCAGGCGTTCGCGGATCCAGTGCACTGCGCGTGCGTCGAGGTCGCCTGTCGAGGCGCCCGCACCGTGCAGTGTCATCGCTTCACTGCGGGGTCACGTACGCAGAGGTGATGCCGCCGTCGATGATCAGCGACTGCCCGGTCATCCAGCTGGACTCGCTGCTGGCGAGAAACAGCGCTCCGTTGGCGATCTCGATCGGCTCGCCGAAACGGCCCATCGGGATGTGCACCAGGCGACGGTTGCGCTTCTCGTCGTCGCTGAGGAACTTCGCCAACAGTGGGGTCATGATCGGCCCGGGGCACAGCGCGTTGCAGCGAATGCCCTGACGGGCGTAAATCGTGGCGATCTCGCGGGTCATCGCCAGTACGGCGCCCTTCGACGCGGTGTACGCGATCTGCGGTGTGGCGGCTCCCATGTGGGCCACGAACGATGCCACGTTGACGATCGACCCGCCGCCGCTGGCAAGCATCGCCGGGATCGCGAATTTGCAGCCGAGCATCGTGCCCAGGACATTGATGTCCATCGTCTTCTGGTAGGTCTCGACACTGGTGGTGACCGGGTTGTCGTCATCGCCGAGCATCACGCCAGCGTTGTTGTAGAGCACGTGCAGGCCGCCGTAGGTCTCCATGGCGAAGGCAACTGCGTTCTCCACCGAATCAGGGTTGGTGACGTCGCACGCGACAAAGCTGGCATCTCCGCCAGCCTCAGCGATTGCGTCGATGACCTCGTCGCCACCGGCGATGTCGGCGACCACCACCTTGGCCCCCTCAGCGGCGAAGCGCTCGGCCCCCACTCGACCGAGGCCCGACGATGCACCAGTGATGAGGGCGACCTTGCCCGCGAGACGACTCATGGCGAGCACGGTAGCGGATCGGCCAGACTGAGCGCCGTGAGCACCTGGCGCGTCATGACATGGAACATCCTCGGCGCCCACGACCCCGACCTCACTGCCGTGGCCCACGCGATCAGTGAGCGCGAGCCAGATGTCGTGGCGCTGCAGGAGGTGCGCCGCAGTCAGGCACGGCGGCTGGCCCGGCACCTCGGTTGGCGCCATGTCTGGACGCGCAAGCACTACCCGTATTCGCCGCTGGTGTGGTGGCGCGCCGAGGGTTTGGCGGTGCTCTCGCCATGGGCGTTGTCCGGCCGCATGCGCACCACGATCTCCCCCGGCGTCAGTACCTGGATCTACAAGCACCGGGTGCTACTGGCGGCGACGGCCACTCGCCGCGAGGGAGCGTTGAGACTGTTCGTCGCCCACCTGGCCAGCCATGATGCCGATGAACGAATCGCTCAGGCTCGCCGAGTTGCCGACCATGTGCGAGCCGATACCGCAGCGTTGCGTGTGGTCGCTGGCGATCTGAACACCGTCACGCCGAAGGGAAGCGACGACACTGAGATCGAGGTAGTGCGCGAGTTCCGAACCGTCGGCTTGTTCGATCACGGCGGAACCGTCACCAACCCGTCCATCGCGCCGAACCAACGGCTGGACTACGTGCTCGTCCCCGAGGGCGCCCACGTGCTCTGCACCGACACGCCGACCGGCGGCGACACGTGGAACCAACTCAGCGACCACCTCCCGGTGGTCGTCGAGTTCGAGGTGCCCTAGATGCGCTCCCAGTAGCGGCGCAGTTCCCAGTCGGTGACGCTCTGGTTGAAGGCCTGCCATTCGGCCTTGGCCATCGTGAGGATGTGGTGGTGTACGTCGTCGCCGAATGCCTCGCGGGCGACGTCGCTGCGCTCCCACGCGTTGATCGCGTCGACGATGCTCCATGGGATGCGCGGAATCTCCGGGGCGTCGTAGCCGTTGCCGACGAACGGAGCGCCCAGTTCGAGTTGGTTCTTGATGCCGTACAGCCCACCAGCCAGCGTTCCCGCGAACGCGAAGTAGCTGTTGGCGTCGGCCCCGGGAATGCGGCACTCCACGCGGGTGCCCTGGCCGTGACCGACCTTGCGGAATCCGAGCGTACGGTTGTCGACACCCCAGCCGATACCGGTGGGCGCCCATGACCCCGGCTGGAACCGCTTGTAACTGTTGATCGTGGGGGCCCACAACAGGCTGAACTCCTGTGCCGTGGCGATGAGCCCGGCGAGGTAGTGCTGGAACGTCTCGCTCATGCCGTACTGGCCGTGATGCCCATCCGCATGCCCGTCGAACACCGCCGTCGTTCCGTCGAGCGACCACAGACTGGAGTGAATGTGGCACGACGAGCCGGTGTCGGCGAAGTCTGGTTTGGCCATGAAACTGATCGAGCGACCGGCGAAGTGGGCGATTTCTTTGGCTGCCAGCTTGTAGATGCTGTTGCGGTCGGCCATCTCCACCGCGGTCGTGTAGTCGAGGTTGATCTCGTGCTGGCCCTTACCGGCCTCACCTTTGCTGAACTCCACCGGAACGCCGGCCGCCTCCAGATTTCGGCGAATCGCGCCCAACACATACTCGTCCTTCGTGGTCTGCAGGATGTGGTAGTCCTGCACCCATGGCGAGTGCGGCTGTAGATCGCGGTAGCCCTTTTCGGCCGCTTCGTCGTACGTGTCCTTGAACAGGAAGAACTCGATCTCACTGGCCACCATCGGCAAGAAGCCCATCGCCGCAGCCGCGTCCACCTGACGCTGCAGCACGCTACGCGGAGCGACATCGATCAGTTCGTGGGTGTTCACATTGACCAGATCGCACATGATCATTGCGGTCTTCTCCACCCACGGGATGACGCGCACGGTGTTCCAGTCGGCTGTGGCCAGCATGTCGCCGTACCCCTGCTCGTAACTGGTGAACCGATACCCCGGCACCGGGTTGTTGTCGATGTCGCAGGCGATCAGATAGTCGCAGTTCTCCGTGCCTGCGTCAGCCACGTTCTGCAGAAAGAACCGACCGGTCGTGCGCTTCCCCACAAGGCGACCTTGCAGGTCGGGGAACACCATCAGCACGGTGTCGATGGCACCCTCGCGGATCAGCTGCTCAAGTTGCTCACGGGAATGCGTGCCGGACATGCGGTACACACTAGACCCCCGCAGATTCAGGCCTTCTTCTTGGCCGGTTCCTTCGCAGGCTTCAGCACACCCTTGGCGAGCGCTTCGTCGAGATAGTGCTCGGCCTCTTCGGCGCTGACCTTCAGTGCCGGAGCAATCTCGCTGATGAGGTTGATGCGGGCACGGTCGTACATCGTGCGCTCAGCGGCCGACAGCGATGCGTCGCGGTTGCGGGCCGCAAGGTTACGAACAACCTCGGCCACCTGGTAGACATCGCCGCTCTTCAGCTTTTCCTGGTGGTTCTTGAACCGGCGGCTCCAGTTCGAGGGCACGCGCGGGTCGGGTTTGCTGAGCACTGCCACGAGGTCTTCGAGTTCCTCGGGGTTGACCGGAGGACGAACGCCGACCTCGCTGGCCTTCAGCGTCGGGACCGAGAGTGTCATCTCGTTGATGACCGTCTTCAGGATCAGGTACTCCTGAACGCTGCCGAAGGCTTCCATCTTCTTCGTCCCCACCACGATGCACGCGCCGTGCTGGGGGTAGATGACCGTGTCGCCCTTCTTGAACTTCACTCGAAACCTCACCTCTGTCGTCCACGACGGACCCGCTCAGGGTAGGCCCCGAACGGCTGTTTCCCTACGCCGTCAACCTCTCCAAGCTCGTTCCAGCCCGGCAAGTGCTTCCTCCGCTGCACGATTCAGCGCAGCGACCATCGCAGGGAGGTCCTCGTCATCAGCGTGTTGCAGCCGTTCGCCGGCCGCCCACAACCTGCGGGCGCCGATCGCGCCAGCCATCCCCTTGATCGTGTGCCCTGCCCTGCGCACGCCCTCGAGATCATCGGCGGCGCTACACGTCTCGAGTTCGTTACGCCGTTCAGCGAGCGATGAAACGAACGTGACAAGCAGCTTGTCGACGCCTGCCGCGCCGAACAACTTCCGGTGCTTGGCCACCAGGTCGTGGTCGAACAACACCAGGTCGTCGGCAACGGCCGCCTCTAGGGCTGCGCCGGGCGCCGCATCGACATTGCCGAACATGCGACGCAGTGTGTCCTCAACCTGATCGAGGGTGAGCGGCTTGGGCAGCCACTCGGTGAACCCTGTCTGACGGTAGAGCTCCTGTTGCGCGGGCAACACATTGGCAGTGACGGCAACGATCGGCACCATGCCAGCGGCTCCCGGCAACGCACGGATTGCGCGGGTGGCGTCGAGGCCACTCATCACCGGCATCTGCACGTCCATCAGCACCACATCGAAGTGCTCGCGCCGCACGGCATCGACCGCCTCGCGGCCATTGACTGCCACCTGCGTTGAATGGCCCAAACGTTCCAATGCGGTAAGCATGAAGAAGCGATTGACGTCGTTGTCCTCAGCGACCAACACCCGCAGGTGACCGACCGCACCGGTGCCCGCAGCCGGCGGGAGCCCGTTGATGCTCGTCGATGGAATCCCTGCAGCCGACTCGATGGTGAACCAGAAGCGGCTGCCGGCGCCGAGCTCGCTGTCGACGCCCACTTCGCCGCCCATCAACTCAACCAGTCGTTTCACGATCGCCAACCCCAGCCCGGTACCGGGGAAGTGCCGCGCGGTGAGCGGGTCGCCCTGTGTGAAGCGAGTGAACAACCGGGCGCGTAGGTCAGGGCTGATCCCGACTCCAGTGTCGGTCACAGTGAAGCGCAGTTTGAACTGATCCTGCGTGGGAGCGGCCTCGCGCTGCACTGCCACCGTTACGTGTCCGCCCTCGGTGAACTTCAGCGCATTGCTCACCAGGTTCATCAGCACCTGACGAAGCCGCGTCTGATCGACCTGCACCCACTCGGGCACGTTCGGATCGACAGTGACGTTCAACTCGTTGTGCAGCTCCTCCGCAAACGGGGAATACAGCTGGCGAATGCTTTCAAGCAGATCATCGAGCTGCACATGACTGTTGACGATCGAGACTTGTCCGGCCTCGATCTTGGCGAAGTCGAGCACATCGTTGACCAGCACCAACAGGTCGTCGGCCGAGCGGCGCGCAATCGCCAGTTCCTGACGGGCCTCCTCGGGCAGTGGCCGTGCGGCGAGAAGGGACAGCACACCCAGCACACCGTTGAGCGGCGTGCGAATCTCGTGGCTCATCGATGCGAGAAACTCATCCTTCAAACGCGCCGTGTGTAGCGCGGTCGCAGCCGCATCTTCGAGCAGGGTGCGGGCCAACACCGTTGAGGTGGCGTCGTGCGCCGTCAACGTATACAGCGCGTCGTCACCCTCACCGCTGCTACCCACCGCAAGTTCAAACGTACGGGACTCGAGGTCGTTCCCGATCTGCACCATCCGCCGACCCGCCGTGCGCCACGAATCCTCACCAAGCAGCCGTTGCACCTGCTGCCCGGGCAATACTTCGCCGAAGGCATCGCGCGCGGCATCGTTGGCGTCGACGATCGCACCGTGGGCATCCACGGTCATCACCGGTTCCGTCACGTTTTCGAAGATCGCCCGGTAGCGCTGCTCGCCGTCGCGTAGACGTTGTGAGTCCGCCAGCATGCGTTCCTGTGCCTCGCGCAGGCTGGAGCCCATCTTGAGTAGCTGCCGGCCGGTGCGGTCGAGCTCTGCCACCGGTGCGGGCGGCAGCGAGGACACGAAGTCGCCAGCAGCCATACGAGTGGTGGCGAGGTCGATCTCCCGGAGCGGTCGGGTGAAGGACAGGCTGAGCCGGCGGGCACGCCACGTGAGGCCAACGATCATCAACGCGAAGGCAAGGCCGACGATCCAGAACACAGTGGCCGCAGCGTCGCTGAGCCGATCGATCGGTTGCTCCAAGCTGTGCACTGAGGCCGTCGGCACGATGCTGATCACACGCCAGTTCATCGGCGACACCGTCTGCCAGGCGACCAGCGCCGAGACACCGGCGACGGTGGTTGCACCCTGACCGACGGCAGCGCTGCCGATCTGATGATTGAGCGCCACCGTGTCTGCGCGTTTGGTGATGTCGAACTGCTCAGGTTTGAACGTATCTGCCTTCGCATATGTGGCGTAATCAACGTTCGTCAGTTCCTTCAAGCCGAACGTCTGCTCAGCAGCGGCGGGCATCGCCATGATCGAGCCCTGGGCATCGACCAGGATCGAGTAGGCACCGAACGCCTGCCGGTTGGACAACAGTTGGCCGACGAGCTGTGAGATCGTGACATCGATCCCCACCACAGCCTCCAAGTGGTTATTGACATACACCGGCGCGATGGCTGAAATCATCCAACCCTGTCCCGCCGGGTCGACGTAGGCGTTGGTCCAGGCCACCTTGCGTTCGGGATCGTGCTGCTCGTCCGCCAGGTAATAGAAGCTGAATTTGGTGATGTCGAGCTTCGGCACAAACTGGCCGAGCACGTCGACGCCCGGGTAGATGCGATTGAGCGAGTCCCATGTGTTGATGTACGCCTGAGCGATCAATGAGTTCGTCTCGACCACAGCAACCAGCGCCGGGTCGATTGCGCTGAGCTGCGCCGCCTTCTCGCGCTGGGCCACTCCAACGGGGTGATAGCCGCTGTAGAACATCGAGACCTTGCTGTGATCCACGGCGGACGTGATGTACGACCCGTCGGGACCCTCGGAGTATCGGGCCACCTCGGCCGCCGATGCCTCGGACGGTGCCGCGAGCGCTGTGGCCGCGGCTCGGGCGACGAACTCGATCGCCATGGTGGCGGAGCCGAGTTCCTGCGACAACAACTCCGCTTGTTGTGCCGCGGACGCTGCCAACTGCGCCGCCGCAGAGTCGGACAACATGGTTCGCACCTCGGACTCGGTGTCGCTACGCACCTTCATCAGGAGTGCACCAACGGCGCACACGACGGCCAGCGCAAACACTCCGCCGTACACGAAGATACCCAGCAGAAGACGTCGGGCTGTTGGAGCCTGACGTGCCGAACGTTCGTGAACAGTGCCCACTGGGTGAGTCCCATCACGTGGTGTAGGAGTCAGCGGCCATCGTCGGGGTGATGGTGGTCATCGTGCGATTCTCGTAAGCGACCAAGCCAACAAGAAGGCCGCACGATGACCACTCACGAGTTTGCCCTATCCGACCTTGCCGCGCGTCT
>CAFBMT010000015.1_pt1 | contig 85939 bp, 82 predicted proteins | sample 7269051 | NCBI WGS metagenome assembly CAFBMT01 (sample SAMEA6814073, study PRJEB35770) | freshwater metagenome | biome: Freshwater; feature: Freshwater reservoir; material: water | place: Czech Republic | collected 2017-05-23 | depth 30m m | reverse complement strand
CGTAGAGCCGTTTTAACTGCCCGGCGATCGACTCAGGTCGAGCTGGGGATGTTCGCCGTCAGACGAGCGGCGAACTCTTCGGTGTGGTCGCGCAGCTTGGCGCGGTTCAGTGCGAGACCGCCGATGACGTTCGCGCCCAGGTAGCTGACCGTGGCGTCGAGGCGATCGAGGGTCTTACCCGGGTTCAACGCGAACGTGCAATACGTGGCCGCCAGCTTGCCCTTGATCGCGGGCAGGTGGCCGATGGCGCCCAGACCCCACGGCTGCTGACCGACGACGAACAGACCGTGCACCCATGTGCCGATGATGACGATGTCGGCATCCTGGATGGCTGCCATCTCCGGGCGGCGCACGGGGCACACACCGGTGATGCCCCAGCCCTCCTGCTGCAGGTTGGTGGCGATCAGTTCAGCGGCCTTACGCGTGTTGCCGGTGAGACTCTCGAACAGGATGGCTGCCTTCATGGCCCCCATTCAAACACGCGCGAAGGGGTCGGTTCTAAGTTCCGCAGTCCTCGGCAGCAAGAGCGGCGGCACGCAGCGCCCGGCCCTTCTTGATCTTGCGGGTCACGCCGTAGACCCCGACCGTCAACGTCAGCCCGATGATGGCGCAGATCACGAGGATGATGCGCTTGGGCAACGTACGCGTGCCGAGGAAGATGTAGAGGTCGGGGATGATGAACACGACCAACGAGATCAGCGCCCACTCAATCGCCTTGCGCATGTGATCATCAATGAAGTTGAGCACCATTCGCGGCGTGCTGAGCGCGTCGATCACTGCCGCAGTGAGGTCGAGCGACAGGTAGATCCAGGGGTTCAGGCCGTAGTCACCGACCGCCGCCCACACGATGACCGTGCGGATCAGCGACCACACCACCACGATTCCGGCCCACGTACGACTCAACCGGCGGCGGCGCTGCAGCGTCTCCGGGTCGTGATGACGCAACGCGAACGGCATCAAAACATTCAATCAGCTGAGATCCGCTTGAGTGGTGCCCACGCCAGTGACAAATGCTTCGTCCCCACCCCACGGAAGCGGATCGTGGCCTCGGCCTTGTCGCCCTGGCCACGGATTTCGAGGATCACACCCTCACCGAAGGCCGGGTGTTCGACATCGTCGCCCACTCGCAGCCCCAACTCTTGGGAGTTCGCCTGAGTGGGCTGGCGGCCAGCGCTCATCGCTGCCTCGACGACCCGCTCGCGATGGGATTCGGAGCCGAAATCGTCGTCGGGGTCGAAGCTGCTGACCGACCGCCGAGATGCGGGCGGAGGCGACGGTGAACCCGACGACCATGAGTCGCGTTGGCGGTAGCTGGCACGACCTCCGCCTGAACGACCACCGACGGCACCCTTGTGTTCCACGAGGTCGGGCGGGATTTCATCGAGGAACCGTGACGGCGGGCTGTAGTTGGTGGTGCCGAACAGTTGCCGGCTCCAGGCATGGCTGACGAACAGTTTGCGTTGCGCGCGGGTGATGCCCACATACGCGAGCCGCCGTTCCTCCTCCATCTGCGTCGGTTCGGTGAGCGAGCGGCTGTTCGGGAACAGCCCCTCCTCCATCCCCACTAGGAACACCACCGGATATTCGAGACCCTTCGCGCTGTGCAGGGTCATCATCACGACCTTCTGGTCGTCATCGAGTTCGTCGGTGTCGGCAACCAGTGCCACCTGTTCGAGGAACTCGTCGATGCGGGTGAACTCGCGCGCCGAGCCGATCAACTCGCCGATGTTCTCCAGCCGGCCGGCCGCCTCCACCGACTCATCGGCCTCGAGTTCGGCGAGGTACCCGCTGCGGTCGAGCACGGCCTGCAGGAGTTCCCCTGGCCCGGTGCCCTCCTGCTGCGCCAGTGACGTCATCTCGTCGAGTACGCGCACGAAGCTCTCGACACCACGCGCAGCACTCCCTGTGAGGCCCGCCTCCTGCGACTGACGCATCGCCTCGGTGAACGTGCTGCCGGTGGCGTTGGCCAGCGCATCGATCTTGGCCACGCTGGTGTCGCCGACACCACGCTTGGGCACGTTGAGTACACGCTTGACGCTGACCTCGTCGGCAGGGTTGACGACGGCACGCAGGTACGCCATCGCGTCCTTCACCTCGCGCCGGTCGTAGAAGCGCGTACCGCCGACCACCTTGTACGGCACGCCCATCCGAATCAATGCCTCTTCGAGCACTCGGCTCTGCGCGTTCGTGCGGTAGAACGCCGCCATCTCGTTCCACATCACGTGCGACTCGCGCTGCAGGTTCTGCATCGTGCGGGCCACGAACATCGCCTCGTCGCCCTCGTCCTCGGCGTGAAAGCGCACGATGCGATCGCCGCCGCCCTTCTCGCTCCAGAGGTGCTTCTCCTTGCGATCCGGGTTGTTCTTGATGACCGCGTTCGCCGCGTCGAGGATCGTCTGCGTGCTGCGGTAGTTCTGGTCGAGCACGATCGTGGTGACGTCGTCGAACGCATCCTCGAACAACAAGATGTTGCGTACATCCGCCCCGCGCCACCCGTAGACACTCTGGTCGCCGTCGCCGACGATGGTGATCTGCTGGTGGCCCTTGGACAAGGAGAGGGCGATCTCGTTCTGGGCGGTGTTCGTGTCCTGGTACTCGTCGATGAGGACGTACTTGAAGCGCTGCTGGTAGTGCGCCAGTACCTCACCGTGTTCGCGGAACAACTGCACGGTCTTCATCAGCAGATCGTCGAAGTCCATCGCTCCGGCCTTCAACAGCCGGGCCTGGTAGTCGGCGTAGACCTCGGCGTGTTTGCGGGTGAACGGGTTGTCGGCCTGAGCCTTGGCCTGATCGGGCGTGGTCAGTTCGTTCTTCCACAGGCTGATCTGACCGTGCACAGCGCGGGGCGGGAAGCGCTTGGCATCGAGGCCGAGATCGCGGATGACGTAGCCGGCCAGACGCTGGGCATCGGCCTGGTCGTAGATGCTGAACGTGCGCGGGTAGCCGAGCACTTCGGCGTGGGCACGCAGGATGCGCACGCATGCCGAGTGGAACGTGCACACCCACATCGCTTTCACCATTGGGCCGACCAGCGCCGACACACGGTGCTTCATTTCACTGGCGGCCTTGTTGGTGAACGTGATGGCCAAGATTGACGACGGCGGCACACCCTCGTGCACGAGGTGGGCGATGCGGTGCGTGAGCACACGGGTCTTGCCCGACCCCGCCCCGGCAACGACCAGCAGCGGGCCACCCCGGTGCACCACCGCGTCGAGCTGGTCGGGGTTCAGTGATGCCAGATCCAACTCGTCCATGGTGGTCACATCCTACGGACGGGGTGCGACGCGTCTGGCTAGCCTGCCCGTGTGCTCGCCCGACTTCGTCTGCTGCTCTTCGCAGCCATCGGTGGGGCACTCACCGGGGCGATCTCGTTCAGCTTCTTGAAGGGGCTCGACTGGGCCACTCGCACCCGCGTCGCCCACGCTTGGCTGCTGTGGCTGCTGCCGTTGGTGGGCCTGGCGGTGGGCGCGGTGTACCACTACTGGGGCGGGCACGCGAAGGGTGGCACGCCCTACGTGATCGAGCAGGGCCACATCTTCACCCACGGTGTGCCCAGCCGCATGGCCCCGATGATCTGGGGCGGATCGGTGCTCGGGCACCTCGCCGGTGCTTCCGTGGGCCGTGAAGGCGCAGCGCTGCAGATGGCCGGCTCCGCGACTGACACCGCAGCACGCCTCGGCCGTCTGTCGAACGTCGACCGTCGCACCCTCGTGATCGCCTCGCTCGCCGGCGGCTGGGGCGGTGTGTTCGCCGTGCCGTTCACCGGTGTCGCCTTCGCTCTGCAAATGACGCGCAAACATCGCTGGCGGGCACTGTTGCCGTCGATCGTCTCGGCGTTCACCGCCAAGTGGGCGGTCGACGCGCTCGGCTACTCGATGAGCGCCAGACCCCACCTGCCGGCGTTGTCGCTGTCGTGGTCGCTGCCGTTCAAACTGCTGCTCGCTGGCGCAGCGTTCGGCCTGCTCGCCCGCGTGTTCGTGTGGGCGCTACACCTCGTGAAGAGGCGTATGGGCCACTGGGTCAAGTGGCCACCGGCCCGACCGATCATCGGCGCGGCCGCCACCATCGGCTTGGCTGCGCTGGTGGGCCGCGGCTACCTCGGTCTGTCCACACCGCTGCTCAACCAGGCCTTCGCCGGGTTGCACGTGCACTGGTACGAACCGTTGCTGAAGTTGGTCTTCACGCTGATTGCCCTCGGCACCGGCTTCGTCGGCGGCGAGGTGCTGCCGCTGTTCGTGATGGGCGGCACGCTGGGCGGGGCGATCGCCCCTGGGTTGAGTGTGTCGGGCCCACTGCTGGCCACCACCGGTTCGGTCGCGGCCTTCTCGTCAGCGGCCGGCGTGGTGTTGACCGGCCTGGTGCTCAGCGTCGAACAGTTCGGCTGGAATGCGCTCCTCCCGGCAGTGATCGTCGGCGTCGGCGCCCACCTCGCCGCCGGCAAACCGGGGCTCTACGTCACCCACCACTGAGCAAGGCGCATCAGCGAGGGCGGTACACGTCGGAGCGGTGCTCGATGCGCAGCACGGTCACGGTCGATATTGCGTCGTCGATCTCGTACACCACTCGATACGCACCCCGCCTGGCGGACCACAGTCCTGCCAATTCATGCTGCAACGGGTGCCCGACCCGGCGAGGGTTGCCGCACAGCGGCCCGACCATGAACTCGACGACTGCCGCGGCAACTCGCTCGGGAAGACGGGCGAGTTGCCGCTCGACAGACGCCGCGAGGCGCAGAGCCCAGACCGGTTCGGTCACTGTCGGAGATATTTCGCGCGAATCTCGTCGGCCGACACCGTGTTGCCCGCCTCGACTTCCCGCCGGGCCTGCTGGATCTCGGCCATCGCAGTGGGGTCCGAGAGCAGCTCGAGCGTGTCCTCGATCGCTGCGAGGTCGTCGGCACTGATCAACACCGCCGCTGGCCGACCATTGCGAGTGACCGTGATGCGATCGTGCTGCAGCTCGACACGATCCACCATCTCCGAGAACTTGGCCTTCACTTCTGCGAGCGGCAAGACGTCAGACATGACCAGAATTATAGTCACGCGATCGGCGAGGTCAACCGCACAGCGCGACAGGTCGACCTGCTCTAGCGACCGGCAGCCCTCAGCACGGCGACCACATCGTCGGCCAGCAGGTCGACCACCACGGCGACGGGTTGCTTCGGGCCGGTGACCGCCTTCAGCGCCGCGCCACCGGATGCCGCCGAGGGCAGGCCCGTGGTGAGCACGCCGAAGCGGGCGCCGGGATCGACCGAATGCACCACCGCACCCTTGGCGATGGCCCGCCACAACAGTTCGGCGCGCTGCGCGCCCGGACGGTTCGACGTGCGGCCACCGACGACCTCGAACCACCAGCGGCGGCCCTTGCGGTCGAGTGCCGACAGCGTGGGCTGCACGCCCTGCACGACTTTGGCATCGTCGCTGATGTCGGTGAAGCCCGCATCGGCGAGCAAGGATCGGGCTACATCCTTCGTGGCCCAGCCACCCGCGAGCGGTTCGGTCACCCGGCCGTCCGTGGCGCTCAACTGCACCTGCGGCAGCTCATGTTCGCGTTCCACTCGAGCGGTTGCGGCGGCCGCATACCCGGCGTCGGTGTCGTAGCCGATGAAGTGTCGACCTGTGCGAACGGCGGCGACCGCCGTGGTGCCCGAACCCATGAACGGATCGAGCACCAACTCACCTGCATAGGTGTTCATGTGGATCAGTCGCTCGGGCAACGCGACCGGGAACGGAGCGGGATGACCGACACGAGCCGCGCTCTCCGGCGGGATCTCCCACACGTCCACAGTGGCTTCCATGAACTCGTCACGACTCATCGTGCTGACCGACGGCAGGCCTCGCTTGGCGCGCTCTTTCGCGTCGACCGCACGATCGAAGCGACCCTTCGACGCGATGATCACCCGCTCGCTGAGGTCGCGCAGGACGGGGTTCCCAGGACGCTGGAAGCTGCCCCATGCGCAGTTCCCCGCAGCGCCACGCTGCTTGACCCACACGATCTCGCCGCGCAGCAACAACAGCAATTCGTCCTGCAGGATCGTCGTCACGTCGGCGGCGAGCGAGCGGTAGGGGCGACGCCCGAGGTTGGCCACGTTCACCGCGATGCGACCACCGGGCTGCAACACGCGCACGCACTCGGCGAACACATCGCGCAGCATCAACAGGTAGTCAACATAGTTGGCCGGGATGTGCCCTTCGCCGAGCGCTTCCTCGTAGGCCTTCCCGGCGTAGTACGGCGGCGAGGTGACCACCAACGCGACGGAGTTGTCGGCAATGTCGCGCATGTCGCGTGCATCGCCGACGATGATCCGGTCGAGCACGATCGGCGCGGCAATGGTGTCGTCGGTGCTGACCTCCGGCGCGTGGAAACGCTCGTAGAACGGCGACGAGTCGTGCCCTTCACGCTTGCCCACACCAAATGCCGACGTGCGAGTACCTCCCTTGCGCGGCTTGCTGGCGGCCATCAGGCTGGGTTCTCCTGCGCAGCGGCGCGCATCATCCGCTCGACCGGCATCTGACGCATGTCGTCGTGGGTGAGGATCCAGAATCGTTCCTCACGGATCGCGGCGACTACCTCGTCGGCCACGGCCGCTGGGTCGATACCCGCCTCGACACCGTCGCGCATGAACTCGTCGATCATTTGGCGGAACTGGTCGGTGGTGGGCGCCGGTTCGTCACCGTGGCGATCGAGCCAGGGCTGGTTGTCGGCCAGCCCGGTCTTCACGAACCCGGGGCACAGCGCGCTGACCCGCACAGGCGAACCGCCGGCCTTCAGTTCGATGAACAGCCCCTCGCTGAGCGCAACGACCGCCGACTTGGTGACGTTGTAGGGCGCGGCACCGGGCAGCGCCACCAGGCCGGCCATCGAAGCGGTGTTGACGATGTGCCCTTCGCCCTGCGCCTGCATGATCGGCAGGAAGGCGCGGATGCCGTGGATCACGCCGTAGAGGTTGACGCCCACGACCCATTCCCAGGTGCTCATCGGGCCAGTCCACGGATCGCCCTTACCCACCACGCCGGCGTTGTTGCACAACACATGGGCGGCACCGAAGCGCTGCAGCGTGGCCTCGGCCAGTTCGTGCACGCTGGCCTCCTGCGACGTGTCGCAGCGCACCGCGAGCACCTGCGTGCCCTGCTCGGAGAGCTCAGCCTCGACCACACGCATGCCCACCTCGTCGAGGTCGGCGAGTACGACGTGCATGCCCTCGGAGGCGAAGCGACGAGCAAGCGCTCGCCCGATTCCATTGGCCCCGCCGGTGACGACGGCGACCTTCCCACTCAAGTCTTGCACGCGGACACGATACGCGACCCCCGCGCGCGGGCGCGCGATACGTGGTCGTCACCGACGAATCCAAGGTGGAGCGCTCGCTTCTGTAGATTCATCCCGATGGCGTACCGCTACCTCTGGACACCACTGCAACTCGGGCCGGTCACTGCTCGCAACCGCATCGTGTTCAGCGCGCACCTCACCAACTACGCGCGCGACGGAAAGCCGACGGCACAACACGCGGCCTACTACGGGGCCCGGGCCGCTGGTGGCGCTGGACTGATCATCACCGAGGAACACAGCACCCACCCGACCGACTGGCCGTACGAGAAACTGATCCACGGCTTTCACCGCGACGTGATCCCCGGCTACAAGGAGATCACCGAGGCCGTGCACCGTCACCGTGTGCCGGTGTTCGCACAGATCAACCACAACGGCGGACAGGCATCGTCGATGTATTCACGCCTGCCGGTGTGGGCGCCGTCGGCGGTTGCCGACCCACTGTTCCGCGAAGTGCCCAAAGCGGTCAGTGCCGCCGAGATCGATGAGATCGTCGCCGGCTACGCACTCGTCGCCGAACATTGTGCCGAGGGCGGCTTCGACGGCATCGAACTGCAGTGCTCGCATTCATCGATCGTGCGCGGCTTTCTCAGCCCGGCCACCAACTTCCGCACCGACGAATACGGCGGCAGCATTGAGAACCGAGCACGTCTGCTGGTCGAGATCGTCGCCGCCGTGCGCAAGGTGATCGGTAACCGCCTGGCCCTTGGTGTACGCCTGTGTGGTGACGAACTGATCGAGGGTGGCACCACCATCGACGACGCAGTGCGCGTTGCACAGATCGCGGAAGCCACCGGGCAGGTCGACTACATCAACACCTCGATCGGTGTGGCCACCAGCAGCCTGTTCATGATCGAGGCCAGCATGCACATCCCGCCCGGGTATGCGCTGTTCATCCCCTCAGCGTTCCGCAAGGCCGTCGACATCCCCGTCGTCGGTGTCGGTCGCTTCAAGGATCCGCTGCAGGCCGAGCGCGCTCTGGCCGACGGCCACTGCGATCTCGTCGGCATCGTCCGTGCCCAGATCGCCGACCCCGACTTCGCGGCCAAGGCCCGTGCCGGTGTCACCGACGACATCCGGCTGTGCCTGTCGTGCAACCAGGAGTGTGTGGGCCGTATGGGCCTCAACCGCTGGCTCGGCTGCATCGAGAACCCGCGCACCGGGCGCGAGAGTGAGGGCGTGGGCGCCGTCCGCATCACCAGCAAGCCCAAGACCGTGATGGTCGTGGGTGCCGGCCCCGCCGGTCTGCAGGCCGCGATCGCTGCAGCACGCAACGGACACGACGTCACCGTGTTCGAGAAGGACGCTCTGCCCGGCGGGCAAGTGCGTCTGGCGGCCTCGGTACCCAACCGGGCCGAGTTCGGCGACATCGTGCGCAACCAGGTCACCGAAGCGCAGCGCCTGGGCGTGAAGTTCGAGTACGGGGTCGGCGTGTGGCCCGGTCTCGTCGAGGACCGCAAGCCCGACCACGTCATCGTTGCCACCGGTGCCGAACCCTCCAGGCCGTGGTGGGTGGCGGGCGACGCAGTGAACGTCGCCGACGTGCGCGGGGTGCTCGATGGCAGTGCCGAACCGACCGGTGCGGTCGTGGTCGTCGACGAAATCGGTTTCCATCACGCCACCTCCGTCGCCGAGTTGCTGGCCGACCGCGGCTGCCAGGTGGAGATCGTCACCCCGGGCATGGTGGTGGGCCAAGACCTGGGCATCACACTCGACATGGAGAACTGGTGGATGCGTGCCCACGCCAAGGGCATTGTCCAGTCGACCGACCTGGTGCCGATGGGGTTCGCCGACGGGGAACTCACGTTGCTGCACCACCCGACGGGTGCCAACCACACCCGCCGCCCCGATTGGCTCGTGCTCGCCATACCGCCGAACCCGGTGGAATGGCTCTACAACGATCTCAAGGCAGCCGGTGTCAGTGTCGAGCGCATCGGCGACTGTGTGGCCCCACGCCGGGCACACGCCGCTGTCGTCGACGGCGAACGCGCCGGCGCTGCGGTCTGACCCTCTCCATCGGGCAGACTGAACAGGTGAGCACTCCCCTCGTCGCAGTGGTGATGGGGTCGTCCAGCGATTGGGCGACCATGAGCAAGGCGGTCGACGTACTGATCGAGTTCGGCGTCGCCCACGAAGCACAGGTGTTGTCCGCACACCGCATGCCCGACGAGATGTTCGCGTTCGCCGAGGCGGCCGGGCCACGCGGAATGCGGGCGATCATCGCTGGTGCCGGCGGTGCCGCTCACCTGCCGGGGATGCTCGCCGCGAAGACCACCGTCCCCGTCCTCGGCGTACCCGTGCCCGGCCGCCACCTCGCCGGGCAGGACAGCCTGTATTCCATCGTCCAGATGCCGGCCGGAATCCCGGTCGCCACGTTCGCGATCGGCGAGGCAGGCGCCACCAACGCTGCGCTGTTTGCCGTGGCACTGCTCGCCGCCACGGACGACGCGTTGGCCACCAAACTCACTGAGTACCGCAGCGCACGTCATCACCAGGCCAGCACCAGCACCCTGCCGCCCGCCTGACATGAGCTCGAACGTCGGCATCGACACACTCATCACCCCGCCCGCGATGCTGGGCATCGTCGGCGGCGGTCAGCTGGGGCGCTACTTCGTGATGGCGGCGCACACGATGGGTTACGGCACCACCGTGCTCGAACCCGATCCGCATGCCCCAGCCGGCAAAGTCGCCGATGTGCACATCATCGCGGCGTATGACGACCCATCAGCACTCGACCAACTGGCCTCCACATGTGCCGTCGTCACCACCGAGTTCGAGAATGCGCCAGCGGCCGCGATGGAGTACCTCGCCGCGCACACCACCGTGCGCCCGTCACCCGTGGCGCTCGCCACATGCCAGGACCGCATCGCCGAGAAGCAGTTCCTCACCGACATCGGTGTCGCCGTGGCCCCGTACGCAGTGATCATCACCGACGCAGATCTCGCGGCGGCAAGCACCTGCGGCTATCCGGCGATTCTCAAGACCGCTCGCCTCGGCTACGACGGGAAGGGTCAGGTGAACGTCGCGACGCACCGCGATCTCGCCACCGCTTGGCAGTCGCTCGGTGGTGCCCCCTGCGTCCTGGAAGAGCGTCTGCCACTCGACCGCGAGCTGTCGATGGTGCTGGCCCGCACGGCGGACGGGCGAGTGGCGTGTTACCCCGTCGCACAGAACGAACACGTGGATGGCATCCTCGACATCAGCTTCGTCCCTGCCACATTGCCCGGAACCGGCCACGGCGAGGCCGCCAAACTGTGCAGGTACATCGCGGAGGAACTGGGTTTCGTTGGCGTGCTCGCCGTGGAGATGTTCGTCGTTGGCAGCGATGTGCTCGTCAACGAACTCGCACCGCGCCCGCACAACAGCGGCCACTACACACTCGACGCGTGCCTGTGCAGTCAGTTCGAGCAGCAGGTGCGAGCCATCTGCGGTCTCGCCCTCGGCGATGCCAAGCTCGTCGTACCCGGTGTCGCGATGGCCAATCTGTTGGGCGACCTATGGGCGAACGGCGAACCCAAGTGGGAGCGGGCGCTGTGGCAGCAAGCCGCACACCTGCACCTCTACGGCAAGCGCGAGCCGCGCCCGGGCCGCAAGATGGGCCACCTCACCACCACCAGCGCCACGGTCGTGGGCGCCACCACCCTCGCGCGGCGGTTGCGCAGCCAGCTCACAGCCGACTGAGCACCGACCGGACGTGCTCGGCCACGAACGCTGAACTGGTGGGCTGGCGGCTGAGGAACCGGCGGTAGAACAGCGGCCCGACGAGCTGACTGCTCAACAGGTCGAGGTCGACGTCATCGGCGAGGATTCCGTCGCGCTGAGCCGCCGACAAGCGATCGGCCAGCACCTTGCGCCGTTGCTCACCGGCACCCGACAGCACCTTCGCCAGCGACGCACTGCGCTCACCGCCGTCGATCGAGGTGGCCAGTAGCGCTCCGAACTCGGAGTGCTGCAGTTTCTTGTTCAACGCCGTGCAGAACACCGTCACATCGGCCTGCAGGTCGTCCGTCGTGGGCATCGGCATGGTCGGTGCCACCGAGTGCACCGCTGCAACGTGGAGTTCGTCACGGTCGGCGAACTGTCGGTAGATCGTCGTCTTGGCGACACCCGAACGAGCCGCCACCGCCTCGATCGTCAGCCCGGGTTGTCCGTCCTCACCGAGGATTGCGACTGCGGCCTCCAACACCCGCGCCCGGGAGCGCGCCCTGCGCGGATCCTCGTGCTCAGTGGTTGTGCTCATGGTGTGCACCGCCGTCGGGCAGGCGGATGTACATGATCACTGCGCCGACGAGGGCGACCGCAGCACCGACGAGGAGCGCCGTGTGCAACCCATCGACGAACGACTGCCGCAGTTGTGTGCGTAAGCCGTCCACGACGTTCGCAGGCACGCCGTGAGCGGCCGCACTGTCGACCACCCTCAGCGCCGCACCGACGTTCAGACGGGTCGCAGCAACTGCTTCCTTGGGGAGGCCGGGGATCGCTGCGAGCGTGTCGATCGCCGAGCTGGCATGACTGCGGTAAATGCTGTTGACGATGCTGCCGATGACGGCAATGCCGATCGCACCACCGACCTCACGAGTCGTGTCGTTCACTGCCGAGCCCACGCCGGCCTTGTGGAGCGGCACACTCTGGACGATGCCACTGCTGAGCGACGGCATCACGTTGGCCACACCGGCAGCGCACAGGATCAGACACGCGACCACGTACCAGTACGACGTGCTGATTTCGACTTGCGAGAAGAGCACCAGCCCGACGACGAACAGCAGCATGCCGCCAGCGACGGCCTTCTTGGCGCCGATGCGTGCCGAGATGGCCGGCGCCCTGGGCGCAAGGATGACCATGGTGACAGCGAAGGGCACGCCACGCAGACCGGATTGCAGCGGCGTGTAGCCCTGCACGTATTGCAAGTACTGAGTGAGCAGGAAGAACAACGAGAACATCGCGAAGAACGACACGGTGATGCCCATGGCACCCATCGCGAACCGGCGGTTGCGGAAGAACTTCATGTCGAGCATCGGCTCGTTCGTGCGGCGCTCGTAGAACACGAAACCAACCAAGCCCACGGCAGCGATCACGAAACCGGCGACGACAAGTGTGTCGCTCCAACCGCGCTCGGGGCCTTCGATGATCGCCGCCAACAGGGCGGCGAACCCGACGATCGAGAACACTGCGCCGAGCGGGTCGAGCTTGTGCGCGACCGGCTCTTTCGAAGCCGGCGCGAGGATCGCCGAGGCGACGAACGCGACGGCTGCGATCGGGGCGGCGACGAAGAACACCGAGCCGTACCAGAAGTGCTCCTCCAACAGACCGCCCATCACCGGCCCGATGGCACCTCCGGCTCCGGCGAAACCGGCCCACGTGGCGATCGCTTTGGTGCGCTCACGCCGAGGGAACGCGGACTGCAGCAGGCTGAGCGTGGACGGCATGATCAGCGCGGCGCCGATCCCCATGATCGCCCGACAAGTGATCAGTGCCGTGGTGTCCTTCATGAACGCACAGGTGGCGGAGGCCACTGCAAAGATCACCAGGCCGACCAGCAATGCGCCCTTGCGGCCGAAACGGTCGCCGAGCGCACCGGCCGGCAGCAGCAACGCGGCGAACACCAGGGCGTACGCGTCGACGATCCACAGCACCTGGGTAGCACTGGGGCGCAGCGCCGAGGAGGACAGCGCCGGGATGGCGACGTTCACCGAGCTGACGGTGGCGACGATCAGCACGAGGCTGAGGCACATCGTCGCCAGGATCGCCCAGCGGCGCTGGTACACCTTCGGATCGATCCCGTCGAGTTCCTCTACGGTCGGTGTGTGCACAGTCATCAGGGCTCCTTGCTTCGCTACGGCAGCGTAGCGTTAGTCTGAAGTCATGCACACCGTTATCGAGCGTGTTTCACTCGGTTCTCCCGCAGTGCAGGCGATGATTGCCCGCCTCGACGCAGAGTTGATTGAGGGCACCCCCGTGGGTGGCACGAACTTCATGCATCTCGCCGAGGAGCACGTCGAGGAGGGAGGCGGCATGTTCGTCGCCTACGTCGATGGCGTCGCGTGTGCGATGGGCGCCTACCGCCGGATCGATGACGTACCGGGAGCCGCCGAGGTGAAGCGCATGTGGGCCGATCCGAAACTTCGCGGCCAGAAGCTCGGCAAGCAGATCCTCGCCACCATTGAGGCCGCCGCTCGTGCCGATGGCTTCACCGAACTGCGCCTCGAGACCGGCGAACACCTGGTCGCCGCCGTGGGTCTGTACCGCTCGTTTGGGTTCGACGAGTGCCCGCAGTGGGGCGAGTACGTGGGAGTGCCACTCAGCTACTGCATGAGCAAACGACTGGTGTGAAAACGGCGAAAGCCGCCCCGAAGGGCGGCTCTGCACCAGTTCGTTCGCAGTGACTACCAGCGGTAGTGGGCGAAGGCCTTGTTGCTCTCGGCCATCTTCTGCATATCGTCGCGCTTCTTGATGCTGGCGCCCAGACCGTTGGCTGCATCGAGCAGTTCACCGGCGAGGCACTCGGCCATCGTCTTCTCACGACGGGCACGGCTGAAGTCGATCAGCCAACGCACCGACAGGGTGCTGGCACGGCGGGGGCGAACCTCGACGGGCACCTGGTAGGTGGCGCCACCGACGCGGCGGCTACGCACCTCGAGCGGGGGCTTGATGTTGTCGATCGCACGCTTGAGCGTGGCGATCGGCTCGGCGCCGGACTTCTCTTCGACCATCTTCAGCGCGTCGTACACGATCTTCTCGGCAACCGAACGCTTGCCGTGGAGCATGACCTTGTTGACGAGCTGAGTGACCAGCAACGAACGGTAAATCGGGTCGGGAGTGAGCTCGCGACGCTGGGCAGGACCTTTACGGGGCATGGTTCAGTCTTCCTTACTTAGCCATCTTGGCGCCGTAGCGGCTGCGGGCTTGCTTGCGGTTCTTCACACCGGCTGCGTCGAGCGCGCCGCGAATGATCTTGTAGCGCACACCCGGAAGGTCGCGCACACGGCCACCACGCACGAGCACGATGCTGTGCTCCTGCAGGTTGTGGCCCTCGCCCGGGATGTAGGCGGTGACTTCGACGCCCGAGGTGAGACGCACACGGGCCACCTTGCGGAGGGCCGAGTTCGGCTTCTTGGGGGTGTTGGTGTACACACGGGTGCACACACCACGACGCTGCGGCGAACCCTTGAGGGCCGGCGTCTTCGTCTTCGTGAACTTGGTGCTGCGGCCCTGGCGGACCAGCTGCTGAATTGTGGGCACGTTCTACCTCTGGACGTCTTGAAAGGACCCTGCAATGTTAAAGGCGCGCGTTCGAACGCGGCAACCTTGGCCCACCATTTCGGGCAGAAGTTATGACCATAGTCAGATGACCATGGTGCTAGCCCGACTAGCGTGAAGAGCATGTCCGACCCCGCCGTCCCAGCAAGTGTGTTCAAGGCCCGCTGTCTCGCCCTGCTCGACGAAGTGGCCACCACCCACCGTTCGCTGGTGATCACCAAGCATGGCGTGCCCGTCGCCCGTGTGGTGCCCATCGACAACCTCGTAGTGGGCCACGGTTCAGTCACGCTGCAGGCCGACGAGGACGCCGACTACTTCACGGCGTCCGCGGAAGGGGCCTGAGATGCCGAGCGCCGATTCCCTGCTGCTCGACACCCACGCGCTGCTGTGGTGGCAAGCCGGCTCCGACCGGTTGTCAGCGCGCGCCCGCCGCGCGATCGACGCCGCCCCGCGGCTGTTCCTTGCTGCCGCGTCCGTGTACGAACTCGCTGCGCTCGTGGGCCAAGGACGTGTCGCCCTCGACCGGCCCACGCAGATCTGGGTGCACGACCTGCTGTCCGACGGCATCGTCACGCTCGCCGAGCTCACGCCCACCATCGCCGTCGCCGCAGCACACCTCGACGACTTCCCCGGCGATCTGACCGACCGGATGATCTATGCCACCGCCGTACAGAACAGCCTGCCCCTGGTGTCCAAGGACCCGCTGCTCGAGGAGTACGCCCGCAGCCAAGGCGACGTCACCCTCCTCTGGTGACCCCGCAGTCCCGCGTTTGAAGGCGAAACCGCACTCTGTGCAGTTTCGCCTTCAAACGCGGGACTGCGGACGCGGAACGTGTGGGCGCCGGGCGCCGGCGGGGGAAGACACGCGCAACGGCCCGGAGCCGAAGCGCCGGGCCGTTGCTGCCGTGTTGTAGTTCGTGCCCCGAAGGGCGCTTCGTCAGGCCTCGCTGGGGGCCGTCTCCGGCTCGTCGGTGCTGTACGTACCGTGGATATTGCTCAGCCACGCGGCCGGGTCTTCTTCGGCCTCGCTGCTGAAGTAGGCCATCGGCTGGTAATCCGGAGCGTCGATGTCGAACTCGCGGTAGCGCATGAACCCGGTACCGGCCGGGATCAGCTTGCCGATGATGATGTTCTCCTTGAGGCCCAGCAGGCTGTCGCCCTTGCCATCGATGGCCGCCTCGGTGAGCACACGGGTGGTCTCCTGGAAGGAGGCCGCCGACAACCAGCTCTCGGTGGCCAGCGACGCCTTGGTGATACCCATGATCTCGGGACGACCCTCGGCGGGCTTCTTGCCCTCCTCCACCATGTGGCGGTTCGTGTCGCGGAACACCTTGGCATCCGCACGCTCGCCGGGCAGGAAGCCGGTGTCGCCGGGCTCCTGCACGCCGATACGGCGGGTCATCTGGCGCACGATCAGCTCGATGTGCTTGTCGGAGATCGACACACCCTGGTCGCGGTACACCTTCTGCACTTCTTCGACGAGGTACGTCTGGGTCTCGCGGATGCCCTTGATCTCCATCAGCTCCTTCGGATCGAAGGGACCGTCAGTGATCGGGTCGCCAGCCTTGATGTCCTGACCGTCGACGACGATCGGGCGGCTACCGGTGGGCAGGATCAACAGGTGCTCTTCGCCCTGATCGTCGATCACCGTGATCGGGATGCCCTTACCCTCGTCGTCGCTAATCCGAACCACGCCGCTCGCACGGGCCAGACGGGCTGAACCACGCGGGGTGCGGGACTCGAACAGTTCCACGACGCGAGGCAGACCGCCGGCGATGTCCTTACCCGCCACACCACCGGTGTGGAAGGTACGCATCGTCAGCTGGGTACCGGGCTCACCGATCGACTGGGCGGCAATGACGCCCACCGCTTCGCCGAGTTCGATGCTCTTGCCGGTGGCCAGCGAACGGCCGTAGCACCGGGCGCAGACGCCGAGTTCGGCGTCGCAGGTGACCACCGAGCGGATGCGAACGCGATTGACCTTCGGGTCGTCGCGCAGCGCCTCCATCTCCTTGTCGCCCACGAGCATGTTGCGCGGGTACACCGTGCCGTCGGAGAGTGTGACCTCCTGCGACAGCGCACGCCCGAACAACTTGGTCTCGAGGTGGCTACGACGGTTGGGCGTGTCCTTCTCGACATGCTCGAGCCACAGACCGAGGTTGGTACCGCAGTCGGTCTCACGAATGATGAGCTCCTGCGCCACGTCGACGAGGCGACGCGTCAGGTAACCCGAGTCGGCGGTACGCAGCGCCGTGTCGACGAGGCCCTTACGGGCACCCGGCGTGGCGATGAAGTACTCGAGCGTCTCGAGACCCTCACGGAAGTTCTTCTTGATCGGGCGAGGAATCATGTCGCCACGAGGGTTGGCCACGAGGCCGCGCATACCGGCGATCTGACGCATCTGCGTCATGTTGCCGCGAGCACCCGAGCCGACCATCATGTCGATCGGGTTGAAGCGCTGCGCCTTGAACTCGGCCTCCATCGCTGCCTGCACCTTCGCCGTGGCGTCGGTCCAGATGCGCACTTCCTGCTGACGGCGCTCGCCGTCGGTGATGATGCCGCGACGGTACTGGTTCTCGACCTTGTCGGCCATGGCTTCGTGCTCTTCGAGCAGGGCGGCCTTGGCCTTCGGGGTCTTGACGTCGTCGATCGAGACGGTAAGGCCACTCTGTGCCGCATAGCGGTAGCAGAGGTTCTTGATCGCGTCGAGCGAGCTGGCGACCACACCCTTGGCGTAGTGATCGGAGAGGCGCTCCACGATGACGCCCATCTCCTTCTTCTTGATCACGGAATCCATGTGACCGAAACGAAGGGTGTAGTCCTCGGGAAGTGCTTCCTCGAACAGCAGACGACCGGCTGTGGTGGGGAACGTCTCGGCAGCCAGCGTGTCGGTGATCTGACGACGGAACGTGATCGGGGCATGCAAGTGCAGGCTGCCCTCATCGAGCGCACGCAGGACTTCCCACATGCGACGGAACACGCGGCCTTCGCCGGGGGCACCTTCGACCTGCTCGGTGAGGTAGTACCCACCGATGATCAGGTCTTGGCTGGGGGTCACGATCGGGCGACCCGATGCCGGCGACAGGATGTTGTTGGCGCTGAGCATCAGCACGCGGGCCTCGGCCTGCGCTTCGGCGGACAGCGGCACGTGGATGGCCATCTGGTCACCGTCGAAGTCGGCGTTGAACGCAGTGCAGACCAGCGGGTGGATCTGCAGGGCCTTGCCCTCCACCAACACGGGCTCGAAGGCCTGGATGCCGAGACGGTGCAGGGTTGGTGCACGGTTCAGCATGACCGGGTGTTCCTTGATGACATCTTCGAGGACGTCCCACACCTGCGAGCGACGACGCTCGACCATGCGCTTGGCGCTCTTGATGTTCTGCGCCAACTCGAGATCGACGAGACGCTTCATCACGAACGGCTTGAACAGCTCAAGTGCCATCAGCTTGGGCAGACCGCACTGGTGCAACTTCAGCGTCGGGCCACAAACGATGACCGAACGGCCGGAGTAGTCGACGCGCTTACCGAGCAAGTTCTGACGGAAGCGACCCTGCTTGCCCTTCAACATGTCGGACAGCGACTTCAGCGGACGGTTGCCCGGGCCAGTGACCGGACGACCGCGGCGGCCGTTGTCGAACAGTGCGTCGACAGCTTCCTGCAGCATGCGCTTTTCGTTGTTGACGATGATTTCCGGTGCACCGAGATCGAGCAGACGCTTGAGACGGTTGTTGCGGTTGATCACGCGGCGGTACAGGTCGTTGAGGTCGGAGGTCGCGAAGCGGCCACCGTCGAGCTGCACCATCGGACGCAGTTCCGGCGGGATCACCGGGACGACGTCGAGGATCATGGCCTTCGGGTCGTTCAGACGACGGCCGTGCTCATCGCGCTGGTTGAACGAGGCGACGATCTTCAGACGCTTGATCGCCTTCTGGCGGCGCTGGGCGCTGAGCGGCTTGCTGCCGCTGCCGACGTGGTCGATCGCTGCGCGCAGCTTGATCTCTTCCTCGTCGAAGTCGATGCGGTCGATGAGCGACTTGATCGCGTTGGCGCCCGTGCCACCCTCGAAGTAATCGCCGTAACGGTCGCGCAGCTCGCGCCACAGCAACTCGTCGTCGATGATCAGACGGCCATGAAGGCTCTTGAACTCGTCCCACGTACGGCTCAGGAGATCGATCTCCATCTCGTAACGCTCGCGGATGCCGGCCATTTCCTTCTCGGCGGTGGCCTTGATCTTGCGGGCATCGGCCGAACCGGCTCCGTCGGCCTCGCTCTTGGCCGCGTCGCCTTCGAGCTCCTTGAAGCGGCGGTCGATCGCCAGTTCGAGTTCCTTACGGATCGCGTCGCGCTCCTCGAGGAACTCGGCTTCCAGGTTCGACAACTCGGCGTGGCGCTTGTCCTCGTCGACCCAGGTGACCAGGTTGGCGGCGAAGTAAATGACCTTCTCGAGCTGCTTGGCCTTGAGTTCTTCCTTCGGCAGCAGGCCGGCCAGCAGGTATGCCAGCCAGCTACGGGTACCGCGTAGGTACCAGATGTGCACGACGGGCGCGCTGAGCTCGATGTGGCCCATGCGCTCGCGGCGAACCTTGCTGCGGGTGACTTCCACACCACAGCGTTCGCAGACGATGCCCTTGAAGCGCACGCGCTTGTACTTGCCGCAGTAGCACTCCCAGTCGCGGGTGGGCCCGAAGATCTTCTCGCAGAACAGGCCGTCCTTCTCAGGACGCAGTGTGCGGTAGTTGATCGTTTCGGGCTTCTTCACTTCACCGTGCGACCACAGACGGATCTGATCGGCGGTGGCCAGCCCAATTTTGAGCTGGTCGAACATGTTGACGTCGAGCATGTTGGGTGCCTTCCTCAGTAGCCGCTGGTGCGGCTGGCCCGGCGAGCTTCACGCTCGCGGTCGTCTTCATCCGTACCGCGTTCGTTGCGGCTGATATCGATGCCCAGCTCCTCAGCGGTGCGGAACACGTCTTCGTCCATCTCACGCATCTCGATCTCGCTGCCATCGCTGGCAAGGACTTCGACGTTGAGGCAGAGCGCCTGCATTTCCTTCATGAGCACCTTGAAGCTCTCAGGAATGCCGGGCTCCGGGATGTTCTCGCCCTTGACGATGGCCTCGTAGACCTTCACACGGCCGAGCACATCGTCGGACTTGATGGTGAGCAGCTCCTGCAAGCAGTACGCCGCGCCGTAGGCCTCGAGGGCCCACACTTCCATCTCGCCGAAGCGCTGACCACCGAACTGGGCCTTACCACCGAGCGGCTGCTGGGTGATCATGCTGTACGGGCCGGTCGAGCGAGCGTGGATCTTGTCGTCCACCAAGTGAGCCAGCTTCAGGATGTACATGTAGCCGACGGTCACCGGGTTGTCGTACAGCAGACCGGTACGACCGTTGCGCAGCGGGGTCTTGCCATCCAGCTGGATCATCCGGAAACCATCGACCGCTTCGGGGTTCAGGTTGGCGAAGATGCTCTGAATGGTGGGGTGCTTGCCGGCAGCCACGTCCTCGTCCCAGTGAGCGCCATCGAACACCGGAGTGGCGATGAACGTGCTGGGCTTGGTGATCGGGCGGGTCTTGGTCTCGGTGCCACGGATGGGGGCGTCGCCCACTTCCTTGTTGTTCTTGGCATCGTGCCAGCCCCAGCGGGCCGCGTAGCCGAGGTGCGCTTCGAGCACCTGACCGACGTTCATACGGCTGGGCACGCCGAGCGGGTTGAGGATGATGTCGACGGGGGTGCCGTCGGCCATGTACGGCATATCTTCCAGGGGCAGGATCTTGGAGATGACGCCCTTGTTGCCGTGACGGCCGGCGAGCTTGTCGCCGACGCTGATCTTGCGCTTCTGCGCCACGTAGACACGCACCAACTGGTTCACGCCGGGGGGCAGCTCGTGGCCGTCCTCACGGGTGAACACCTTCACGTCGATGACCTTGCCGCTCTCACCGTGCGGCACCTTGAGGCTGGTGTCGCGCACTTCGCGGGCCTTCTCACCGAAGATCGCGCGCAGCAGGCGCTCTTCCGGCGTCAGTTCGGTCTCACCCTTCGGGGTGACCTTGCCGACGAGCACATCGCCGGGGCCGACTTCGGCACCGATGCGGATGATGCCACGGTCGTCGAGATCTCGAAGAATGTCATCAGAGAGGTTCGGGATGTCGCGGCTGATCTCTTCCGGCCCGAGCTTCGTGTCGCGAGCATCGACTTCGTGCTCGTGGATGTGGATCGACGTGAGCACGTCATCCTTCACCAGACGCTCGGAGAGGATGATCGCGTCTTCGAAGTTGTAGCCCTCCCACGGCATCAGTGCGACGAGCAGGTTCTTGCCGAGCGCCAACTCACCGTGATCGGTGCTGGGGCCGTCGGCGAGGATCGTGCCCTTGACGACCTTCTGGCCCTCGACCACACGCACGCGGTGGTTGATGCAGGTGTCCTGGTTCGAGCGACGGAACTTGGACAGCGGGTAGACCCGCTTGCCGCCTTCCTTGTACTGCACCGTGATGCTGTCGCCGCTGACCTCGGTGACGTCGCCGTCGCCCGTGGACTGGATGAGGTCGGCAGCATCGCGAGCGGCACGGTCTTCGATACCGGTGCCGATGTACGGCGCCTCGGCACGCACCAGCGGCACGGCCTGACGCTGCATGTTGGCGCCCATCAGGGCGCGGTTGGCGTCGTCGTGCTCGAGGAACGGAATCAGCGCCGTGGCGACCGAAACGATCTGCTTCGGGCTGACGTCCATGAGCTGCACTTCAGCCGGGGGCACGCTGGCGATGTCGGTGGTGGCACCGAAGAAACTCTCCGCTTCGAGCATCTTGCGGAGGTCTTCGAGGCTCGCAGCCTGCGGGCTACGACGCACGAGGATGCGCTCCTCGGCGAACGTGCCATCGGGCTTCAACGGAGTGTTCGCCTGGGCGACGACGTAGTTCTCTTCTTCGTCGGCGGCCATGTAGCGGATCTCGTTGGAGACCTTGCCGTTCTTCACCACGCGGTACGGCGTCTCGATGAAGCCGTACGGGTTCACGCGGGCGAACGTGCTGAGGGCACCGATCAGACCAATGTTCGGGCCTTCCGGCGTCTCGATCGGGCACATACGGCCGTAGTGGCTGAAGTGCACGTCGCGGACTTCGAAGCCGGCGCGCTCACGGCTGAGGCCGCCAGGTCCGAGGGCGGACAAACGGCGACGGTGGGTAAGACCCGACAGCGGGTTCACCTGGTCCATGAACTGCGACAACTGGGAGGTTCCGAAGAACTCCTTGATCGCGGCGACGACGGGACGAATGTTCACCAAGGTGGTGGGCGTGATCGCTTCCACGTCCTGGGTGGTCATGCGCTCGCGCACCACGCGCTCCATACGGCTGAGGCCGATGCGCACCTGGTTCTGGATCAGCTCGCCGACGCTGCGGATGCGGCGGTTGGCGAAGTGGTCCTGATCGTCGAGGCGGTAGCCCGGCTCTTGCTTCACGAGGTGGAGCATGTAGCTGATGACGGCGAGCACCTCGTTGGGGCGCAGCACGTGATCGTCGTCCGGGTCGGAGAAGATTCCCTTGCGGTTCGGGTCGTCCTGATCGGTGGTGAAGAACGAACCGAGCTCGATGGTGCCCTTGCCGAACAGCTGGTCGAGCTTGGCGATCTCGGTGCCGAGCTTGCGGTCGAGCTTGTAACGGCCGACGCGGGACAGGTCGTAGCGACGGTTCTCGAAGAACGCGTTGCGGAAGTAGGCCTTGGCCGACTCGACGGTGGGCGGCTCACCCGGGCGGGCGCGCTTGTAGATCTCGACGAGCGCCTCGTTCTGGGTGGGAGCGATGTGACGCTCCTTCTCCCACTGACCCTCCAGGAAGTCGAACTGCGAGACGAAGCGGTCGATGAAGCCAGGCGCGTGATCCTCGTCGTAGCCCAGGGCACGCAGGATGGTGAACACGCCCATGCGACGCTTGCGAGCGACGCGGGTGCCAGCGGTGACATCCTTGCCGGGCTTCTGCTCGACGTCGAACTCGAGCCACTCACCGCGGTAGGGGTGGATCGTGCCCTTGACCAGCTGGTGCTTGCTGAGGTTACGAAGGCGGAACCGCTCGCCCGGCTCGAAGATGACGCCGGGGGAACGCACGAGCTGCGACACGACGACGCGCTCGGTGCCGTTGATGATGAAGGTGCCCTTCTCGGTCATCATGGGGAAGTCGCCCATGAAGACGGTCTGCTCCTTGATCTCACCGGTGTTGCGGTTCATGAACCGGGCGCGCACGAAGATCGGCGCGCTGTAGGTCATGTCCTTCTCTTTGCACTCATCCACCGTGAACTTCGGCGGCGGGCGCAGGTCTTCGTCGTTCGGGTCGAACTCCAGCTCGAGCTGCAGCGCCTCGCTGAAGTCCTTGATCGGCGAGATGTCGCGGAAGGTCTCGGCGAGGCCCTCATTCAAGAACCACTGGAAACTTTCCCGCTGAACAGCGATGAGGTCGGGGAGCTCCAACGGCTCGGCCAGGTTGGCGAACGAATAACGCTCGCGGGACACGGAACGAGAGGCCACGTGTTACTCCTCAATCTCAGTCGGCATGGGGGCGCGCAGGGTCACTGATACATAGGAGTAGCGGGACACGGAACGCACGGCAACGGACGAGCCTATCCGTACGGCCCACCTTCGTCAACCGGCACAGGCAGAAGCCTGGCGGACGTTTCCGTCGCGGAACGGTAAGCCGGTCAGACCATGGATGTCAAGGGTTTCCGACGCCTTGTACAGCAGCCAAAACGCGACAGAACCCGGGGCGCACCCCGGGTTCTGCACAGGTTTCAGTGTTCACACGGCCGAAGCCGCAGGGATCACTTGACTTCGACGACCGCGCCGGCTTCTTCGAGCTTCGACTTGGCTGCCGCAGCGGCATCCTTGGTGGCCTTCTCCAGGACGGCCTTCGGGGCTGCGTCGACGAGATCCTTGGCTTCCTTCAGACCCAGGCTGGTGAGCTCGCGCACGACCTTGATGACCTGGATCTTCTGGGCGCCGGAATCCTTGAGGATGACGTCGAACTCGTCCTTCTCTTCTTCGGCCGGGGCGGCGGCTGCGCCACCGGCGGCGGCGACGGCCACGGGGGCCGCGGCGGTGACGCCGAACTTCTCCTCAAACGCGTCGAGCAGTTCCTTCAGCTCGATGACAGTGAGGTTGGCGATTTCTTCGAGGATGCTTTCCTTCGACATTGCGGTGTTTCTCCTAGTGAGTTCTTGGTGTACGTAAACGGGTGAAGCGGCTCAGGCCGCTTCCTTCTGATCGATGAGGGCCTTGAGGCCGTAGGCGAAGTTGCGGGGCAGTGCCTGCAACAGACCAGCGGTCTTGACCAGTGGGGCCTGCAGTGCACCGGCGAACATCGCCAGCAACTTGTCGCGGCTGGGCAGATCGGCGAGCACCTCGACGTCCTTGGCGGACAGCAACTTGCCGCCCATCACGCCGCCCTTGATCACGAGCATTGGGGTGGCCTTGGCGGCGTCACGCAGTGCCTTGGCAACTGCTGCGACATCACCACTGACGAATGTCATACCCGACGGTCCGACGAGCATCTCGTCGAGACCTTCGATGCCAGCCTTCTTTGCGCCGAGGCTCGCCAGGGTGTTCTTGTACACCTTGTACTCGCCGCCGACGCCACGAAGGCTGCGACGCAGACCGGCCAGTTGGCCGACCCGCAGTCCGCGGTATTCGGTGATGATCACGGCATCGGCTGCTGCCAGCTTGGCGGCAACCTCGTCGACGACCGCCACCTTCTCTGCACGGGGGTTCTCTGTAGTCATGTATTCCTCCTCTCGCTGCAACTCGGGGTGCTCGCTGTGCAGCGAACACCGCGAGGAGCGAACAGCAGGACAGACCTGTGAACGTTCCGGGCGAAGTATTCACCTCGGCTGGTGGGATGCTTCCCATTACTCGTTCCCCATGGAACGGGCCAGCGGTCTTTGGCGAGCGACCGGTTTGTTTGTCCCGGCAAGGCTAACGGTGTGCGACGGCGATGGCTACCTTGCGGTCAGAGCGCCAACACCAGGCGCAGACCCTCGTCCACCCGCTGCTGCAGCGCGAAGGAGAGCCGAGCCGCACGTTCGGTGAGGTTGCGCTGGTTGACGGTGACCACCTGGCTGACGACGACCACCCCGTCGTGAGGCAGGCCGCTGTCGTCGGCCGGCAGTCGCACGTTGCCGGGCGCATTGGCCAGAGCGAGGTTCGAGGAGATTGCTGCAACCACGACGGTGCCCACGCTCGAGCGGTTGAAGGCGTCGGCCTGCACGACCAGCACGGGCCGCTTCCCCACCCACCACACTTCGCCGCGCTCGATCACCACGGCTCCGGCTCCGCCGCCGATCCGTTCGCGTACACCTCGTCGAGCTTGGCGGTGATCTCGTCGTCGGTGGGCGGGCCGAGATACGCCTCCAGCGCCTTCACGTACAGCTCGCTGCGCGACAGGCCGAGGCGGCGGGCGACCAGGTCGGCCCGGCGAAAGAGCGCATCCGAGAGGGAGATCGCCGTCTTCATGGGAGGAGTATAACTTTGTCATACCCCTCTGGTTGAGTGAGGGCATGAGTTCGCTCACGATTCCTGATGTCGAGACACTGCGGGCGATGTCGCCCGCGCAGGTGGAGGCGTTGGCGCGTGAGCTGGACGGCCAGCGCCGTGCGCTCGAGTCGGGGCTGGCGACGTTGGTGGCGCGGGTGGAAGAGGCGGGCGTGTTCGGGCGTGATGGGCATCGTGGGGTGCGGGCGTGGGGGATGGCGGCGTGCAACTGGTCGTTGCCCGAAGCTGCCCGGTTCGTGAAGGCGGGTCATCTGTTGGCCCGGTTCCCATCGGCGTCGGGGATGGGTGTGGCGCAGTTGCATGCGTTGGCGGCGGTGGCCGCGAACCCGCGTGTGTCACCTCATCTCGACGAGGGCGAAGCGCTGTTGGTCGGCCAGGCGGCAGTGTTGGACTTCTCCGACTATTCGTGCCTGCTACGCGCGTGGGAAGCCGCCGCCGACCCCGATGGTGCGCATCTGGATCATGAACGCGCGCACCGCGAACGCGAGGCCATGCTCTCGCAGGTCGGGGCGAAGGCGTTCCTCAATGCGCAGGGTGGCGCGGTCGATGGTGCGCAGCTGAAGGAGATCTTCGAGGCGTTCGTGCACGCCGAGTTCCTTGCCGACTGGGAAACCGGGGTCGCGGTGCACGGCGACAACATGTCGGTCGCGTTGATGGCCCGCACGGAACGGCAACGCCGCTTCGATGCGATGATGGCCGTGTTCGCCGCGGCTGCCGGGTCGGGTGTGCTCGCCAACTTCGAACCCACCGTCAACATCCTGTGGGATCAGGCCAGCCTCGAACACACGCTGGTGAAGGCGTTGGGCGGCGAGCCTGCACCGCTCGACCCGAGCGTGCCGCACCGGTGTGAAACCGCCGACGGCGTGCAACTCGATCCGTTCGACGTACTCATCGCCGCCGCAGTCGGCCACGTCCGCCGGGTCGTGCTCGATTCCGCCGGGGTGGTCGTCGATCTGGGTCGCAAACAACGGCTGTTCACGGGGCCCTTGCGAGACATCATCCTGGCATTGGCCCGGCATTGCTTCACACCCGGCTGTCACCACCCACCACGCCAGGTCGACCACGTGCTCCCATACTCGAATGCAGGCCCGACCGCCTCGTGGAACGGCGGCCCCGCCTGCGGGCACCACAACCGATGGCGCGCCACCCACGCCTACACCGTCAGACGCGACCAACACGGCCACTGGCACCACTACCGCCCCGACGGCAGCGAACTCGGCTGGCGCTCAACCCTGCCTATGGCCGGGTCGTGAGCGTGCGTTCGGCTGGGTGGTCACCCAGACGCGTCGAGGGCGGGTGGGCACGTGCCCACCCGCCCTCGCTCCCGTTCGGGGGTGGAACTCAGCCTTCGCTGCTGTCCATCTGCACGGTACGGCCGTTCAGCGACTGCACCGGGCGAGCGTTGCCCTCGTAGGCAGCGACGATCGCCGCAATCTGGTCAGCGCTCAACTGCACCGGTGTCTCCATCAGCATCCAGCTCACGCCTTCGCTGCACGGCGGTGTGGTGAGGCTGCCGGCGTAACGGTAGGTCATCTTGCTGGTCGGCAGCATGGCCGCCCAGTCGATCTCGGCGGCCTGCTCCGCGCCCTTGGCGACGCCCATCGCGTCGATGTACGGCTGCCAGGCGGCGTTGGCTGTGGTGCCTTCTTCGATCAGCACGCCGACGACGGTGATCTCACCGGCGTCGGTCTTGTGCACGAAGTGCACCTCGGCGGCGTACGTCGTGCCGTCGATGGTGTGCTCGCTGGGCGCGTGGAAGTGGATCTGCTTCAGCGGCGACGACACGCCGTCTACCGTCACAGTGTTGCCTTCGGGGGCGTTGGCCTGGATGGTGTGGCCGTTGTTGATCACAGTGGCAGTGCCGGCCGAGTAATCGAAGGTCGGGTCGGCGAGGGCCTCGGTCGATGCCGAGGTGATGTTGATCGGGGTCTGTGCGCTGCCGTCGGCGCAGGTGGCGTACGCCTCAGAAAGCTCGCCCCAGTGCGCAGGGCCTTCCTCGCCCTCATAGGTCCAGTGGGGCAACGTGGTGGTGGAGTCCGGTGCAGCAGTGCTGGCCGTCGATGTGGAGTCGTCGGAGCACGCGCCGACCAGGAGGCCAGCCGCCACGACGGCAGAGGCGAAGGACAGAGAGACTGAGTAGCGCATTATTGGGCTTTCAACGATTGGCTACCGGCATGTACCGGTAGCGGCGGCTGATAAGCCTAGCACGGTTACCCACAGTTGATGCAGTTACTGAAGTCACCCTGCTGCCATTGCTCGCGCTGGGTGACCACCACCCCGCGCCTCAGCGGGAATCAGACCTCGGGGCGGAGGCGGGCGGTATCCACCTTGACGCCGGGGCCCATGGTGCTGGAGACCGAGATCTTGCGCAGGTAGCGACCCTTGGCGGACGCCGGCTTGGCGCGCTGCAGTTCGTCGATGACCGCACGGAAGTTGGCCTCGAGCGCATCGGGCTCGAAGCTGACGCGGCCGAGCTGCACGTGCACGTTGCCGTAGCGGTCGGTGCGGTACTCCACCTTGCCACCCTTGAACTCGGTGACCGCACGGGCCACGTCGTTGGTGACCGTGCCGGTCTTCGGGTTGGGCATCAGACCACGCGGTCCGAGCGTGCGGCCGAGGCGACCGACGAGGGGCATCATGTCCGGCGTCGCGATTGCGATGTCGAAGTTGAAGATGCCCTTCTCGATCTCAGCGGCCAGGTCGTCGGCACCGACGATGTCGGCACCAGCGTCGCGGGCGGCCTGGGCGGCTTCGCCAGCGGCGAACACGGCGACGCGAACGTCCTTACCGGTACCGCTGGGCAGCGCCACGGTGCCACGCACCATCTGGTCGGCCTTACGGGGGTCGACGCCGAGGCGCACGGCGATTTCGACGGTCTCGTCGAACTTGGCCGGGGCCACAGCCTTCACGAGGGCGAGCGCCTCGGTGGGGGTGAACAGTTGATCGCGATCGTACTTCTTCGTCGCGTCAGCGAATTTCTTGCCGGACATTGTGTGTCTCCCTCAGGGTAAACGCCGCCGGGCGAGGTGATCCCGGTCGAACGTGTGGGTGGATTACGAGTTGACCTTGAGGCCCATGGAGCGGGCCGTGCCACGGATCTGCTGCTTGGCAGCTTCCATGTCGTAGGCGTTGAGGTCGGGCATCTTGATCTTGGCGACCTCTTCGATGTCGGCCTCGGTGACCGAACCGACGATGGTCTTGCCCGGGGTGGTGGAACCCTTGGCAAGGCCGGCCTTCTGGCGCAGCAGCACCGGGGCCGGCGGGGTCTTCAGGATGAACGTGAACGTACGATCCTCGAACACCGTGATCTCGACCGGAATGATCGTGCCGACCTGCGACTCGGTAGCAGCGTTGTACTGCTTGACGAAGTCCATGATGCCGACGCCGTGCGGTCCGAGCGCGGTACCCACGGGCGGGGCCGGGGTGGCCTTGCCTGCGGGGATCTGGATCTTGATGATCGCAGCAACCTTTTTCTTTGCCATGACTGACTACTTCCTGTTTAGAGCTTGCTGACCTGGCTGAAGTCCATCTCCACGAGGGTCTCACGACCGAAGATGTTCACCAGCACCTTGAGCTTCATGTGATCGGCATTGATCTCGGCGATCGTGCCGGCGAAATCGGCGAACGGGCCTTCCTTGACCCGGACGCTCTCACCCACCTCGTAATCGAGCTTGGGCTTCTTGCGGGTGGGCATACCACCCGTGCCATCGCCCTTGGCGGCGAGGAACGTCTGTACCTCACGCCGAGACAACGGCGTGGGCTTCTGACCATGCTTGTTCTGCCCCACGAACCCGGTGACACCGGGTGTGTTGCGGATGCAGTACCAGCTGTCGTCGTCCATGTGGCAACGAACCAGCAGGTAGCCGGGGAAGACCTTCTTCTGCACGGTCTGCTTGCGACCGTTCTTGAACTCGTCGACCTCTTCCATGGGGATGACGATGTCGAAGATCTTCTCCTCCATGTTCATGCTCTGGATACGAGCCTTGAGGTTGGCGGTGACCTTCTTCTCATAGCCGGACTGGCTATGCACCACGTACCACTGGCCCGGGCGGGTCCAGGGGTCGTCGATGATCTCTTCCTCGATCTCCTCGTCGGCTGCCTCGGCATCCGCTTCGGAGGACAGGTCGAAGCTGACGTCGACCGCATCCGCGCCGGATTCGGCAACTTCCTCGTGGACGATCTCTTCCATGGTGGATTCGTGCATCGTCGGTTCGTCCAGGATCTGTTCGGGTGTCACGTCGTCAAGGCTCATCAGTCGTACAACCATCCGGAAAGAACGCCGAACAGCGAATCGAGACCGAAGATGTACGCCGTGTAGAGCACCACGGTGACCAGGACGATGAGCGAGAAGCGGCGGATCTCGGGCCACTTGGGCCAAGCCACCTTGCGCATCTCGTCGCGCACTTCACGCAAGTACTGCAACGGCGTGACGCGAGCTTCCTTCGGGCGACGGGCCGGAGCGGGGGCGCGCGTGGGTTGCCCCTGGTCGTTCAGGGCCCCCATCTTCTTCAGCGAGCGCTTTTGCTCTCGGTTCAGGTCATCCAGTGACATCTTCGTTCACTCGGTTCTATCGAAATTGAGCAGGGCAGGAGGGATTCGAACCCCCGACCGTCGGTTTTGGAGACCGATGCTCTACCAGCTGAGCTACTGCCCTCTGTGGGCGGTGGCAAACGCTACCAGCCACCCATCGAGGTACTCCCCGCTGGTGTCAGCGGGTCTCCTTGTGGACCGTGTGCTTACGGTCGTGGTTGCAGTACTTCTTCATCTCCAGGCGCTCACGATCGTTGATCTTGGACTTCATGGTGATGTAGTTGCGGTGCTTGCACTCGGTGCATTCGAGGGTGATCTTCACCCTCTTGTCGTTCTTTGCCATGGTGCTTCAGCTCACTTCGTGATCTTGGTGACGCGGCCGGCGCCCACGGTACGGCCACCTTCGCGGATTGCGAAACGCAGACCCTCATCCATTGCGATCGGCTTACCCAACTCAACCGTGATCGTCACGTTGTCACCCGGCATCACCATCTCGGTGCCCTCGGGCAACTGAATCGTGCCAGTCACGTCAGTCGTACGGAAGAAGAACTGCGGACGGTAGTTGTTGAAGAACGGCTTGTGACGGCCACCTTCAGAAGCCGACAACACGTACACCTGACCCTCGAAGTTGGTGTGCGGCGTGATGCTGCCGGGCTTACACAGCACCTGGCCACGCTCGACATCTTCCTTCTTCGTGCCACGCAACAGGGCGCCGATGTTGTCGCCGGCCTGACCCTGATCGAGCAACTTGCGGAACATCTCCACACCAGTACACACCGTCTTCTGCGTGTTACGCAGACCAACGATCTCCAGATCGTCACCCGTGTGCACGATGCCCTGCTCCACCTTGCCGGTGACAACAGTGCCACGACCGGTAATGGTGAACACATCTTCGATCGGCATCAAGAACGGCTTGTCGAGCTCACGAACCGGCTCGGGAACCGCCGCGTCACACGCAGCCATCAGTTCCATGATCTTTTCCTGCCACGCAGGGTCGCCCTCGAGCGCCTTGAGCGCCGAGACACGCACGACCGGGCAATCATCGCCGGGGAACTCGTACTCGCTGAGCAATTCGCGAACCTCGAGCTCAACCAGCTCCAGCAGTTCCTCGTCATCGACCATGTCGGACTTGTTCAACGCAACCACGATGTACGGCACGCCCACCTGACGGGCCAACAGCACATGCTCACGAGTCTGGGGCATCGGACCGTCAGTCGCCGCGACCACCAGAATCGCACCATCGACCTGCGCCGCACCAGTGATCATGTTCTTGATGTAGTCAGCGTGACCCGGCATGTCGACATGCGCGTAGTGACGGTTCAACGTCTCGTACTCGATGTGCGCGATGGAGATCGTGATACCACGAGCCTTCTCCTCCGGCGCCTTGTCGATCTGATCGAACGGCGTGTACTTCGCCAACCCCTTCTCCGACAGCGTCTTGGAGATCGCAGCAGTCAACGTGGTCTTGCCGTGGTCGATGTGACCCATCGTGCCGATGTTGACGTGCGGCTTAGTGCGCTCGAATTTCGCCTTGCTCATTGCGGTCTCCGTAAGTGTCGGGGATTCATTGGGGTTGTCAAAGAACGGCACGATCTTAACGGTGTGCCACCCCGATCGCTACGGGGAATCGGAACAGATCTCGCCAGACCTCACAACGGCGCAAGCGCTGCTGCGACCGCGAGGTCTTGCCACGACTCCCCCACCGACTTGAACACCCACGGTCCGTGCGCGCGCACCGCAGTTGCGCCGCGCACCACGTCACCGAGGCTGCAACTCGTCAGCGGCCGATCCAGTTCGGCTGTTGCCAGCACCAGGTCGCCAGCCGTGTCGAGCCCCGATGTACCGTCCAGACAGAGAAACGCCCGACTCATCAGACCAGTGGGCAGTTCGCGTTCATCTGGTCGGTGCGAACCGATCGCCACCACGATCGCCGAGTCGTCGACCAAATCGGCGTCGAACAGTGGGGTACGCGCTGAGGTGCAGCAGACCACCAGATCGGCGCTGGCCACATCTGCCACGCTCGCCGCGCGCACGACGATCGTCGGGCACAGCGCCTGACAGCGATCGGCGAACGCCTCCATGGCGGTGGCGTTCCGACCAACCAGCAGGACTTCACCCGCCAGGCCCAGCTCGACGATCGCCTGTACGTGCTGCGCGGCCTGCGGTCCGGACCCGATGATCACCGCCCGCTCCAGCGGAGCGCCACGAGCGACCAACAACTTACGAACACCCAGCATCGAGACCGCAGTGGTGCGCAGCAATGTGAGCCACGACGCATCGGTCTGCCAGACAGGTGTGAGCGTGGCGGCATCCATCAGCACATAGACACCCTGGATACGCGGCAGACCCAATGCCGGGTTGCCGTGCGCCACCGAGACGATCTTGGTGCCCACGAAGCGGCCACCGGCGGCTGGCATCAACAGCAGTTCGCCGGCATCCACCGGCACGACCATCCGTCGTATGCCCTGTTCGTCGCGCCGCTCGATCAGCGCACCCCGGAGCGCGTCCACCAGCGCCGCCATCGACACCTGGCTGCCGTCGGGAGCGGTCATCGCAGCTGGAACCCCAGGCCCAGCACATCGAGTGGGTCGAGTGTGAACGAGTGCTCGCCGGTGCGGTGGGCGATGCCCTCGATCTCGGTGAGCACCGCACCATCGTCGTTCACGCCGACCACGCTGCCGAGGAACCGGCTGCCGACGATGCTGAAATGCTCGAGCGTCTGCCCCACCTGCAGTTGGCCAGTGGCGTGCAGCAGGGCCAGCCGGGCGCTCGTACCCGAACCGCATGGCGACCGGTCGACTTCGCCGTCGGCGAAGACGGTGCAGTTGCGCTGACGCACCGCGCCGGCCGCTCCGGGTTCGAGTTCATCGAACCAGATGGTGCCGTACACATCGGAGAGGCGATCATCGGTGGGATGCCGCACGTCATCGCACTGCAGCAGCGCCGCCTTGATCTCGCGACCGACCTGCACGAGTTCGTGCAGGTGCTGCGGAGCCACCGACAGGCCGAGGTCGGCAGCACGCGCCGACCCGTAGATCGCCCCACCGAAGGACGCATCGACCGTGATCTCGCCTCGCGAAGTGGCGACACGAATGCCGCGCGCCACCACGAACGACGGCACATTGCGGAACGCCACCGACACCGTGCACCCTGCCTCCCGGCGCACCCGCGCCGTGACCCGGCCACTCGGAACATCGAGCACGACATCGACCTCACCGTGTTCGGGCGCCGCCACCCAACCGGCATCAACGGCATACACGCCCAGGGCAATGGTGCCGTGACCACACGCCGTGGAGAACCCGTCCTTGTGCCAGAACAACACACCGGTACGAGCACCGTTGTCGTTCGCCGGCACCAGGAAACAGCCGTACATATCCGCATGGCCACGAGGTTCGTTGCACAACAGGGCACGAATCGGGTCGAGTGGCCCACCGGGCGCCAGGGTGCGCCGTTCGAGCACCGTGCTGCCAACGGTCGCTGGCATCTCACTGACGACGATTCGGAACGGCTCGCCACCCGTGTGGTAGTCGACAGTTCGAACGGGCAGGTGACGGGCAGGCATGTGTGCATGGTAACGGCGCCGAAAATCCGCTGGCCGAAAACGACAAACCGCCCGGGCCGCTGGGGCACCGGGCGGTTCATGCGGAACCTTCGAGTGTTCAGGCGAGTTATTCGCCGCGAACGCGCTTGATGATCTCGGCCGACACAGTGGCCGGCACTTCCTGGTACAGAGCGAACTGCATCGTGTAGGTAGCGCGACCCTGGGTGCGGCTGCGCAGGTCGGTGGAATAACCGAACATCTCCGACAGCGGGATCTGCGCACGGATGACCTGGGCGTTGCCCTGGGCCTCCATCCCCTCGATGCGGCCACGACGGCTGCTGAGGTCGCCCATCACGTCGCCCATGTAGTCCTCGGGGGTGACGACCTCGACCGACATGATCGGCTCGAGGATGACCGGCTTGGCCATCTCGGCAGCCTTCTTGAACGCCATCTGACCGGCGATCTTGAATGCCATTTCCGAGGAGTCGACGTCGTGGTACTGACCGTCGACCAGGCTGGCCTTGACGTCCACGGTCGGGTAGCCGGCGAGCACACCCGAATCCAAGGCCATCTGCATGCCCTGGTTGGTCGGGTTGATGTACTCACGCGGGATGCGGCCACCGCTGATCTTGTCGACGAACTCGTAGCCCTTGCCCGGGTTCGGTTCGAGCGTGATCTTCACGACGGCGAACTGACCCGAACCACCGGACTGCTTGATGTGGCGGTACTCGACTGCTTCCACGATCTTGGTGATCGTCTCGCGGTAGGCCACCTGCGGCTTACCGACGGTGGCGACCACGCCGAACTCACGCATCATGCGGTCGACGAGGATTTCGAGGTGGAGCTCACCCATACCGGAGATGACGGTCTGACCGGTCTCTTCGTCGGTGCGCACCCGGAACGTCGGGTCTTCGTCGGACAACGACTTGAGCGCCTTGCCCAGCTTGTCCGAGTCGTCCTTGGTCTTGGGCTCGATGGCCACGTGGATCACGGGCTCGGGGAAGATCATCCGCTCGAGGATGATCGGTTCGTTGCGATCGCACAGGGTGTCACCCGTGGTGGTGTCCTTGAAGCCGAGGCCCGCAACGATGTCGCCGGCCATGGCCACGTCGAGGTCTTCACGCTGGTTGGCGTGCATCAACAGAATGCGGCCAAGGCGTTCCTTGCGCTCCTTGGTGGAGTTGTAGACCTCTTCACCCTTGTTGATCGAGCCCGAGTAGACACGGAAGTACGTGAGCTTGCCGAACGGGTCGGCCACGATCTTGAAGGCCAACGCCGCGAACGGCTCGGACTCGGACGCCTTGCGGAAGAGGATCTCGTCCTCGTGGTTGGGGCGCACACCCTGGGTCGGGGGAATGTCGAGCGGGCTGGGGAGGAAGTCGATGACCGCGTCGAGCATCGGCTGGACGCCCTTGTTCTTGAACGCCGAGCCGCACAGGATCGGCACAAAGTCGAACGCCAGCGTGCCTTTACGGATGGCCCGCTTGACTTCAGCTTCGGTGAGCTCCTCGCCAGCGAGGTACTTCTCCATCACTTCGTCGTCGCTGGTGGCGATGGTTTCGAGCAGCTGCTCGCGGTAGTCGTTGGCCTCGTCGACCATGTCGGCGGGGATGTCGAGCTCGTCCCACTTGGCACCGAGTTCTTCGTCGTGCCACACGAGGGCCTTCATCTTCACCAGGTCGATCAGACCGACGAAGGGCTTGTTGCTCTCCGGGCCGCCCGAGCCGATGGGAAGGTGCAGCACAGCGGGGTTCGCCGCCAGGCGGGTGCGCACCATGTCGACGGTGCGGTAGAAGTTGGCACCGATGCGGTCCATCTTGTTGACGAAGCACATGCGCGGGACTTTGTACTTGTTGGCCTGACGCCACACCGTTTCGGTCTGCGGCTCGACACCGGCCACCGAGTCGAACACCGTGACGGCACCGTCGAGAACACGCAACGAGCGCTCGACCTCGATGGTGAAGTCCACGTGACCGGGGGTGTCGATGATGTTGATGCGGTGCTCGTTCCAGATGCACGTGGTGGCAGCGGACGTGATGGTGATACCACGCTCCTGCTCCTGCGCCATGTGGTCCATGGTGGCCGCACCGTCGTGCACTTCACCGATCTTGTAGCTCTTGCCGGTGTAGTAGAGGATGCGCTCGGTCGTCGTGGTCTTGCCCGCGTCGATGTGGGCCATGATGCCGATGTTGCGGGTGCGCTCCAGGGGATATTCGCGCTTGGCCATCAGTGTCTCTCTCTACTCTTGTGCGTCGTACTGCGATCTCAGGGGCGCGCAACGACCGAAAACGGCCGGTGGCGCGGCTGACGATGCTATCGGGGCGGCAGGCCAACACGACCCCGGACGCCGGTTCAGCCCAGAGTTCAGCCAGTGTTCAGCCCAGAGTTCAGCCCAGAGTTCAGCAGGGCGACGTCGGGGTGGTGAACGGTGTCGGCTGATTGGCGCTGCGGCTGCCGTCGGTCATCACTGCAGTGATCCGGAGCGTGACCGTCACATTTGGGCCGTAGCCCTCCAGCGAGGCCGCAGTCACCGCAGCGGACAGCAGCGGCGCCAAGGCCGTCCATGTCGCGTCGGCGTTCTGCAGCTCCACGTCGTACTGCGTGAGACCGTCGACGTCGCCCGGCCACGTCGCAACCAGTTGCCATCCCGAGCCAGCGGCCGGGCAGACCGCCGAAAACGCCACCGTCGGTGCCGGCAGCGCCGCTGCGAGCGGGGTGGACACATCCACGGACTCTGCGGTGGTCGAGGTGGTCGATGCGCTCTTGGGGGCGCCGTCATCCTTCAAGATCAGGTTCGCGGCAGCGCCGAGCGTGCCCGCAACGAGGCACAGGCTGACAACAACGGCCAGCACGAAACCCTTCGAACGCTTGTGGTGCACCAGCGCCACGGGCATCACCGGTGCCGCAGCCCGGGCAGCACGCGATGCCGCAGCGGCAGCCGCCGCGGTTGCGGCCGCCTCGGTCAGGCCCACGGAGGAGACTTCCGGAGCCACGGTGCCCGATGCCGCCTCGTTGGCATTCTCCGGCACAGCGAGCGGAGGAAACGCTGGGGGTGGCGGTGGCGGAGACGGCGTCAGCGTCAGTGGTGTGAAGGCTGGCGGAGCGACCGCAGCGACGGCGACGGGCACGATCGGCGCCACTGTGGTCATCACCGCCGGCGGCAGCGTGGGTGCCTCAGCGTTCGCCTGTATCTGATCACGCGGCGTGGAACCTGGGTTGAACAGCAGCGGCAGCGCCTTTTCCAACACGCCGGTGACCTGATGCGGTGGCAGCAATGTGTGCGATGCGCGGGTGATCACCCGAACCAGGTTCTCGCTTGCGCAGACCAGCACGCCGTCCACCTGCGGCGGAGCGGTGGCCGACAGCACGTTGCCGTGAAACCCCACCACGGGCACCACCGGGGTGCCGAGAAGATCGGTCAGTTGGGCGGCGATCACTGCCACACCGGCAAGTTCGGCCTGCAACGACCGACCGCCTGCGTGCAGCGTCTCCTCACGGAACTCGATCGGCTCAGCGAACCGGCGGGTCACCACCACGAACGCCCCACCCGGGCCGACCACCACATGATCGATGTTGCCCTGAGTCCCGGGCAACTTCAGATCGTGCAGAATCGCATACGACTGCGACAACAGCTGCAGAAACTGACCGGTGGCACGCTCGTCGGCGGCAACTGCGTCGAGCCAGGTTGCCTCCGACTCAAGCCGAGCGGCGACGGTGCGACGCTGGTCGGCATGATGCGCGGCACTTCCTCCGGCTACTCCTCCTTCGATCACGGCAGCACTCTATTCGTCCTGGACACCGACCCGGCGACCAGGACGGCCTCACCCAGCCAGGACGGCCTCGCCGCACCGGCGACCCGAGAACATCGCACCTTGGATGGACGGCGTGTCGCGATGGTCGCCGCACACGAACAGACCCTCGCCGAGCGACACCAGTTGTTTGGGGTGGAACGGCGGCCGCGAGTCGGGCTGCCCGTGCGCGATGCGGTCGACGCGCAACACGCGCCAACCGTCCACCTGCACACCCCACCATCGTCGCAACTGCATGCGGACCAACCCCGCAAGTGCGGCATCAGTGAGCGCCGCGGCCTCACCCAGGTCGCCCGGACACGCGGCGGCGATCAGCGCTTGACCCGCTGGTGCGTAGCCCTCAGCCACGTCGCTCATCACGGCCACGTTCAACGCCGGACCCTGGCCCGTGCCATCCAGCACGATCAGCTTGCCGGGCGCCGGCGACTCGGGAGCGGCGAACCACACACAGGCCGCAGCACGCGAGCCAGGTTCGACGACCGGACGCGTACCCGCCTGACCGTGCAACAACTTCGCCGCCGATGGGCCTTCGGCGGCAACGATCACGCTGGCGGCGCGAACCGTCCGCCCGTCGGCCGTGCGCACCAGACCTGGCTCGACCTGGGCGACCGGCACTCGCAGATGCACGGTGCCAGCAACCAGGTGGGCTGCCATCTGATCGGGGATGGCCTGCATGCCGTCTGCGGGCACGGCCGAGTCGCCGGTGGCGAGACACCGCAACACCACCTGTGCCATGCGACCGCTCCCCGACAGTTCCGGGTCGAGTTGAATACCGCCCAACAGCGGGCGCAGGAACCGCTCGGTGATGCGATGACCGAATCCTTCGTCACGCAAGGTGAGGATGGTGGGCACGTCGTGGCCCTTCAGCAGCGCCACGGGGTCGGACTTGCGTAATCGGTGCAGAAATCCAGCCAACCGCACCTTGTCGAGCAGGCTGCCCACCGGCGCCACCGCGCTGGCCGCCGCCATGCGGGGGCGTCGCATCGGGTCGCCGAGCGTGTGCATCCGCTTGCCCAGCCAGATCAGCGAGCCGGGCTCGAATGTCTGCAGGCGCAGTGCCGCCACGTCGAGTTGCCGTTCCACCTCGGGATAGGCCGTCAACAGCACTTGGAAGCCACGGTCGAGACGGAACCCATCGACCACATCGGTGCGAACTCGTCCACCGACCCCGTCGGAGGCCTCCAGCACCACCACCGAGCGACCCCCAGACTGCAGCACTCGGGCCGCTGCGAGCCCGGCCAGTCCGGCGCCGACGACGACGACATCGGCCTGATCGGGCAACGACGGCACGGTTGAACTCATGTCGGCGACGATACCGTCGGGCCCATTCTTGGACTTCGCGAACCCTCACCAGACATGCGTTTCAACACAGTTCGAACTTTGGCGTACCTTGACGGCATGATTGCGGTCGCATGCTGATCCGACTACTGCGTACCCATCTGCGGCCCTATAAGAAGGTCCTCATCGCCGTCCTGCTGCTGCAAACCGTGCAGGTCGTGGCGGCGCTCTATCTCCCCAGCATCAACCGCGACATCATCGACAAGGGTGTCGCCACCGGCGACACGGGCTACATCTGGGCCCACGGCGCGCTGATGCTCGCTGTCAGTGCCATCCAACTGGTGTTCAACGTCGGGGCGATCTACTACGGCTCACGCGCCGCGATGGAGTTCGGGCGCGATGTCCGCGCCGCGCTCTTCCATCAGGTCACCAACTTCTCGGCGCGCGAGGTGAACCAGCTCGGGCCGTCGAGCCTGATCACTCGCGTCACCAACGATGTGCAGCAGGTGCAAATCCTCGTCCAGATGACGTGCACCCTGCTGGTCGCCGCACCCATCACAGCCGTCGGTGGCGTGATCATGGCGCTCCGCGAGGACGTGGCCCTCACCTGGATCCTCGCTGCCGCCATTCCGCTGCTGATGCTCAGCGTGGGTTCGGTCATCATCCGGATGGTGCCCACGTACCGCAAGGTGCAGGAACGAATCGACGACATCAACCGCGTGCTGCGCGAGCAGATCACCGGAATCCGCGTCGTGCGTGCCTTCGTGCGCGAACCGTACGAGACCGCCCGCTTCGAGGACAGCAACGACCTGCTCACCACGGTGTCACTGCGCGGTGGCCGTTTGATGGGTGTGATGTTCCCGTCGGTGTTGTTGATCATCAACCTGTCCAGTGTTGCCGTCGTCTGGTTCGGCGGTACACGTGTCGCCAATGGCGAGATGAAGGTCGGCGCGCTCATCGCGTTTCTCACCTACCTCACGCAGATCCTGATGGCCGTGATGATGGCCGCCTTCATTGGCGCCCTCGCGCCGCGCGCAGCTGTCAGTGCCGAGCGCATCCAGGAAGTGCTCGACACGCCGACCAGCGTCGTGCAATCCGAGCACCCTGTCACCGAGGTGGAACCCGTGGCCTCGGTGGAGTTCCGCGCTGCGGGCTTCCGTTACCCAGGAGCGGAACACTCCGTGCTCTCCGGTATCACATTGCGCTGCGTCGCTGGTCAGACCACTGCGGTGATCGGCAGCACTGGCTCCGGCAAGACGACGCTGATCAGCCTCGTGGCTCGCCTGTTCGACGTCACTGAAGGCGCCGTCCTGATGAACGGCGTCGATGTACGCGACCTTGCCGCCGAAATGCTCTGGCAGCGCATCGGTTTGGTGCCGCAGCGCCCGTACCTGTTCAGCGGCACCGTGGCCAGCAACCTGCGTTACGGCAAACCGGACGCCACCGACGACGAACTCTGGGAGGCACTCACCGTCGCTCAGGGCGCCGAGTTCGTGCGGGCAATGCCCGGCGGCCTCGATGCAACCATCGCCCAGGGCGGTAGCAACGTCTCCGGCGGCCAACGTCAACGCTTGGCGATTGCCCGCGCGTTGGTGCGCAAACCCGACGTGTACCTGTTCGACGACTCGTTGTCGGCCCTCGACATGGCCACCGACGCTCGACTACGCGAAGCGCTGACGCCCCACACACGAGATGCCGCAGTGATCATCGTCGCCCAACGAGTCACCAGCATCCGCAACGCCGACCAGATCCTGGTGTTGGAGGACGGCGAGCCGGTCGGCTTGGGTACCCATGCCCAACTGATGGCGGACTGCCCCACCTACGCCGAGATTGTGCACTCGCAGCTCACCGACGACGAGGCCGCCGCATGAGTCCCGGCGACGACGTGCAGGAAGACCACAGCACCGCGCCTGCTGGCACCGACGACAGCGTTCGTCCTCCCGGACCTGCGACCGATACGCGCAGCGGCCGGTGGAATACCGTCGGCGTGCCGATGGAGAAGTCGAAGGACTTCAAGAGCTCAGTCAACCGCCTCGGCCGCCGCCTCTCCCCCGAGCGCGCCCAGGTCGTGCTGGTGCTGGTGATGGCATTCATCAGCGTGTCGCTCGTCGTGATCGGCCCGAAGGTGCTCGGCCATGCCACCAACATCCTGTTCGATGGTCTCCGCAGCAAGTTCTCGGGCGGCCCCGGCGTCGACTTCGGAGCGATGCACCGAACGCTGTGGTTCGCCATCGGTTTGTACACGGTCGGCGGTCTGCTGTCGTATCTGCAGGCATATCTGCTCGCGGGTGTCGTGCAGCGCACGATGTTCCGACTGCGCGCGGACGTCGAGGCCAAGCTGCACGCAATGCCGCTGTGGTACCTCGACCAGCAGGCCCGGGGCGACGTGCTCAGCCGCGTCACCAACGACATCGACAACGTGTCACAGAGCATGCAGCAGTCGATCAGCCAGCTGCTCACCGGCGTGCTCACCATCGTCGGCACGGTCGGGATGATGATCTGGATCTCGTGGGAGCTGGCGTTCGTTGCCATCATCTCCGTACCCATCTCGATCCTCACGATGCAGCAGATCGCCAAGCGATCGAAGGGCCGCTTCATCGCCCAGTGGAAACAGACCGGCTTGCTGAACGCGCAGGTGGAGGAGACGTTCACCGGGCACGCGATCGTGAAGTCGTTCGGCCGCGACAAGGAAGCACAGGCCACGTTCGACGCAACGAACGCGGAGCTACACGAGGCCAGCTTCGACGCTCAGTTCATCAGCGGCTGTGTGCAGCCAGCCACCACGTTCATCGGCAACCTCAACTATGTCGCCATCGCGGTGTTCGGCGGCCTCAAGGTAGCCAGCCGATCGATGGGCCTCGGCGATGTGCAGGCGTTCATCCAGTATTCGCGACAGTTCTCGCAGCCGCTCACGCAGGTGGCCTCGATGGCCAACGTGATGCAGTCCGGTATCGCGTCGGCCGAGCGGGTGTTCGAACTACTCGATGCGCCCGAGCAATCCCCCGACCCGGAACCCCAGGCCGACCCGCAGCATGTGAAGGGCCGCGTCGAGTTCCACGACGTGTCGTTCGCGTACCGCCCCGACCGTCCGCTGATCGAGCACCTGTCACTCATCGCCGAACCTGGCCAGACCGTGGCCATCGTCGGCCCGACGGGTGCTGGCAAGACGACGTTGGTGAACCTGATCATGCGGTTCTACGAACTCGACGGCGGACACATCAGCCTCGACGGCAACGACATCGCGAAGATCCGCCGCAGCGAACTGCGCAGCGAGATCGGCATGGTGTTGCAGGACACCTGGTTGTTCGGCGGCACCATCCGCGAGAACATCGCCTACGGCAACATCGGGGCCACCGAGGAAGAGATCATGTCGGCCGCACGGGCGTGTTACGTCGACCGGTTCGTGCACTCGCTCCCGCACGGCTACGACACGGTGCTCGACGACGAAGGCACCTCGGTGAGCGCCGGTGAGAAGCAGTTGCTCACCATCGCCCGTGCGTTCCTGGCCGACCCCTCGATCCTGATCCTCGATGAGGCCACCAGTTCGGTCGATACTCGCACCGAAGTGCTCATTCAGCGGGCGATGGCCAAGTTGCGCGGTGGCCGCACCAGCTTCGTGATCGCCCACCGTCTCAGCACGATCCGCGACGCCGACACGATCCTGGTGATGGACGCCGGACGCATTGTCGAACAGGGCACCCACCTTGAACTGTTGGCCACGGCTGGGGCGTACTACACGCTGTACAACGCCCAGTTCACCGGGGCCGCCGCAGAACTTGCCTGAATCCTGACGACAACCTGTCTGGATCTCGACTCATGTTCCGAGGTGGACGGTCGATATCTGCTGCATGAGTCGTCGACGCTTCCGCACAGGTGAGTTCTTCGTGGCGATGGGGCTCACCATCGGCGCACCGTGCGGAACGGCGGTCATCGTCTTCGCCGGAGTGGCGCAGTCCAAGGCACCAATCCAGCAGCTTGAGTCGCCGGGAGTTGCCGACGGGGCCACGGCCAGCGGTCTGATCGCGCCCTCTGCAGAAACCTTCACGCCATCGGGCAAGGGAGTTGCGGGTCGCACCCCCTAATCTGCACCCGATGATCGCAGTCGTTGTCGTGAGGTCCGGGCAGCTCCCGGCAGGAGGTATCGAGACCGTCGCCGAGTGCGACGGCCGCGCCCTGCTCGTGGGAACGGGCACGCACGCTGCCGCCGCCGAACTTGTCGGCGTCTCGGCCGAGGTCGCCTGCGCCGAACTCGACGATGCTGCACTGGCCACCGGCGGTGGTGGCGCCTTCCGCCCAGCAGCACTGGCAGCGGCGCTGGCCGAGGTGCTCGCCAACGAACCGATCGTCGTACTGCCGGCCTCGCCGGACGGCCGCGACCTGGCACCGCGCCTCGCCGCGCTGATGCACCGCCCGTTGTGGGCAGGAGCTGTACAAGTCACACGCTCGCGAGTCGACCTCGCTCGCAACGGCAGCACCGAACTCCACCGGGTGTCGCCCGGCGAGGCGTTCGTGGCCACGTTGCACCCGGGTGTGCGCGGCGTCGCCGTGACACCCGATGCGGAGATCCCGGTGATGCTTCCAGCAACGGTCGACCTCACCGTGCTCGAGGAACTCGATGCCCGCGTGACTGCCGTCCTGCCACCCGACCCGGCCACGATCGACCTGGCCGAGGCACCACGCATCGTCGCCGGCGGTGCCGGACTCGACACTCCCGCCCGCATGGAGCAGATCACCCGCATCGGCGTGACACTCGGCGCCAGCATGGGCGCGACCCGTGTGGTCACCGACCGCGGCTGGGTACCCCACGCCCGCCAGATCGGCACCACCGGTGTCGTCATCGACCCCGACCTGTACCTCGCGTTCGGTATCAGCGGTGCGGTGCAGCACACCTCGGGCCTCGGCAACCCCACGCACATCATCTCGGTGAACACCGACGGCCACTGCCCGATGATGCAGCTGGCCGACCTCGCCATCACCGCTGATGCGAACGCCACACTCGACGAGTTGGAGCGACTGTTGGAATCCGGATCATGAGCGTGCCCGGTATCGACGTCGACGTCATCGTGGTGGGCGGCGGCCCCGCCGGGTCGTGCGCGGCAATCGTCGCCGCCCGCGCTGGCCTCGACGTCGTACTCATCGAGCGTGGCCCGTTCCCCGGCAGCAAGAACATGTACGGCGGGGTCGTCTACCCGCGCATCCTGGACGATCTCATTCCGGAGTGGTGGCTGGAGGCACCCGTGCAGCGCTGGGTCACGCGCCGCAGCACGATGCTGCTCACCGACACCCAAGCGATGACGGTCGACTTCCGCAGCGAAGCCTGGGGGGCGCCGCCGTACAACGGCGCCACCGCTTTCCGCCCCGACTGGGACCACTGGCTGGCCAGCCATGCCGAGGCCGCCGGTGCACAGATCATCACCAGCACCACGGTTACCGGTCTCATCCGGGACGCCTCCGGCACTGTGGTGGGTGTGCGTACCGACCGACCCGACGGCGACCTGCGTGCTCGCGTGGTGATCGCGTGCGACGGGGTGAACAGCTTCCTGGCCAAAGAGGCCGGGCTGTACACGCACACCGATGCCAAGCACTTCACGCTCGGCGTGAAAGAGACGTTGGCGCTGCCCGAAGAAGTGATCGACGAGCGCTTCAACGTGCGCGACCGTCAGGGTGTCGACATCGAGATCCTCGGTGGCACGTCCGGCGTCAACGGCGGTGGGTTCATCTATACCAACCTCGACACGATCGCCGTCGGCGTCGTGCTGAAGCTGCCCAAGCTGGCAGCGCAGAAACTGCGGCCCGAGCAGATCATCGCCAACCTCAAGGCACACCCCGCGATCGCACCACTGGTGCAGGGTGCGGAGTTGCGCGAGTACAGCGCGCACGTCATCCCTGAAGCCGGTCTGGAAATGATGCCGAAGATGACCATGCCCGGCATGCTCGTCGCTGGTGACGCTGCGGCGCTGTGCCTGGCCGCCGGCATCTGGCTGGAGGGTGTGAACTTCGCGATGGCCAGCGGCATGTATGCCGGTGAGGCCGTCGTCGAGGCAGCACGGGCCAACGACTTCGGCATGAAAGGTCTCGCCGGGTACGGCCGCCGCCTGCGCGACACGTTCGTGCTGAAGGACCACCGCAAGCTGCGACGAGCCCCGAACCTGGTGCTCAGCGACCGCGTGCAGCACCTCTACCCGCAGATGGTGGCCAACACCGTCGAGCGCATGTTCCGCGTCGACAACCCGCAGCCCAAACCTGGTGTGCGCCACATCCTTGGCCAGGAACGCAAACGCGCAGGCGTCAAGTTGCGCAACCTCGCACGTGACGGCTGGGCCGGTTTCAGGAGCTTCGGATGAGCGGCACCACTCCCCCCACCAACCGGCCGACGGAGATGCTCGAACCCCATGCGTGGGGTGGTATGTCGTTCCAGGAGCGCATGGCCACGGCCGAGTTCCGCATCCACCACGAACCGCACATCGTCGTCGACGGCAAGGTGTGCGCCGACTGCAGTACCCGTGAATGCGTGGTGGCCTGCCCGGCATCGTTGTTCGTGCCCACCAGCGACGGCGGCATCGTGTTCAACCACGAGCAGTGCTTCGAATGTGGCACGTGCTACATGGTGTGCAACCGCGAGGGTGCAATCAGTTGGAACTACCCCGAGGGCGGGCACGGCATCGTGTTCCGCCGGACGTGAGGCATTCGTGAGCGGGGCTCCCGTGATCGTCGCCTGCCTCAAGTGGGTCGCCCATCCGGGTGAGCCCAACGACGAGCGCTTCGCCGGCATGAGCCCGGCCGACCAGTCGGCGCTCGAGTTCGCGCTCCAGCAGGCGGCTGCGTTCGGTGTCGGCGCCATCGCCATCACCGTCGGCCCTGCCGGTGCCGACAAGGTGTTGCGCGACGCACTCGCCGCGGGCGTCACCCGCGCCGTCCGCATCCACACCGAGCGCCCGCTGATGTCCAACGACGTCGCCGCCGCGATCGCGGCCATCGTCGCCGACGCTTCGTGGGTGTGGTGCGGCGACTACTCACTCGACCGTGGCACCGGCAGCGTGCCCGCGTTCCTCGCCGGCCGGTTCGCCGCGCAGCAGGCGCTGGGCATCATCGCTGTCGAATCCGGCGGGGCAGGTGGGAACCACGGTGTGATCACCGCCACCCGGCGCCTCGACGGTGGCCGCCGCGAACTGCTCGAGGTTGCGGCCCCCGCCGTCATCAGCGTGGAAGGCGCCACGGCCCACCTGCGCCGCGCCGGCCTGGCCGCGGTGCGTGCTGCGGGCAAAGCCACCATCGAGGTCGTGCAACCGTCCACCCCGGCCGAGCCGTACCACGCCGTCGTGCACCCCTATCGGCCGCGTGCACGCGCCCTGGCCGCCCCCGCCGGCGATCTTGCGCTCGACCGCCTGCGTGCACTCACCGACGCTGGCGCCGCCACCGCCGCCCGCGGCGAACAGGTGACCCTCGAACCCGCAGCTGCTGCGGCCAAGATCATCGACGCCCTGAAGACCTGGGGCTACCTCGACTGACCCGGTGCGAGTGCCAGCGCGCCGGCCCGAGTGCCACAGGTGCACCCGAGTGGGTGGTGGCACCCTGGGTGCCACCACCCACTCGGGTAGCACGTGGCACTCGGGCCGGCGGCGACCCACTCGCACAGGTCACCACGCACTCGGGCCGGGGGGCAGCCACTCGGGTAGCGTCGGAGCGTGAGCCTCGAACTCACCCACGCGAACACGACCGGCATTGACGGGTCGATCGTTTTCACCGACGCCACCGGCGCGGTCATGAAAGGTTTGGCTACATGAATCAGCTCACCAAACAAGCGCTGATTTTCGCGTTCGTGCTGGCCCTGCTCGGGGCAGGCGTCTTCGCTGTCGGCCAGGTGATCAGCAACGACAGCAGTAACGGTGCGGTCGGCACCACTCCCGCACCGGTGAACAGCGAGACGGTCGGCACCGACACGGTCACCACCGAAACCGCATCGACCAGCAGCACCTCCACCACCTCCACCACGACCACCACGACGGCACCCGCGGCGCTGGTCGACCCGAACTCGTTCGGCCAGCCCTGGGGCACGACGGTGCAGGGCGTCCTCACGTTCCGCGGCAACCCGACGCGCAGCTACTACGGCACCGGGCCGATCCCACAGACCAAGCCGCAGGTGCTGTGGCGTTATCCCGGCAAGAAAATGTGCGGCAGCAGCAGCGAGTACGGCAACGTGCGCACGTGGTGCGGCACCGGCTGGACCGGACAGCCGGCAGTGTTCGAGCGTGACGGACGCACCTGGTTGGTGTTCGGCGCGTACGACTACAAGATCCACTTCGTCGACGCCGCGACCGGGCAAGACATCATCCCTCCGTTCCCCACCAAGGATCTCGCCAAGGGCAACGTCACCGTCGATCCCGACGGCTTCCCGCTGATCTACGAAGGGTCGCGCGACAACCATTTCCGCGTCATCGCCTTCGACGGTGCCGCCCCGCGTGAGCTGTACTCGATCGACGCCCACACACCCGACCGCGTACACAACGACGACTGGGATGCTGCTGCGCTCATCGTCAACGACTACCTCGTCGAAGGCTCGGAGAACAGTTGGTTCTACGGACTGAAGCTGAACCGCGGCTATGCGACCGACGGCACCGTCACGGTTGACCCGCAGGAGGCGTTCCGCGTGCAAGGGTGGGATACCCAACTATTCCACGACCTCGGCAGCAAGGACCCCCGCCGCGTCAGTCTCGAGGCATCGGTGTCGATCAGCGGCGACACGGCGTGGCTGAACAACTCCGGCGGTCTGGTGCAGGGCTGGGATCTCTCGTCGCTACGCACCGGCGTCGGCACCGTCACCCGCACGTTCCGGTTCTGGACCGGCGACGACAGCGACTCGACGATCGTCCCCGACGCTGAGGGGTTCCTCTACGTGGGTGTCGAGGTCGACCGCGCGACCAAACGCAACGAGGAGGTCGGGCAGATGCTGAAGCTCGATCCGCGCAAACCCGACAACCCGATCGTCTGGTCGGTGCACCTACCCTTCCGCGTTGACGACGGGGTGTGGAGCACACCGATCATCGCTGGCGACGTGGTGCTCTGGACCAGCAAGCCCGGCTGGATCTACGGCATCGACAAGAACACCGGCGAGGTGCTCTGGAAGCAGAAGATCAACGGTCCTGCGCTCAGCTCACCGGCGCTCGTCGACGGCGTGCTGATCCAGGGCGACGGCGCCGGCATCCTGCACGCATACGACCTGTCGAACCCGCGGGCGGCTCCGGTCGAACTCTGGTCGCTGGCGCTCGGTGGCAATATTGAGAGCACACCCGTCGTGTGGAAGGGCCGCATCTACGTCGGCACACGCGCCGGTTTCGAAGTCGCCGTCGGTATTCCCTGACCGAGGCATTCCGGGCTGCGAAGATCTAGGCGACATGATCGGACCGACGTGACGCGCTACCTGGGGCACACCACCTGGACGGACTTCAACGCACCCCGCCGGCGACCGTTGCTGGTCGTGCCCGTCGGCTCATGCGAACAACATGGGCCGCACCTGCCGCTCGACACCGACACCCGGATCGCCAAGGCGTTGGCGGAGAGCCTGGTGGACAAATACGACGAGGGTGACGTGCTGGTGGCACCGGCGCTCTCCATCACCGCCAGCGGCGAGCACCAGTCGTTCCCGGGCACGCTCTCACTGGGCACTGCGGTGTTCGAGCAGGTACTCATCGAACTGGTGCGCAGTGCCGACTGGAGTGCTGGCGTCGTGCTGGTCAACGGCCACGGCGGGAACCGCAAAGCAGTGCGCAATGCAGTGCGAACACTGGAGTCCGAACAACGGCGAGTGTTCGCCTGGTGGCCGAAGGTGGAGGGCAGCGATGCGCACGCAGGCGGCACCGAGACCTCGATGATGTTGGCCATCTCCCCCGAACTGGTGCGTATGGACCTTGCCGAGCGCGGCAACACCGAGCCGTTGCGCGATCTGCTGGACGAGATGGCCGAACGGGGCGTGAGCGCAGTCAGCCCGAACGGGGTACTCGGCGACCCCACACGCGCGACAGCCGTCCACGGACGCACGATCCTCACGCGTCTGTCGATCGATCTCGTGGCGGCAGTGGACGAATGGTGGCAGTGAACCCGCCGCCCGGCGATGAACCATCCGTGCGAGTACGCCTGGACTCGACATGGCGGCGGCCCACCGACGCCCCCGCTGACGGCCGCGTCGTCATCGCCGGTTCACCGCTGCGACTGTTCCGCCTCTCTACCGGCGGCGCGCATGTCATCGCTCAAGCCGAGCAGGGTTCAGTGCCGAACACGCCCTCAATCCGCTCGCTGATCGATCGCTTCATCGATGCCGGAGCGATGCATCCGATCCCTTCACGCGGCCCGTACGGCCCGGCCGATGTCACTGTCGTGATGCCCGCACACCAACGGCTGCCCGCCGCAGTCGGCAGTTCCGCGATCGCAGCACTCCGCACGATCATTGTCGACGATGCCGGAGCGACCCCGGTGGAACTCGTCGGTGAGTACGAGTTCGTCAGCGTCGTACGCCGCAGCGAGAACGGCGGCCCGGCCGCAGCGCGCAACACCGGCCTCGCTCAGGTCACGACCCCACTGGTGGCGTTCGTCGATGCCGACGTGCACCTGCCTACCGAGTGGCTGACGCCACTGCTCGCGCACTTCGCGGACGAACGGGTCGCGCTCGTGGCCCCACGCGTGGCTGGCGCGCCTGGACATGGCACGCTCGCCGGGTACGAGCAGCGCCACAGCCCGCTCGACCTGGGCGCTGAACCCGCCCGTATCTCCGCCGGCACACGCGTCAGCTACGTGCCCGCGGCAGCGCTCGTGTGCCGCACGGAGGCCCTGCGTTCGCTGGGCGGCTTCGATGAAGCCATGCGTCTGGGCGAGGACGTTGATCTGGTGTGGCGCTTGACCAACGCCGGGTATCGCTGCCGTTACGAACCAGCAGTGGTGGTGCACCACGAATCGCGCGACTCGCTCGGCGGATGGTTGCGCCAACGATTCGGCTACGGCCGCTCGGCTGCGACATTGGCCCGCCGACACCCGGGCGCGCTGACTCCGCTGCGGATGAGCGGGTGGAGTGCTCTCGCGTGGGGTCTGCTGCTGTTGCGTCGACCGTTCCTTGCGCTCGGAGTGGCGATAGGTACTGCCGTGGCGTTGCAGCGCAAGCTCACGGACGTGCCGCCCCGCGAGTCGATTCGCCTCGCAACGCGTGGGCACCTCGCAGCTGGCCGCCAGTTCGCGCAGGCGACGGTGCGCGTGTGGTGGCCGGTCGCGCTCGTCGCGGCTGTGCTCGTCCGCCGCACCCGCCTGCCATTGCTCGCAGCGTTCACCGTGCCGGCGTTGATCGACGGTGTCCGCGAGCGTTCGCTACAACCGGTAATCGATACGCCGATCAGAATCGCTGATCAGGCCGCGTACGGCGCCGGCGTGTGGGCCGGGGTGATCGCCGAGCGTGAACCAGGTCCGCTGGTGCCCGACTTCAGGAGTTGGCCGACACGAGGCGGCGGCTGATGTCGTTGCAGTCCTCGCACACGTGGTCGGGGATGATGCCCCACTTCATCATCTGACCGAAGGCCACGCAGCCGAGGCAGAACCCGGCGAACGCCTCCAGCGAGGCGGCCATGACGAGACCGGCGATCAGCACATAGCTCACGGTGTGGGCGCCGAGGCCCCACGACAGCAGTGCGCCACCGCTGAACACGAGCCCGACGGCCTGGGCGAAGCGCTTCGGCGGGCCGGGAACGATCTTGTGCTCAATGTGCAGCAGCGGCGTCAGCACGTGCGTGGACAGTTGGCCGAGGGGGCTGAGCTTCGGCCCGGTGAGCACTCGGGCGAGGAAGCCGTAGACGAGAGGGATGAGCACCCACCACTGACGAATGGCAAGGAACACGATGCCCTGGGCGACGACGCCACCGGCGACAAGACGCGCCGACGTCTCGTTGACCGGGTTGGGGAAGCCGAACAGACGTGAACGCATGGCCTCAGCGTAGATGCTTAAACCCGACCAGACAACTCAGGATTACTTCCCCCGGCTACCCTCGTGGTGATGACCGTGCGCCTCACCGTCCGCCGCGCCGACTGGTTGCAGCACGTGTACGGCACGGCCGGCGCGTACGGCTCCACGATGGTGCCCGTGGTCAAGGGCAACGGCTACGGCTTCGGTCGGCCAATACTGCACGATCTCGCCCGCGACGTCTCGGGCGATGTGTGTGTCGGCTCGATCCACGAACTCATCGACGTGCCGGCGGCCCTCAGCCCAGTCGTGCTCACCCCCGCGCTCCGTCCACCGTCCGACACCTGGCCGGTGCTCACGGTCGGCCACGTCGATCACGTACGTGCCCTCGCCGGCTGGAACGGGCGCGTGATGGTGAAGTTGGCCAGCAGTATGCGCCGCTACGGGGTCGGCCCCGACGAGTTGCGGCCCTTGCTCGACACGGTGGCGGCGGCCGGGCTCACCTGCAGCGGGTTCGCGCTGCATCTCCCGCTCGCTGGCGACGACGATGCACGGCTGGCCGAGATCGAGGCGTGGTTTCCTCACCTCCCCAACGAGTCGGCGCTGTGGGTCAGCCACCTCGCGCCCGCGGCCTACACGTCGCTCCGCGAACGGCATCCTGATCGCGACCTGCGCATTCGCATCGGCACCGCGCTGTGGCACGGCCGCCCTCGCGGAACGTTCCTGCACCTTTCCGCCGAAGTGCTCGACGTTCGAACCATCCGCGCCGGTGAGCGCGCCGGGTACCGGCTCACGCCGGCACCGCATGGCGGCGCCCTCGTCGTCATCGGCGCGGGGAGCACACACGGAATCGCTCCGCTCGAACACGACGACCCGACTCAACGCAGTCCGTTCCACTTCGCCCACCGCCGGCTCACGTTGCTGGAGCCACCGCACATGCACAGTTCGCTGGCGATCGCCGACGCCAGCGCTGCGGTACCTGCGGTCGGTAGCCGCGTCGATGTGCAACACCCTCTAGTGCACACACACGTCGACGAGGTGGAGTGGGTGTGAACACACCGGCTCGCAGCCGGCTGGTGGAACTCGACGCGTTGCGCGGCCTTGCGCTCATCGGCGTGTGCGTCTTGAACTACCACGGGTACCTCGTGCAGGAGGGTGGCAGTTGGCCGCCCGGCAACTTCGCCGAGCGTGTGTTCGACCCCTGGAACGGCCCGCTCAGCACCCGTTTCGCGGCCGTGTTCGTGACGCTGGCCGGAATGGGTGTGAGCCTGCTGGCCGCCCGCGCTGTCGCCGCGGCTGATCGGCAAGCGATCAGCGATGTGCGCTGGACGCTCGTGCGCCGCGGGGTGCTGCTGTACACGTGTGGCTACTTCCTGAACTGGGTCTGGAGCGGCACGATTCTGTTCTTCTACGGCGCCTACTTCCTCGCTGCGGCAGTGCTGTTCACGTTGCGTTGGCGATGGCTGATCGCCATCGGCGCCGGCGCTGCGCTCGCTGCGGCAGCCGTGCGTTGGTGGGCGCTCGACCGGCAGTCGGACGGCCACGCCGTCACCTGGCTGCTGCAGCCACCGTCCCCAGACCCGCACTCGCCGCGCGAGTTGCTCCTCGACACTTTCGTGCGCGGCACCCATCCGCTGCTGCCGTGGCTGGTGTTCCTGTGTATGGGCATGGTGCTCGGCCGGCTACTGCCGCTCAGCAGGTTGTGGCGAACACGCCTGGCCGTCACCGGCGCAGTCTGCCTCGCACTCGGCTACGTCGCCGGAACGTGGCTCCCATGGCACCTCGTGCTGCGCTCGACGCGCCCATTCGATCGCGGTGTGTGCTTCGTGATCGCAGCGGTGGGCAGCACACTGTTGGCCGTCGCTGGGCTCGGCCTGCTGTTTCGACGCACAGCGAACAGGGCCGCAACTCGTCTGCTCGCCGATGCGGGTCGCACCACGCTCACCATCTACGTCGGGCACATCCTGGTGTTCAACCTGCTGGTCCACCGCCTGGGCTGGGTGCACCCAGCGGGCTTGGGCACTTCCCTCGTCTTCGCCGTCGTCTACTGGGTGGTGGCTGTCGCCGCGGCACACGAACTGCAGCGGCGGCATGCGACCGGACCACTCGAATGGGCGTATCGCCGCTTCAGTTGAGCGCGAACGATCTCACTGCTGAGAGCGGGCGGCGCGGCGAGCGCGGTGCATCCCGCGTACAGCCACTGCCCCGGCACCGATGAGCGGCCCGCGATCGCCGAGGCGCACGGGCGTGATGCGGGCACCGCGCGAGAAGCTGAGCTTGGCGTGCTCATCGAGCGTCTCCTGAGCGGAGTTGAAGAACGTCGCGCCAAACCCCAAGGCCACCGACCCGCCGACGACCACTAGGTCGAGGTCGAGCAAGTTGCACACCGAGGCGGCGGCGCGGCCGACCAGGCGACCGGTGCGTTGCATGATCTCGTATGTCGGTTCACTGGGCGGGCGACCGGTGATCGCTTCAATTGCGTTACCGGAGGCCTCGGCTTCGAGACAGCCTTTCGATCCGCACCCGCAACGACGGCCATTGGGTTCGACAACGATGTGGCCGACATGGCCCGCGTTCCCTTCGGCGCCGTCGAGCAGTTGACCGTTCAGCACGATGCCGCCACCCACTCCGGTGCCGACGACCATCGCCATGAAGCTTTCCTTGCCCTGGGCGCCGCCCAACCAACCCTCGGCGAGAGCGAGTGCCTTGGCGTCGAGGTCGGCGTACACCGGCAACGTGGTGCCTGCGACCAAACGCTCACGCAGCGGAAACTCGCGCCACGAATGGATGTTGATCGGCGACACGGTCTCGGCGCCGCGCGACATCGGGCCAGCGCAACCGACACCGATCGCGACAGGCCGCATGTGGTGATGGTCGCGGGCGCGTACCAATTGCGAGTTGACCAACGTGTGCAGGCTGTTGAACAGGCCGTCGGCCGACAGACGGTGATCGACAGGGATCTGGTCGCGGTCGAGCAGTTCACCCTGCATCGTCATCAGACCAGCCGCCATCTTCGTGCCGCCGATGTCGACCGCGACGATGACGTCGCCGACGAGTTGACGCGATTTGCCCTCGTCCTCACCCTGATCGTCGGTGCGTCCCGGCTCCGTCGACAGCAGTCGGTCGAGTGTGTCGTCACTCATCGAACCAGTGCGTTCATCCGATCCGCTCATCCGACACGCCGCGCGTTCTCGACCAGGTTGATCTCATAGAGCACCAGATCGAGTGCGTCCGCGCTGGCCATGCCGGAGAACCGCTGAGGGTGTTCGGGAGTGATGCAGCACGACAGCGGGTTCAGCAGCGTCCACGGTGTGGGGTGGGCGAACTGCACCACGCTGTAGCGCTCGCCGGTGTACCCCGGGGCTGCGACCACACGATGGATGCCGGTGGGAATGACACCGTTGGTGAGCCGTTCCAGCATCATGCCGGTGTTGACGATCACCTGGCCGTCGGGGGCCATCGCATCGACCCACTGATCATCGACCAGCACTTGCAGGCCCGGGGCGGTGGCCCGCGGCAACGCGGTGATGAGGTTGATGTCGCCGTGCGAACCAGCCCACACATGACCACCCTGCGGTGCGTGTTGCATCGAGGGATAGCGGATCGCGCGGGTGAGCGTGGCACCGTTGGTGGTCATCTCGTCGAAGAACGATTCATGACAGCCGAGACCCTCGGCAATGATTCGCAGGAAACGGCGCTGCACATCCTCCACCTGCTTGTGGAAGGTGTTCAGCACCTCGGTGATGCCGGGCACGGCCGCCTCGGGCAGCACCTGCGGGCCGTAGCGATGCGGGTAACGAGCACGCAGTGGGTGACCCTCGGAGAGCGAGATACCCCAGTTCAGCATCTCCTTCCAGTCGGGAACATCGCTACTGGCGGCGGTCTCCACCAGCAGCCCGGTGTACCCGGTCTGGCCGTGGCTCTCGGGAGCGATGAACGACTGCTTGACCTCCTGCGGGTGCTCGAAGAACTCCTTCAACATCCCGTACGCGGTGTCAAGCATGTCCTCGGACAGGTCGTGGCGGGTGTACACGAACCCGGTCGTCAGGCTGCGACGCACCCCGTCGACGACGGCTCGACGCTGCTCGCCGCTCCCGCGCTCGAACGCGAGCAGATCGACGTCCAGAATCTTGTTCATCCCGCCACCGTAGCGCCGCAGTTGGAAGTCACCCGTGACGGCAGGAGCCGACATGGGCCGCGCAGTGGTCGCCCACACCCAGACACCGTTCCGCCCACACCTTCGACAACTTTGGCCGAAGAATTCCGCAGATCAACCAAACCTGTTCCATACTGCCGTCGTGTCCTGGCTGTGGAATCGCTGGTTTACCCGATGAACGAGGCGATCACGACGATCTCCGTGGCCGCCGGCGACAGCGTCGAAACCTTGTTCCGTGCTCATTACGCGCGGTTGGTGCGCGCGCTCGCTGTCGTGGCCGGCAGCCAGGAGGCTGCCGCCGATGCGGTGCAGGAGGCGTTCGTCAAGGCGCACCTGCATTGGCGCCGAATCCAGCGCTACGACGATCCGGTCGGCTGGATTCGCCGCGTTGCGATCAACAAGCTGCGCGACGACCACCGCCGCGGCGGCCGCAAGGAACGAGCTGTCGAACGCCTGAAGGCCGATGCCCGGCCCGACCAGATTGAGTGGAGTAACGGCCAGGACGTCACCGCACTCCTCGCCGAGCTGCCCCGCCAACAGCGTCTGGCGATGGCGCTGTTCTATGTCGAGGGCCTCCCGATTGTCGAGGTCGCAGCGGCGATGAAACTCAGTGAGGGAGCCGTGAAGTTCCATCTTCATCAAGGGCGCGACCGCCTCCGCGGTGTGGTCGCCATCAGCCAGGAGCAATTGCCATGAGCGAATTCGACGACGATCGGATGGAGCGCTTGCTGGGCGCCGCAGGTGGCGCCTTCCCCGATGTCAACACCGCCTACGCCCAGGTACAAGGCCGAGTGCGGCACATCAAGCAGCGCCGTTCGATGATCGCCGGCACGGCGGCCTGTGCCGTGCTCGTCGTCGGCGGCGCCTTCGCGCTCGGCTCCACGGGTCAGCGCAGCAACCTGCAACCCGGCGATCACGGCAGCCTGTCGGTGGATGCCAGCGTCGACACCCAGTCCACCCCGGCCACCGACGACACCAGCGCCATACGGCCGAGCACCACCACCGCTGGCTCTGGCGCTGGGTCGAACGGCCAGGGCACCAGCAGCCAGCCCACGGGGCCGTCATCCAGCACTGCGGCCACGACGACGCCCTCCAACCCGGCCACCGCCGATGTGCAGACCTACACCTGCGCTGGCGGCACGATCACCGTCAGGCTGGCCGCTGGCGCATTGGAACTGGTGTCCAGCCAGCCAGCGGCAGGCTTCGCGTTGGATACATCCACAGCGACTGCCACTCGCATCGAGTTCCGCTGGCGTTCGAGCAGCGACGACCAGAGCATCCGTATCGACCTGATCGGTGGAGTTCCCGTCCGCAAGGTGTGATTTTCTGCTGATCGGCCAAACCTTCCGCTCGTCGGCGGCGTGACTGTTGCAACCCAGCGCACTCCCGCCGCCCGGAAGAAGGAATCCAGCTCATGAACCTCCGCAATCAGCCCCGTCGCTTTGTCATCGTCAGCGCCATCACCGGCGCCCTCGTGATGGGTCTCGCCGGGTTCGCCGCCGCCAGCTCAGGCGCCAGCCACCATGTCGAGATCGAGACACCGGCGGTGGAGCGCCCCGAAACCTCCACAGCTGACCGCTCCCCCGAGATGCCGACCACGACCGAGCAAGGTGTCGAAACCACGACCGAGCACAGTGTCGAGACCGAGACCGAGCACGGCGTCGAGACCGAAACCGAGCACGGCGTCGAGACCGAAACCGAGCACGGCGTCGAGACCGAAACCCACGACGTCTCCGGAACACACGACCTGAACGACGACAACGGCACCGCGACCAGCACCGGCAACACCACCGGCACCAGCGTCGACGACCGCGGCTCGAACAGCAACAAGGCCGGGGGCGGTAGCGGCCACAGCGGGCTTGACGGCTGAGTCGCTGCGGTCGGTCACGCCAGAGTCCATACTGACCGAGTGACGACGGACTGGAACCCCGTGCTGCGCGGCGAGTTCGCCAAGCCCTATTGGCAGCACCTGCAGCAGTACGTTGCCGACCAGCGTGCGGCATACACCGTGTTCCCGCCCGACGCCGACGTGTTCGCGGCGTTGCACCTCACCACCTACGCCGACACGCGTGTGATGATCCTGGGTCAAGACCCATATCACGGGCCCGGACAGGCGCACGGTCTGTGCTTCTCGGTGAGGCGGGGTGTGGCGACCCCACCGTCATTGGCGAACATCTACAAGGAACTGCACACCGACGTCGGCCTGGCGATTCCTGGTCACGGGAACCTGGAGGCCTGGGCGGCCCAGGGTGTGCTGTTGTTGAACACCACGCTGACGGTGCGCGCCGGAGAGGCTGCGTCGCACCACGGCAAGGGTTGGGAAACGTTCACCGATGAGGTGCTGCGAGCGGCCAACGGCAAAGAGCATCGAGTGGTGTTCATCCTGTGGGGAGCGAATGCTCGGAAGAAGAAGACGCTCATCGACCTCAACCGGCACACGGTGATCGAGTCTGCGCACCCGTCCCCGCTCAGCGCCCACAACGGGTTCTTCGGCAGTCGCCCGTTCAGTCGCACGAATGCTGCGCTCGTGGCCGATGGTCTGGCGCCGATCGACTGGGCGCTCTGAAGGTGACTTGTCTCCTGCCGAAGAACTCGCCACGATGTCAGGCACCATGAGCGACACGATGAACTCCACTCCGCTCGCCACACCGACTCGTCACCGCTCGGTGGTGGCGCGATGCGCACTCGTGCTGTGCGCCATCGTGGTTCCCCTCGCGTGCTCCAGTACCCGTGGAGCGCGCACGGAACCCTCCACGACCACCACCGCGTCCAGTACGACAACATCATCCACGTCCACCACCACGTCGACGACGCTGGCGCCGACGACCACCCAAATTCCGCTCGTCACTACCGGTGCCACAGTGATGGTGGCGAACTCGTCGACGAAGAGCGGCGCGGCGCGCACGCTGACCGATGAACTCGCTGCCACAGGGTTCACACTCGCCCATCCGACAGACGGGTTCGGCCCCGACGTTGGCCTCGACGAGAGCAAGATCTACGTGATCGTCGGTTCGGAGGATGTGGCCGACTCGGTCAGTCGGGCGATGGGAGGCGTGAAGGTGCTGCCGATGCCGACACCTGTTTGGATCACCGGCGGCACCGCAGCACTCGGCGATGCAACAGTGGTAGTGATGCTGGGCAACGACCTCGCCGGCATGCACCTCGGAGCGATGGGCAACCGCTAGACGCGTACCCGGCGCGGCGTCAGTGCTCGACGACTGCCGCCAGTCGCTCCAGCGTCTTGGTCATCGCATCGATCGTCTTCGAACGCAACGGACGCACCATGAACGAGAACTTCTCGTGGCGGATGTCCCAACTCTCACGCACGATCGTTCCGCCGTCGGCGGGCTCAAGCTCGTATCGCCAAATGCGGCCACCGACAAACGCTCGCAGCGGCGCCACCGTCGGGCGAGGCTGCCACGCAATGCGCCGGTTCTCCTCGAACTCGATGACCGTGTTGGCCATCGAGTAGCCGATACCCATCTTCATCGACATGCCGAAGACCGTGCCTTTGGCCAGACGCTGCGAACCCTCGGGCGCACTCACCACGGTGCCTGAGCCATCGATCTCGTGGTGTCGCGACGGGTCGGCCAACACATCGAAGATCGCTGCGGCCGGGGCCTTGACGAGACGTTCGACGGTGGCCACGTCGCGGATGGGATCGGAAGTTGCGGACATGCCGCAGTCAACCGCCTGCCGGTGCGCTGCATTCCCCGGCGAACCGCAACGAACGTGACGAGAAACCGACCATGACTCGGTGGTCACCTGCGGGAACGACCCACGAACGGAATGGTTCATCCCACTGACTGAACGCTCGCCGGTCGAGCCGAATCGTGGCGGTCGCGGTCGTTCCTGGGCCGGCGACCAGCTTGGCGAACCCGCGCAGGGTGCGCACCGGACGTTGCGGCGCTGATGTGGCCCCCTGGATGGTCGGTGCCTCGACGTAGCACTGCACCACCGTGCTGCCCTCGCGAGTACCCGTATTGCGCACGGTGGCGGTCAGCATGACCCCGCCATCGATCGCGCCGCTGACCGCCGCCGACTCGAGTTCCCAGGTCGTGTAGCCGAGTCCGTGACCGAATGGGAACAAGGGCTCAACCCCCATCGCGTCGTACCAGCGGTGTCCGATCAGCAGTCCTTCGGCATACTCCATCGTTCCGTCGTGCCCCGGGTAGTGAGCAAACGCAGGAGTGTCTTCCATGCGGCGCGGCAACGTGACCGGCAGTCGCCCGCCGGGTTCGGCAACCCCCAGCAGGATGTCGGCCAGCGCTTCGCCGAACTCCTCTCCGGGGAACCACACCTGCATCACCGCCGCCACGTCGTCCAACCACGGCATCGCCACAGGAGACCCGGCATTCACCACGACGATGGTGCGCGGGTTCACTGCCGCAACCTGGGCCACGAGCGCGTCCTGATCGCCGGGCAGCGCCAACGTCGTGCGGTCTTCACCTTCGGTCTCCCAGTCCGAACTGGTACCCACCACCACGACGGCCACGTCCGCGGCAGCGGCAGCAGCGACCGCCGCCGCCATCGGATCTGCCAACACGGGCGGTGCCGCGCCCACGAGCAGACCACGGACCTGACCGCGCTCAACGTGGCCCATTTCCACCTCGACAGCCCTGACGACACCTGCTTCGCAGGCCACTAGGGCGCGGACCTCGTCGTTCCCGAGGCCGAAGAACGCGCCACCGGTCTGCGGCGTGCTGAGGTCGATGACCACCTCGCCGTCGATGCGCAGCATGCACGGCCCCACCACGGTGAGCCCGATCTGCCAGTCGCCGGTGACATCGGGAACGAATGATCCACGCGCCGTCAGCCGGAAGTCGGAGCGGTCAATGCCATTGCCGGGCGCTTCCATCCACAGAAAGCTCAAACGGTCGACCGTGTCCTCCGCCCGGTTGCCAGCAGTGTCCTCGTACTGCAAGTGGAAGGTGCCGCGCATCGCTCGTAGCCGCTTCTCGATCGAGCAGCCCGACTCGTGCACCAGTTCCAGTCCACGTTGCTGCAACGCGACCAGCGGATTCGACGCACGCTGGACACGCACCTGGGCGCTGCCACCACCTTGCACCTGCCCGCGAGCGGCGTTGGGTCCGAGCAGTGCGATTCGGCTGCTACCCGCAAGCGGCAACACGCCGTCGTCGTTCTTCAACAACACCGTGCCCGCGATCGCCGCACGGCGGATGATCGCCCGTGTCTCGGGTGAATCGTCGGTGCGCTCGCTGCCATCACCATCGCCGGCGCTCGTCCAATCGGCCAATTGCAGCAGGCGCCGCACCGATTCGTCGACACGCGCCTCGGGCGTGCGGCCGTCGCGCACGGCCGCCAGCATCGCGTCGCCGCGTTCGCGTGGCGGCCCTGGCATCTCCAGGTCGAGGCTCGCCTCCAACGATTCGGCGGCCGTGTGTGTTCCGAACCAGTCGCTGATCACGACACCGTCAAAACCCCATTCGTCGCGAAGTACGTGACGTAGCAACTCTGGGTGTTCACTGGCGTAGACGCCATTGACCCGGTTGTACGAGCTCATCAACGCACGTACATCGGCGCCGCCGTCGGCCACCGAGCTCACCGCCTGTTCGAATGGCAGCAGATACGCCTCGCGCAACGTAACCGGGTCGACCTCGCACGAGATGGTGTGCCGTTCGTGCTCAGTGTCGTTGGCCACGAAGTGCTTGATACAGCACGCCACACCCTGGCTCTGCACGCCACGGATGTATGCGACGGCACTACGCGCTGTGAGCAGCGGGTCTTCGCTCATGCACTCGAAGTTGCGGCCGCCGATCGGCGTACGGTGCAGGTTCACCGTCGGGGCGAGCAGTACCTGCGCATTCTTGGACCGAGCTTCGCGACCGATGGCTGCGCCGACTGCTTCCACGAGTGCTGGATCGAACGATGCACCAAGCGCCGTCGCACAGGGGAACGAGGCCGACGCCGGGCCGTTCCACTTCGTACCACGCACACCCGCCGGCCCATCGCTGCAACGAATCGCTGGCACACCAGGCAGGGTGACCGTGTGCCAGGTGTCGTGGCCGCCCAGCAGACTCACCTTCTGCTCGAGTGTCAGAGACGCCATCACCGCTTCGATGTCGATCGTCACGAATCCCCCGTTCGGCCCCGGATGTTACGAGATCGGAACCGTGAACCCGAGCACGGCGCCGCCGTCAGGTGCGTTCTGAGCGAACACCTCACCGCCGTGTGCGTCGACGACGGACTTCACAATTGCCAATCCCAGCCCGGAGCCGGGCTTGCTGCGCATTTCCACTGATCGGTAGAAGCGGTCGAACAGGTGCGGTATGTCCTGCTCGTGCAGACCAGGTCCGTGATCGCGCACGGTCACGCTGCCGTCGAAGATAGAGACCTCCACCGGCCCATCGGGCGCGAACTTGCAGGCGTTATCGATCAGGTTTTGAATCGCGCGTTCGATCGCATTCGGCTGACCATCGACTGTGGACTCATCGGCGACGACCAGCACATCACGCGAGAACCGGCGGCGCGAGCGGGCGGCAGCCCGTTCTGCCGGATCACCGAGACGGACCGGTTGCACAGGTTCATCGTCACGCCGATCAGTGGCAAGTTCCACGAGTTCGTTCACCAGGTCGGTGAGTTCGCGGGTCTCGCTGTCGAGATCCGCCAGCAACTGGTCGCGCGACTGATCGTCGAGGCTGCCGAACCGACGACGCAGCACGGAGACGTTTGTGCGCAAACTGGTGAGCGGTGTCCGCAGTTCGTGGCTGGCGTCCTGCACCAACTGATGCTGCTCCTGACGACTGGCATGTAGCGCGGAGAGCATGCCGCTGAAGGCGCGCCCCAACTGACCGGTCTCGTCGCTGCCGTCCGTGGGCACTTCCACATCGAGCCGGCCGGTGGACGCCACGATTCCGGCAGCGAGGGTTAGACGCAGGAGGCGGCGGGTGGTCTGCCGGGCGACCAGCCAACCCAACATGGCCGACACGAGGGCGACAATGATCACGGCAAGGAGCGTGCTGCGCAGGATGGCAGACAGCGACTTCTGGCTCTCATCGAGCGAGCGTGCGAACTGAGCGGCGCCGTCCTTGTATTTCACGGTCAGCATTCGGAACGGTTCGCCGTCAAGGTCGACCTCGTAACGGGTGCGGGCGTTTACATCGGCACTGGCCGCCACCGCGAGGTCGGCGCCGCTGATCGGCAGTTCACCAGAAGTCGGTGACACCAACACCATCCCGAGCGAATCGATGCGCTGGTACAGCACCTGTTCAAAACTGCGCGGACGGTCCCCACCGGGTACGTGTGCATTGCCATTGCCAGTGCCGTCACCGTCGTTGTCCGGGTCGCCCATACCGGGTCGTTCTGTGAACTGCTGCGACGCCGCTTCCAGCGAGCGGTCGACCGTGTGTTCCATCTGCCGCTTGGTGTTGGTGTAGGACGCGACACCGATCGCAGCGGTAGCGCACACTGCCAACAGCGTGAGCGCGAGGACCAGTTTGAGCCGCAGGCTCACCCGACACGCACCGTGTAACCCACACCTCGAACGGTGTGGATCAGCTTGGCTTCGCCGTCGCCCTCCAGCTTGCGCCGCAGGTACGAGATGTAGACCGCCAGGTTCTTGGAGTCGGGGCCGAAGTCGTAGCCCCAGATGCGGTCGTAGATCGTGCTGTGCTCGAGCACGATCCCTTGGTTCCGCACCAACAGTTCCAACAGGTCGAACTCGGTCTTGGACAACTCGACCTCACGCTGACCACGCCACACGCGGCGTGCGGTCGGGTCGATGCGCAGGTCGGCCAACTGCAACGGTTCGTCGGTGGCTTCATCCTCGGGGCGAGCACGGCGCAGCAGAGCGCGGATGCGGGCCAACAGTTCGTCCAGGTCGAACGGCTTAGCCAAGTAGTCGTCGGCGCCGGCATCAAGGCCGGCCACGCGGTCGGGAGTCTCGGTGCGAGCGGTGAGCATCAGCACCGGGATCCGGTTGCGCTCGGCGCGTAACACTCGACACACGGTGAGGCCATCGACGTTCGGCATCATCACATCGAGCACGGCCACATCAGGTTTGCTGCTCTCGATCAACGACAGCGCCTGCGCACCATCGGGAGCCTGCACCACGTCGTAGCCCTCCAGCGTGAGCGCACGGGTGAGCGCCTCGCGAATCGCACGATCATCGTCGGCGAGGAGAATCCGTCCGCTCATGGTGTTGTTCCTGCCTGTGTCCTGTGTTCTGTGTGCTGGTGGCCGATCGTACGACCTGGCGGTGGCATCCATCGCCGAGCAGCGTCACCCCGTGGTGGTGGTGGTGTCGGCCGGGCCGCCGTCGATGAAGGGCACGGTGCCGATGGTGCCGGGCTGACCCGGCTTGCCGGGCAGACCGTTCTGATCGTCATCTCCCCCGAGGCCGCCGTGATCGCCGTCGCCGTCGCCACCGCGGCGGCGCCCGAGCGGGTCGGCAGCGACGAGGGCCGCAATCACTTTGTCGGCCTGAGCCTGGGTGATGGTGCCGTTGTCGATCAATGGCTGAAGCGCGGCCTGCATGCGAACGTACGGGTCGAAGCCGTCTTGATTGCCCTGGCCTCCGTCACCGAGGTTGATCGGCGTAGTGCCATTGTCGCCCGGGGCCACGACAACCTCTGAACGGTGCTCGGCATCGGCGTTGCCCGAGTTCTCGAGTGCGTAACCGATTCCGGCTCCGGCGAGCAGGCCCACAGCGAGGCCGGCGGCGACGATCTTGTTGTTCATCGGGGTGGTCCTTTCTGGAACTGTGTCCAGGTGCGTGGCTGACGCCTCTCCATGATGCGCAGCCGCTGGTAAAGGCCCAACCCGCGGAACGTGAGAGAACGGTGAGAGTCAGCGCTGGCGATCGGCCTCGGACCACGCATCGAACGCGTCCATCAACGACAGCAGCGCCTGCTCCACGACCTCACCGAGCGCGGGATGGATCCAGACCTGACCGACGGCCATCTCGTCCGCCGTGTTGCCGAGGTGCATTCCCTGGACCAGGAGTTGCACCAGTAGCGAGGCCTGCGGACCGATGACGTGGGCGCCAAGTACCGCGCGCGTGAGCGGGTCGCCGATCAACTTGCAGAACGACGTCGTGTCCTCCATCGCCCAGCCGTACGCGGCGCTGCCGTAGTGCTGGATGATCGCGCAATACGGCTGACCGGTCTGCTGGGAGCGGTGGAGTGCCTGTTCCTCGGTGAGGCCGACCGCTCCGATCTGCGGGCTGGAGAACACTGCGTGCGGCGCCGGACGGCTGTCGTACTCGCGAAGCGCATCCGGGTGCAGCAGGTTGTGACGCACCACCTTCGCTTCACCATTGGCCATGTGCTTCAACTGATGACGCCCGTTGATGTCGCCCAGTGCCCACACCCCGGGAGCACTGGTGCGGCCATACCGGTCGACCGGCACCGCACCGTCTTCGTGCATCTCGATGCCAGCGGCCTCGACGCGCAACTGGTCGCCGTTGGGACGCCGCCCCGCCGCCACCAACAGAACATCACCCTCGATCGTGCGCGATCCGCCGTCACAGGTCAGTTCGACGGAGATGCCGGTGTCGGTACGCCGCACATGTTCGATATGTGCGCCCAGCGCGAGGTCGAACCGTTCTGCGGCGAGCTCGGTGAACCGAGATGAGATGTCGTGGTCCTCGGCGCGCAACAAGTGGTGGCTGCGGTTGATGATCGTGACCTGCGAGCCGAAGGCCTGGAAGATGTGGGCGAACTCGGCGGCGATGAACCCACCGCCGATGATCACGAGGTGCTCGGGCCGATGGGCGATGCGCATGATGCTGTCGCTGGTGTGGAACGGCGCGTCGACCAACCCGGGCACATCGGGAATGAATGAGCGAGCGCCGGCGGCGAGCACCACCCGCTCGCCGCGAATGCGGGTTCCCAGCACCTCGAGTTCGCGATCACCGACGAAGTGGGCGCCGCCCTCGTACACATCGACGTTCGCCAGACCCACGCGGTAGTTTCGCCCGCCCTCGGCGATCGGATCGATACGCCCGAAAATGCGGTGCACCATCGACTGCCAGTCGGCGCCGTCGAAGCTCGTGTGCACTCCGAGGCGCTCACCGTGACGAGCTTGCTCGGCAAGGTCGGCCGGGTACACCAGCATCTTCGTGGGAATGCAGCCGCGGTTCAGGCAGGTGCCGCCGAACACGCCACGCTCCACCATGGCGATGCGCCATCCATCCATCTCGGGGCCGATGACCGAGTTCCCGGAACCAGATCCGACGATGATCAGGTCGTACTGCTCGGCAGAGGGTGCGGTGCTCACCCGCACAGGTTGCCACGCGCCCCGCCCCTTTCCGTTTGAAGGCGCAACCGCACCGGGTGCGGTTGCGCCTTCAAACGCAGCGGGGCGGGGGCGGGGCCGACGTTTGCGGGTTCTGCACGCGGGGTACGGTGACGACATGTACGCACTGCCGGAACTGCCCTATTCGCCCGGCGCCCTCGAGCCGCACTACAGCGGCGAGATCGTGTCGCTCCACCACGAAAAGCACCACGCCGCCTACGTGAAAGGCGCCAACGACACGCTGGCGGCTCTCGACGCCGCTCGCGCCGCCGGCGACTTCTCGACGATCAACATGTTGTCGCGCAGCTTCGCCTTCCACCTCAGTGGCCACGTGCTGCACAGCATCTTCTGGACGAACATGAGCCCCGATGGCGGCGGTCGACCCGAGGGCGAACTGTCCTCGGCGGTCACCGAGTTCTTCGGCGGCTTCGAGCCGATGCAGGCGCAACTCACGGCGGCCACCGTCAATGTGCAGGGAATCGGCTGGGGTGCGTTGGCATGGGAACCCGTCGCCAAGCGATTGGTCATCGAGCAAATTCACGATCACCAGGGCAATGTCGGCGCTGGCAGCATTCCCCTGCTGGTGATCGACTCGTGGGAGCACGCCTACTACCTGCAATACAAGAACGTGAAGGCCGACTATGTGAAGGCCTTCTGGAACATCGTCAACTGGCCCGACGTCGCCAGCCGATTCGCGGCCGCGCAACTCGTGCCGTCCACAATCTGATCCGGAGTAGCCTCTGGACGATGAGCGACGAGTTCGTCGAGATTCCCGACAGCGACACGTTGTGGCGCTTTGAGCGCACGTTCCTCGAGTCCAACTGGACCTGTATCTGGGGTCGCGGATGCAGCGGCATTCTCGACCACCCTGCCGCCGAGCTCCAGCAGGGCTGTTGCTCCGTAGGCGCCGAACTGGCCGACGTCGAAGAAGCGATGACCGTGTCAGCATTGGCGGCCACGGTGCCAACGCATCTGTGGCAGTACCACGACCGAGCCGACGCCGACGACGTATTCAGCGACGACACGCGCACCAACACCAAGGTCGTCGACGGTGCCTGCATCTTCCTCAACCGTCCCGGTTTCGAGGGTGGCGCCGGGTGCGCCCTGCACCTGTCAGCACAGGCCGTCGGCGAGTCAGCGATCGACTGGAAGCCATCCGTGTGCTGGCAGTTGCCGATCCGCGTCGAGTGGGAAATGCAGGACAGCGGTATCGAGCACGCCACTGTGCGCCGCTGGAGCCGGGCCGACTGGGGTGAGGACGGCGAGACGATGTCGTGGTGCTGTACCGAAGGTGCCGAGGCATACGTGGGCGACCGGCCAGTGATTGAGTCCTTGGCCGAAGAACTGTCGGCGATCGCCGGTCAGACCGTGTTCGTACAACTTCGTCAGCGACTCGGCAACGTCAGCTGACCGAGCGAAAGATCACTTCCGCCTCGGACAACCGACGGCAGGCCTCGCGTTCGCGACGCACCGGCCACCACTCGTACAGGAAGATCTGCAATGGCTTCCACATCGAGACCCACCCCAGCACGGTGAGTCCTTCGTGCACGACATCGAGCACCGGGTTGGGGCTGGTGCCGATGAGGTGCGACAGGGAGATGAAGACCGTGAGGGCGCAGAGGCCAATCACCATGCTGATGCGGCCTTCGCGCCACAACTTCTGTAGTTCGCGGCCCTCCTGCCACGCGCGGTACTCGAAGTGGTTGTGCAGACCGCGAGCCACCGCGTCGCGTCGGCCGTCGACGTTGCCGTCGATCACATGGATCTCGATGGTGATCGGCTTGTCGCCCCCGAGATCTTCCGCCCACTCCTCGATCCAGTCAGCCACTTCTGGGTTCAGCGAACGTTCCTCCAGCGGCGTCGGATCCATCGCATTGAAGATCTGATCCAGCCCGGCGACACGCACCTTGATCGCGCCGGCGTTGAGTTCCTTCTGCGACCTCGGCCACTCCCGTTGTTCCATACCGCGAGTCTTTCGCGAATGTCAACCGTTCTTGGGCAGTTCCGCCCAGGACTTGACCTTGTCCTCGTTCGGCTCCTTCGGCAGGCCGAGGGCGCGCTCGCCGATGATGTTGCGCTGCACCTGGTCGGTACCGCCGTAGATCGGCGGGCCCTGGGCGAAGAGGGCCAACTCTGTGACGTGGGCAATGCTGGGGTTACCGGTGGCAGCCTCGATGACCTCGCGACCCGCCGTGGTGTACGAGTGCAACATGCCGCTCGCACCGAGCAACTTCAGCCCCAGGTCGCGACTCTGACGGTTGATTTCGCTCATCGACAACTTGGCGATGTTAGGGGCGCCGGGGATCTCGCGGCCGACAGCCGCGTGCGCCTTCATCCGCAGGGCCAACATGCGGCCGACTTCGTGCAACGTGTGCAGGCGGACGATGTCTTGCCGAACGATCGGATCGTTGACCATGCCGTTCTGCCGCGCCAGGCGCAGGAACAGCTTCTGCGTGTCGGTCGAACCGGCCCCGCCCGCGCTGGCCGGGCCGGCCTCGCGGAGGAACTCCCCGACGCGCTTCGGCAGATCACCGGCAATGGTTCCGGGGATGCAGAGCGCAGCGGCGCTGTGCCCGCCTGCGCCCAGGCCGGTGCGCTCGAACATCAGCGTCGTGTTCGCCACGGCCCACCCGTTGTGGGTGCCACCGATGATGCCTGAATCGGGCACGCGGGCGTCGCTGAGGAACACCTCGTTGAACATCGCGTGACCGGTCATCTCCTTGAGCGGACGGATGTCGACCGCGCCCGGCTGGTGCATGTCGAACGCGTACCAGGTGATGCCCTGATGCTTGGGAACGTCGGGGTTGCTGCGGGCGATGAGCATGCCCATGTCGGCGATCTGGCCACCGCTGGTCCACACCTTCTGACCGTTGACGACCCACTCCTCACCATCCTTCACGGCGCGAGTGCCGAGACCAGCGAGGTCGCTGCCGGCACCGGGTTCGCTGAACAGCTGGCACCAGGCGGCCTGGCCGGTGACGATCGGAAGCACGTACGTGTCGATCTGCTCCTGCGTACCGTGTACCGCGATGGTGGGCGCGGCCAACAGCATGCCGAGGCCGCCTGGGGCGCCGACGACACCGCGCTGCACGATGCGCTGGGCGACGGCGATGGCCTCGTTGCGCGACAGACCTTTGCCGTAGGCCTTGGTGGGCAGTGCCGGGGCAGCCCACCCGGAGCTGCCGAGGCGTTGCCACCATTCCGCGACCGTGAGGGCGGGGTCCCAGTTCGCGTCCAGCCAGGTGTCGAGTTCAGCAAGAAGATCGCTCATTTCCTCAGCTTCCCGCACTGCGGCCGACCATGTCGAACCCTGACGGTAAGGTTGGCCGCGATGGTGTCCCGATCCCTCGGCAAGGTCGCTGCTCGATTCTCCAACGCGGTGAAACCGTTCACCTCGAAGGACCGCGCCGCCGAGTTCGCTCGGCGACTGAAATCCGAGTACGTGGCGGGTCGCTCCGGCGCAGGTGACACACCACTCGACGAGAACGCCGACACCGCTGAGACCGAGTCCGTGGTGACTGCAATCCGCGATGTCGACTGGGCCGCCGTCAGGTCGTCCACCGCCGAACGCACCGCCGACGCTGCCAAGAAGATGCGAGCGCTGGCGGCCGAGGTGGATTGGGGCAAGGTGCAGCCGGCGGCAGCACAGGTGTCGAGTGCGCTGATCGCCGCCGTCGCCGCCGGTCAGTTGCCGGTCGGTGGCCGCTTGGGTGCCACCGTGGTGCGGGCGATCATGAACGACCGTGACCTCGCTCAACGCGTGGGATCCACGATGCGTCAACAGCGCGAGCCGATGCCGCCTGACTTTCGACCCGAACTCGGCCAGGCCATCGACACCACCGCCACCGAGTGACGGTGCACCGGGGCTAGAACTCGAAGTCCTTGGGGATCACGACGATTCCGTGATCGCTGATCGTGAACATCGCGGCGTCGGCGGCGCGGTCGAAGCCGATACGGGTTCCGGGCGGAACGATGACGTTCTTGTCGATGATGCACCGGTTGAGTCGAGCACCGATTCCCACCTGCACACCGGGAAACACGATGCTGTCCGTGACGTGAGCGTCGTGGTGCACACGCACACCCGGCGACACGATCGAGCGCTCGACATGCGCGCCCGAGACGATCGAGCCGGCGCACAACAGGCTGCCGTCCACATACGAGGGTTCGCCGCCAGCACCACGCGAGATCTTCGCCGGCGGCAGCGACTGATGGCTGGTGAACACCGGCCAGTCGTCGTTATAGAGGTTGAACACCGGTACCGGCGACAACAGATCCATGTTCGCGTCGTAGTACGAGTCGATGGTGCCGACATCGCGCCAGTAGCCCTTCTCGCGCTCGTCCTGGCCGGGGACGATGTTCTTGGAGAAGTCGTACAGCTTGGCAACGCCGCGCGCCGTCAGGGCCGGAATGATGTGGCCGCCGATGTCGGTGCGCTGATCGTCGTCGCCTGTGGGTGTGACGATGTCAATGAGCGTCTTGGTGTCGAACACGTAGTTGCCCATGCTGGCCAGGCAGCGAGTGTCGTCGCCGGGCATCGTGGGTGGGGTTGGCGACTTCTCGTGGAACCCCACGATCTGGTTGTCGGCGCCAGCCTCGATGACACCGAACGACTTGGCATCCTCGTAGCCCACCGGGATGGCAGCGACCGTGACGCCCGCACCACTGGCGATGTGTTGGTCGACCATCTGCCGCGGATCCATGCGGTAGATGTGGTCGGCGCCGAACACACACACCACATCGGGGTTCTCGTCGTTGATCAGGTTGAGGTTCTGATAGATCGCATCGGCCGAGCCGGCGAACCAGTGAGGGCCGTTACGCATCTGCGCGGGCACGGGCGTCACGTAGTTGCCGAGCAGGCCGCTGAACCGCCAGGTCTGGCTGATGTGGCGGTCGAGGCTGTGGCTCTTGTACTGCGTCAGCACCACGATCTTGAGATACCTGGCGTTGGCGAAGTTGGACAACGCGAAGTCGATGATGCGGTAGCTGCCGCCGAACGGGACCGCCGGTTTCGCTCGATCCTGGGTGAGCGGCAGCATGCGCTTGCCCTCTCCGCCGGCAAGGACGATGACGAGCACCTTCGGTTCAGTCATGTGCCCGAATGTATCCCAGGGTCGCCCATTGGCCCAGTACGCGTTACGTTCCATTCGTGTGAAGGCTCTCTTCGTGACGTCCGAGTGTTACCCGCTGGTCAAGACCGGCGGCTTGGCCGACGTCGCAGGTGCCCTGCCGCTGGCGCTCGCCCCGCTCGGGGTCGAGACCCGAGTGCTGCTGCCCGCCTATCCCGGTGTCCGCGAGCAACTCACCGGGGCACGCAAGATCGCTAGCCTGCCCGACCTGTTCGGCGGACCCGGCGGTCTCATCTCGGGCACCACCGCCGACGGACTGCACGTAGTACTGGTCGATGCTCCGCACCTGTTTGCCCGCAAGGCCGGCGGCCCCTACCTCGGCCCCGACGGTCTCGATTGGCCCGACAACCACCTACGCTTCGCTGCGCTCTCGTGGGTCGGCGCACAGATTGCGCTCGGGGAGGTCGGCACGTGGCAGCCCGACGTGGTGCACCTGCACGACTGGCAAGCGGCGCTCACCGCGGCGTATCTCCACACAGCAAAGGCTCCAGCACCCCCAAGCCTGCTCACCATCCACAACCTTGCGTTCCAGGGTGTGTTTGCAATGGCACTGGCCGACACGCTGCGACTACCGAAGACCGCGTTCGGCTACGACGGCCTGGAGTACTGGGGCAACCTCAGCTTCCTCAAGGCCGGTGTGCAGTGGTGCGACCGACTCAGCACCGTCAGCCCCACGTATGCCCGGGAGATCCTCACGCCCCACCAAGGTATGGGGTTCGACGGCCTGTTGAGGGCACGCGCCGACGTGCTCACCGGCATCGTCAATGGCATCGACGAGACAGTGTGGAACCCAGCCACCGACCCGCACCTCGCCAGCCCGTACTCGGCGCGACGTCTGCAAGCGAAGGCGTTCGACAAGGCCGCGCTCCAGGTAGAGCTCGGCCTACATGTGCGCACCGATGTGCCGCTGTTCTGCGTGGTCAGCCGACTCACCACGCAGAAAGGTCTCGACCTGCTGCTCGATGCGATGCCAGCGCTGCACGCTCGTGGCGCGCAACTCGCGGTGTTGGGCAACGGCGACGCCGCCATCCAGGACGAGTTCCTGCGGCTGGCCGAAACACACCCGGGCCAGGTGGCCACCACCATCGGCTATCACGAACCGCTGTCGCACCGCTTCCAGGCCGGCGCCGACGCGATCATCGTTCCGTCACGGTTCGAGCCGTGCGGCCTCACCCAGTTGTACGGCCTGCGCTACGGCACCCTGCCGGTGGTGGCGCGTGTCGGCGGGCTGGCCGACACCGTGATCGACGCCAACGAGGCCGCACTGCGCGATGGCGTCGCCACCGGCTTCCAGTTCAGCCCGGTCGACGCAGTGCAACTGGGTGTGGCGATCGACCGCGCGTGCACGCTGTTCGCCGACCCGCTCGCCTGGCAACGGGCACAGAAGCGAGCGATGACCCGCGACGTCGGCTGGGGCATCGCCGCTGGCGCCTACCTCGACCAGTACGAACGCATCCTCTCCCGTCGCTGACCCAATATCGGCGTTCAGGTCCGGACAGGTCAGACCTGACCGCCAACTTGGTCGGGTCAGACGGTCTTGACGATCAGCACACTGCAGGGGGCGCTGTGGGCGACATCGTTGCCGACGCTGCCGAGTACGCGACCGAGACCCTGCATGCGTACGTTGCCGACGACGATGAGGTCGGCGTCGACGAGTTCGGCGACGGTGACCAGCGCCTTCGCCGGCGTGGCCTCCACGGCCTGGACGGTGTAGGCGACGGAACTACCCAGCGTCTCGACGAACCGTTCGACGGCCAGACGCGAGGACTCGACGGTGTCGAGCACGAACCGGTCGGAACCGACCTCGATGACCACCACTTCACCGTCGGTGACAGCGGTGACGAAATGCACCGTGGCGCCCATCGCCTCGGCGAGTTCGACCGCTTTGCGACCAGCGACCTGTGATGTCTCCGTGTCGGCGACCCCGACGACGATGTTCTGGAACCCCTTGGCTCCGTGTGTGTTGCTCATTGCAGCCCCCATTGGCTCCTCGCTGACTGGGAACCTATCAGCCCAGCTACTCTCCGGTCATCGGTGCGCTCCAGTCCGTGCTCGTGCCTGCCGATGACACCTCGCCATGACCTTCGCTCTTGCACCCGACCGCTCGCCAACACCCTCGGCCGCCACCACGCTCGCCGCCGCCCTCAACGACTGCGTCACATCGGTGCTGGCAGGTCGCCGTGAACAGATTGAGGTGGTCACCGCGTGCGTTCTCGCCGGTGGCCACGTGTTGCTGGAAGACATCCCCGGCGTGGGCAAGACGTTGCTGTCGCAGACCGTCGCTGCTGCGATCGGCGGGTCGTTCGCACGAGTGCAAGGGTCGGCAGATCTCTTGCCAGCCGATGTGGTCGGTTCGTTGGCACCCAACGCCGATGGCTTCGGACTGCACTTCCGACCCGGCCCGGTGTTTGCCAACGTGGTCCTGTTCGACGAGTTGAACCGCGCCAACCCGCGCACACAGTCGGCCCTGCTGGAAGTGATGGAAGAGGGCCGCGTCAGTGTCGACGGCCACACCCATCCGGTGCCGACACCGTTCGTGGTGCTGGCGACGCAGAACCCAGTCGAGATGGTGGGCACTTACCCGCTCGCGGAGGGTGTCACCGATCGCTTCATGGCAGCAATCAGCCTCGGCCGTGCCACCGCAGCGGAGGAGGTCGAGGTACTCACTGGTCGCCGCGGCCGTGGTCGCTTGGCACATGTGCAGCAGGTCACTACACCCGATGAGCTGGCAGCATGCCGTGCTGCGGTCCAGCAGGTGCACCTCGCCGAAGCCGTGGCTCACTATGCGGTCGAACTGCTGCACGCCACACGCGCCCACGCTCGCGTGCGTCTTGGAGCGTCCACACGAGCAGGTGTGGCAATGGTCGCGCTGGCTCGATCGTTCGCGGTGATGGCCGGCCGCGATCACGTCGCCCCGCACGACATCGCCCGCGCTGCCGAATGTGCATTGCCCCATCGCTTGGTGCTGGCCACCCGCGAACGCGGTGCCGCGACGGACGTGGTCGACGAATGTCTCGCTCAGGTCGACGCACCGCGCCGCTGACGGCACGCCCGCCCGGACGGCCGCGGCCCGCCGGCCTGTCGCACGGCGCACTGTCCCTCATCGCCGCGTGGTTCGCCGCGGGCACGATTGCGTTGCTCACCGGCGCGACAGCCGTGGTCATCCTGCTCGCTGTCGGCCTGGTGGCGATGATCGCGGCGGTGATCTCCGGGTGGCGTGGCGTCAGCGGCACGAGGATGCACTCGGTCGTCACCTCACCCCTCGTTGCGACCGGCGACGAGATGACGTGGCACATTGAGGTCACAGGGTCGCAGCCGGCGCATCTCATCCTGCGCCTCGCCGGTGACGGCGGTCGACAGACCGTCGCCCACGGCTGGGTGAACCCGGGCACCAGCACCATCGGCGGCACCGCGCCCCGCCGTGGCGTGTACCGCGCGGTCGAGGCCGAGTGGTGCAGCGCTGGTCGTGTTGGCCTGGTGTGGTGGCGTCGGCGCTGCCGGCTGACGATCACTGAGCTCGTGGTCGCACCGCGCGCTGCTGCCGATGGTGCCCCACTGGCGCTGGCCACCGACGAGGCCGAAGGCGAACGGGTAACGAGCACACACCCGGGTCGCGACGAGCTCGACGGCGTGCACTCATGGCGCGACGGCGACGAGCTCACCGGCATCCATTGGCCCTCCACGCTGCGCACCGGCGAGTTCGTCGTGCGTCAGCGCTTCCGCGAGCACGACGAGCGATGGGTCGTGCACGCACGCACCGGCACCACCGACTCGACGGCGGAAGCGGCACGCGTTCGCCACACACTCGAACGCGGCCTGGCCGCTGGCGCAACCGTTGCAGTGCAAGTCGACGGCGGCAGCGCGGTGGATCTGGTCGACGATGCGGCAGTGCTGCACTGGGCTGCCAGGTTCGACCCGCACGATTCTGCGCAACCCACGCTGCCGTGGTGGAAGCGGGCGGTGCTCGTCTCGCCGGAGCCGGATCGAGCGCTGTCAGCCACTGCGCGCCGGTTGCTCAGCATCGCTACAGCGGTCAGCATGCTGATGGTCCTCGAACCGCTCGGGTATGGGTCGACAGCGGTAGCGGTGGTGCTCACCGCCGTGCTCGTGGCCGCGCTCGTCACCGGATCTCGCCGCCAACTTCCCGACGTCTACCGCCAGCTGCTCGGACTCGTCGCAGGTGTCGCCGTCGGTGCAGTGCTCATCGATTTCACTGCGATCGACAGCGTCGGCGCGTCACTTCGATATTTGCTGCCACAGGTGTTGGTCAGCCTGGTCGTGATGCAGGGCTTCGAGTGTGTCGATCGCCGAGGAGCGCGAGTCACCCTCGCCTGCGCCGCGGTGCTCACCGCCTACGCGGCGGGCATCCGGATAGATGACCATCTCTCGCTGTGGCTGCTTGCCGCTGTGGGCTCGATGGCGATCGCGTCGCATCAGGTCGGTCGACACCGCCAACTCCACCCACGGCCATGGCACTCGAACGTCACCCGGGTGGTGTCGTTCCTCGTCGCCGCGGCCGCCGTCGTGGCGATTCTGGCCGTCGTGCCGGTGCCGCGCGGGCCTGCGCAGTTGACGCTGCCCACCTGGCTGACGGAGTTGCGACCCACACAGGGCCGCGGTGAGCTGGCCGCGGCGGACGGATCGCCGTTGCTCGGCGGCCCGACCAACAACCGCACCAGCGCAGCGGGTGCCAGTGGGTATCCAGGGTTCAGCACCACCATGGACACGTCGCTGCGCGGCGATCTCGGCGACGAGGTGATCCTGCGTGTGCGGTCGCCGTACCCCGACTTCTGGCGCGGCCAGACGTTCAGCAACTTCGACGGTCGCACGTGGTACGTGGAGGACGGCACCGCCAACGTGAAGGCCGACCGTACCGAAGGTCCCGACCACCTGCTGAAGCTCGCCGACGGTGACGCTTCGCTCTACGGCAACGACGAGATGGTGCAGACCTTCTATTTGCAGGTCGATATGCCGAACATCGTCTTTGCCGCCTACCGGGCCAAGCGGGTGTTGTTGAACGCTCCGCTGTGGCAACGCTCCGACGGCGCATTGCGTGCCGATGTGGTGTTGCCGGCGGGAAGCGCCTACACGGTGGTGTCCGACCGCACGGAGGCCACCCCGGACGTACTGCGCAGGTACGGAGATCTCGCCCGATTCGGTAGCCCCGGGCGCTACCTGCAACTTCCGGACTCGGTCACCGACCGCACCCGCGCACTTGCCCGCGAGATCACCGCCGGATCGACCACGACGTACGACGCGATCCGCGCAATCGAGTCATGGATGAACGCCAACATCACCTACGACCTGAGCGCTCCGGTGCCGCCCGAGGGCACTGACTCCGTCGACCAGTTCCTGTTCGAATCGCAGACCGGTTTCTGCGAACAGATCGCAACGGCCACGGCGATCATGTTGCGCACCTTGGGTATCCCGGCTCGCATCGCCACCGGTTACGTACCCAGTTCACGCGACAAGGTCGCCGGGGTCTGGATCAGCCGCGCTCGCGATGCCCATGCCTGGGTCGAGGTGAACTTCCGCGATCCGGGGTGGATCGCTTTCGACCCCACTGCATCCGTACCGCTCTCCGGCGAGGCCAGGTTGCACACGATCGGCGCCGACCTCGCCGCAGCCATCGGTGCGGTCATCGGCGAGCACATCACGCTTGTACTGCTGGTGGCGCTCGGTGGGGCCGCTCTACTCGTCGCCGTCCGGCTCACCCGGCGCTGGTGGCGGCGTCGCCGTCGTGGCCGATGGGGTCTGTTGCAGGACCACTTCGCCGCCGAAGCAGTCGCTCGCGGCGCACCGCCTACGGCTGCGAACGCACAACTGGCGGCGGCCTTCACGGACGACGACGCGATCGCGGCCACGGCGGCGGCGCTGGCGGCCGAACTGGATGCGTCCGCCTTCTCCGCCACCTGGGTCGACGACGACGAGACCTACGCCCGCACCCGCGCCGCCCTCCGCTCACTCCGCGTGTGAAGGCGAAACCGCACCGGGTGCGGTTTCGGCTTCAAACGCATGAGGCGCGGGGCGCGGGTCAGGGCGGGGCGCGGGTGAGGCGCGGGGCGCGGGTCAGGCCGGGCGAGCGGTCACTCGAACACCAGACAGCCGTCGTCCAGATCTGCGGCCGGCAACGACTCCTTCTCCAACCAGTAGTCCTGAGTGTGCATCCACTCCGGCTTGTCGCCGCGCTTGGGCAACAGGTGCATCGAACGCTTCAAGTAGTTCGGGTTGAAGTTGTCGTCGGAGATCCACTCGAGCGTCGGCATGTCGGCGTCCTCGGGCCGCAGCCGCGGAGTCACCCGCGCCGCACCCTTGTCATCCATCAACTGCAGCAGGCGCAGCACCAGGTCGCTGATCAGATCGGCGCGCAGCGTCCAACTGGCACGGAAGTAGCCGAACACCCACAGCAGGTTGGGCACGTCGGTGAACATCATCCCTCGGTAGGTGATGGTCTTCGACAGGTCGAGTGGTTCGCCGTTCACGGTGAACGCGATGTCGCCGAGCACGCTGAGGTTGAAGCCCGTGGCCGTGATGATGATGTCGGCCTCGAGGTCTTCACCACCCTTGGTACGAATACCGGTCTCGGTGAACGTCTCGATCTCGTCGGTGACCATGCTGGCCTTGCCGGCGCTGATTCCGGCGAACAGATCGCCGTCGGGCACGAACGCGAGCCGCTGCTGCCACGGCCGATACTTGGGGCCGAAGTGCTGCTCGACGTCGTAGCCCTCGGGCAGCAACGCCTTCACACCATCCATCAACGCCTGACGAACGAGCTCGGGCTCGTCGAGTGCCAACTGGGTGAGCGCCCCTTGGTCGAACAGCACCTTGCGGCGCACGATCTCGTGGATCCAGGTCTCGTCGATCTGCAGTTCGCGCAACGTGTCGGCCAACTCGTTGACGTTGCGGCCCGTCCAGAAGTACGTGGGCGAACGCTGTAGCACGGTGACATGCGCGGCATCACCGGCGATGGCGGGCACCAGCGTGGCGGCGGTGGCACCAGACCCGATGCACACGATCTTCTTGCCCGCGTAGTCCAGATCTGTGGGCCAGTTCTGCGGGTGCACGATCTGCCCCTGGAAACGGTCCATACCGGGCCATTCGGGCGTGTAGCCCTGGGCGTGCTGGTAGTAGCCCTGGCACATCCACAAGAAGTTGGTGGTGAACGTGAACGCCTCACCCGTCTGGGTGTTCGTGGCGTGCACCGTCCAGAGGTTCGTCGTACCGTCCCACGAGGCATCGCTGATGTGGTGGTGGTAGCGGATGTGCGGCGCGAGGCCAGCCTCGTCGATCACCTCGCCCATGTACTTGAGGATCTCGCCAGCGGTAGCGATGGGAGCGCTCGTCCACGGCTTGAAGCGGTAACCGAACGTGTAGAGGTCGCTGTCGCTGCGCACCCCCGGGTACTTGTGCGTCAGCCATGTACCGCCGAAGTCCTCGAGTGCCTCCAGGATGACGAAACTGCGCTCTGGCATCCCTTGCGTCAGGTGGTACGCGGCGCCGATACCCGAGATACCGGCACCCACGATCAACACGTCGAAGTGCTCCATCACACAACCTCCCTGGTTGTGGCGGAGCATATGACTCCCGTCGAGCAAGCCCGAAGTCAGGCGTACCTCGGCCCTCAGGGCCAGTAGCGGTTGCGGAGTTCGCGCTTGAGCAGCTTGCCCGTGGGCAGCCGCGGCAACTCATCGACGAAGTCGACGCTGGCCGGACACTTGAACGTGGCCAGGTGCTCCTTGCAGTAGGCGATCAACTCGGCCTCCAGCGCAGGACCTGCAGCGTTCGCGTCCGCAGCGATGACGACTGCCTTCACGACCTCACCCATGTCGGTGTCGGGTACGCCGATGATCGCCACATCGGACACCGCGGGATGCATGGTGAGCAGGTTCTCCACCTCTTGTGGGTAGATGTTCACGCCACCAGAGATGATCATGTGCGATACCCGGTCGGTGAGGAACAAGAAGCCATCCTCGTCGAGATAGCCGATGTCGCCGAGCGAGCTCCAGCCACGATCGTTGAACGCGTTGCGGGTCTTCTCCGCATCGTTGTGGTACTCGAACAACGTGGCGCTTTCGAACCAGATTTGTCCCGCATCCCCGGTGGGTTGTTCGTTACCGTCCTCATCGAGGATGTGCGCGACGCCCAGCATCATCCGCCCGACAGTGCCGGGTTTGGCGAGCCACTCCGGCGAGTTCACCGCGCAGAAACCGTTGCCTTCGCTCCCGGCGTAGAACTCATAGATGATCGGCCCCCACCAGTCGATCATCTGTTGCTTCACGTCCTTGGGGCACGGCGCTGCAGCGTGCACCGCGACCTGCAGGCTGGACAGGTCGTATGCCGACCGGCGCTCTGCGGGCAGCTTCAGCATCCGCACGAAGTGGGTGGGAACGAACTGGGCGTGGGTGACGCGATGTTGTTCGATGAGCGCGAGTACGCGCTCAGGGTCGAACTTCTCCATCACGACGACTGTGCCCCCAAGGCGTTGCACCGACGTCGTCCAGCCGAGCGGAGCGGCGTGATAGAGCGGCGCCGGGCTGAGGTACACGGTGTCGGCGGTGAAGCCGTACATGGTCTGGATGAGCCCGATGAGCGCACCGCCGCCAGCGCCGTACGGCACCCCGGGCAACGGAGGCTTGATGCCCTTCGGGCGGCCGGTGGTACCCGAGGAGTAGAACATGAAGCTGCCCTCGACCTCGTCGGCCAATGGCTCGGCCGGGTAGGCGGCGATGGCCGTCTCATAGCGCTGGAACCCATCGACGTCGCCGTCGATGACCAGGCGCGTCGGCACGTTCGCGAGTGCAGGTGCGAGCTTCCCCAGCACGCCACTGAGCGCAACGGACGTGACGATCGCCGCCGCCGCGCAGTCCTCGAGGATGTAGGCGGCCTCTTCGTGCTTGAGGTGCCAGTTGATGGGCGTGACGTACAGCCCGGCGCGCACACCGGCCCAGTACACCTCGAAGTAACGAGGGTGGTTCTCCAGCAGGATCGCAATGTGGTCGCCGGGCCGCAGACCGGCGGCGTGGAACAACTGCGCCAAGCGCATCGAGCGCTCGTCGAGTTCGCCATAGGTGACGACCACACCGCTGTCGGCCATGATCACGGCCGGTGCGGCGGCCCTGGTCGCTGCGTGCGCACCCGGTTGCTTGTCCATCGAACGTGCTACCTCTCTCTCGACGTACGTGGCGCGAGAGTAGCCATTTGAACTAGGTTGAGACATGCGTCACAGAAGGGACACAACGAGATGAATCGCCACGACGACGAACTGCTGCAGATCCCACTGTTCAAAGGTTTCACCAAGCACGACTTGGAGCACATCCATGCGGTCTCCACCACCCTCAAGGTGAAGAAGGGCGATGTGCTGATGGAAGAGGGCAGCACCGGCCACGACATGGTCGTCGTGCTGGACGGCGCACTCGAGGTCAGCCACAAGGGTCAGCACGTGGCCGATATCCAGCAGGGCGGTTTCGCTGGCGAACTGGCGCTGTTGTGCCATCGTCCACGCAACTCACGGGTTGCCGCCAAGCTCGACTCCACGATTCTGCACATCGACGGCCGCGGCTTCATGGTGCTGCTCGAAGATGTCCCGCATCTCGCGGTGAAGATGCTGCCCATCGTGGCGGCTCGTGTGAACCCCTCGCTCGAGCACTGACGCACGTCACCTGCCGACGCCCACGGGCGCCGGCAGGGATCAGCGCTGGAAGGCCTTGCGCAGCAGTTCGGCAGTGAGGTCTTCAGCGACGACAGCATCAGGCACCGCGTTTGGCATCGAGAAGAAGCCGTGGATCTGCCCGGCGAAATGGCGGTGCACCACCGACACTCCGGCTGCCGTCAGGTGCGCGGCGTACGCCTGACCCTCATCGCGCAGCGGGTCGTACCCGGCCGTGATCACGAGTGCCGGAGCGGTGGCGGCCACCGTCGACGTCGGCGCCAGCAGTGGCGACACGCGCAGATCGCTCGGGTCGATACCACTGTCCTCCAAGTAGTGGGCCTCGAACCACTCCATCATCGACTTCGTCAGCAGGTAGCCGTCCGCGTTCTCGACGCGCGACGGGTAGTCGCCGGTGACGTCGGTGGCGGGGTAGATCAGTGCCTGGAAGCACAACGCTCCACCGAGCGCCTGGGCGACGAGGGCTGACAGATTGCCACCGGCCGAGTCGCCGCCCACGGCGATACGGGTTGGGTCGCCGCCAATGTCGCCAGCGTGCTCCACGAGCCACGCCGTCGCCGCCACGCAGTCGTCGTAGGCGGCAGGTGCCTTGTGCTCGGGCGCCATGCGGTAGTCCAACGAAACAACCACGCACTGGGCCTTCGCGGCCAGGTTCTTGCCGGTGGCCAACGACTCGGTCGGCGAGCCGACGACCCAGCCACCACCGTGCATCCACACCAACACCGGGAATGGGCCGGTGCCGTGCGGTGTGATCACCAACGCCGGCACGCCCCCGACCTCGCGTGACTCCACCGATGCCACCTCGGCGCCGTCGCCGCCGAGCAGAGCGAAACCGTCAGAGAGCAGGCGAGCTTCGGACGGGGACAACGTCTCCATTGGCGCACCACCCATCGCCACGAGCAGATCGAGTATGGATTGAGCAGCGGGATCGACGGCCATGTGGGGCACCGTAGCCCTGATGTGCAGCGGGACCCGCGTCGAGCGTGGCGCGACGCCGTCAGCAGATCCGCGGCAACTGTTCGCCGAGCGGGCGATCCACGATCCGGGTCGAGCCGAGCCGAGTGCGGGCGACGACCACACCCCGATGCTCTTCCACCACGCGCCCGATCACGACGGCTCCGCGGCCGACGTCCGTCGCGGCCATCGCGGCCAGGACCGACTCAGCGTGCTCGGGGGCCACGAACGCGACGAGCTTCCCCTCGTTCGCCACATGGATCGGGTCGAGCCCCAGGAACCCGCACGCTGCACGCACCGCTTCGGGCACCGGCAGCGAGCGCTCGTCGTATTCGATCCCCACCTGTGCAGTCTCAGCGATCTCGCACAACGACGCAGCGAGTCCACCACGTGTGGGGTCGCGCAACACGTGGATGTCGCTGCACACGGCGAGCATCGCGGCCACGAGGTGGTTCAGCGGCGCAGTGTCCGACCGCAGTTCAGTGCCGAACTCGAGACCTTCGCGAAGGCTGAGCACGGCGATGCCATGGAGGCCGATCTCACCGGAGACGATGACGACATCGCCGGGGCGGGCGCGTTCGGGTCGGATGTCGACACCTTCCGGCACCAGGCCGATGCCAGCGGTGTTGATGTACACACCGTCGCCATGGCCACGCTCGACGACCTTGGTGTCGCCGGTGACAAGTTGCACCCCGGCAGTCGTCGCTGCCGCGCCCATCGCGGTGGCGATGCGGCCGAGCACGTCCATCTCCAAACCCTCTTCGAGCACGAACCCGGTGGAGAGAGCGAGGGGCACTGCGCCGCTCATCGCCAGATCGTTGACCGTGCCGTAGACGGCGAGTTCGCCGATGTTGCCGCCCGGGAAGAACAGTGGATGCACGACATAGGTGTCCGTGGAGAACGCCAGTCGTTGGCCGTTGGCCAGTGTGAGCACATGTGAGTCGGTCGGCGTGGCACTGCTGGCCGCTGCGCCGAAGGCCGGTAGGAACAGATGCTGGATCAGTTCTGCGGACATCTGCCCGCCACCGCCATGCCCCATCACGATGCGCTCCTGCTGGCGCAGTGGCAGCGGACACGACCACCCTTCGATGTCGGCCGAATCAGCCACGACGAGCCACGTTCGGCGGGTCGAGGCGTCGGTACTGGTAGTAGGCGGCGCAGGCCCCTTCACTCGACACCATCGTCGCCCCCATCGGAGTGCGCGGCGTGCACTCCGTGGCGAAGCATTCGCATTCGTCGGGCTTCAGCACACCCTGCAGCACATCACCAGCGCGGCACCGTTCCGGTTCGCTCACGGTGAGTTCACCGACGTCGAATCGTCGTTCGGCGTCGAACGCTGCGAACTCCGGAGTCAGCCGCCAGCCACTCTGCGGGATCAAGCCGATACCGCGCCATTGCCGGTCGCACTGTTCGAACACGGTGGCCAACATCTGCTGCGCGTGCACGTTGCCCTCATCGCTCACCGCCCGCGGGTAGGCGTTCTCCACCTCAGCACGACCGGCTTCGAGTTGCAGTACGCATCGGCGAATTCCGTCGAGGACGTCGAGCGGTTCGAAGCCGGTGACGACGATGGGCACATGGTGCCGTTCGGCCAATGGGCGGTACTGCGCCGTACCCATGACGCTGCACACATGACCGGCCGCGAGGAACCCGTTGACCCGCGACGTCGGCGAGGTCATCAGCGCCTCGATCGCCTGCGGTACGAGCACGTGGCTCACCAGCATCGAGAAGTTGACCAGCCCTCGCTGACGGGCCTGGAAGACCGCCATCGCATTCGCCGGGGCCGTGGTCTCGAAACCGACGCCGAAGAACACGACCTCTTTGTCGGGGTGCTCGTGCGCGAGCGCAACTGCATCGAGCGGCGAATAGACGATGCGCACATCGCCGCCACGGGCCTTCACCGAGAACAGATCGTCGCGGCTGCCAGGCACGCGCAGCATGTCGCCGAAGGAGGTGAAGATCACGTTCGGGCGAGCGGCGATCGCGAGCGCGCGGTCGATCATCTCCAACGGGGTGACACACACCGGGCAACCCGGCCCGTGGATCAACTCGATCTGATCAGTCAGCAGTTGATCGATGCCGTTGCGGATGATGGAGTGCGTCTGACCACCGCAGACCTCCATGATCGCCCACGGCCGTGTGGCCGCAGCGGCGATCTGCTCGATCAACGACCGAGCTAGCACCGGGTCGTTGAACTCGTCGAGATACTTCACCCCAGGTCCCCGAGTTCCGCGAACAGCCGCAACGTTTCCAGCGCGGACTCCTCATCGAGCCGGGTGATCGCGAACCCGGCGTGCACGATCGTGTAGTCCCCCACCTCCACCTCGGGGACGTACACCAGGCACACGGTCTTGGTCGCCCCGCCGAAGTCGACGGTCGCCATGCGCGTGCCCTGCTCGAAGCGGATCTCCAACACCTTGCCAGGCACTCCCAGGCACATGACTATTCCCTTCCGTGGCCGGCGATGATCGCCTGGCCGAGCGACAACCCGCCGTCGTTCGGCGGTACAAGACGGTGGGTCAGCACCACATACCCAGCGGCTTCCAGGCTCGCCCGAGTGATCCGGGTGAGTAATGCATTCTGGAACACCCCGCCGGTCAGCGCCACCGGATGGGTGCCGTGCGCCGAGGAGACCTGCTGCACGACCGCCACCACGGCGGCGGCGACGGCATGGTGGAACGCGAGTGCGGCGGCGGCTCGGTTGCCATCGGCCGCAACCGTGTCGACGATTCCCTGGAGCACCGGAGTCGGGTCGATGATGCCCGCGCCGTCCAGACCGAACATCCACGGCAGCGCCGACGGGTCGCTGACTCCGCCTTCGGCGAGCACCTCGAGTTCGATCGCCGCCTGTGCCTCGTAGGAGACGCGGTGGCGAACTCCGAGCAGCGATGCGACCACGTCGAACAGGCGACCCATGCTCGTGTTCGGCGTGCAGCCGATGTTGCGCTCCACCTGCCGACGCACGACGGCGAGTTCGGTGGCGTCGCAGGCCGCGACGGCAGGCTGCGACGGGTCGACCTCGATACTGAGGGCGGCGAGATAGGCAACAGCGAGACGGCACGGGTTGCTCACCGAGCCATCGCCGCCCACGAGTGGCAACGGTCGCAGGTGGCCGGCGCGCACGAAACCGCGGTAGTCGGCGAGCAGCACTTCGCCGCCCCAGATCTCGGGAGCGCCATCGTCGCCGATCCCGTAGCCGGTGCCGTCGAAGGCAACACCGATGACCGGTTCCGTGCCGTCGAGGCCGTGTTCGGCCATGACCGCGGCGATGTGCGCGTGATGATGTTGCACGTGCACCAAGGTGCGGTCGGCACGGTGCTCGATCGCCCAGCGGCGGGTGAGATATCCCGGGTGCCCGTCGGCGGCGATGACCGTTGGTTGCACTGCGTACATCCGCTGGAAGCCCTCGACCGTCCGTTCGAACGTGTGCAGCGTCTCCAGGTTCTCCATGTCGCCGATGTGCTGGCTCACCCAGGCTCGACGACCTGATGCGACGCAACACGTGTTCTTCAGTTCGCCGCCGACCGCGAGCGTCGGAGCGACGCTCACCGGCAAGGCCACGGGAAGTGGCGTGTACCCACGTGACCGCCTGATCGGCTGCACCGCACCGTCCACGATCCGAATCACCGAATCGTCACAGGGCACGTGGATCGGCCGGTCGTGAGTGAGGAAGGCATCTGCCAGGTCGGCCAACCGAATCCGCGCGTCGGCATCGTCGATGCAGATCGGTTCGTTCGGCAGGTTGCCCGACGTCAGCACCAGCACTCGTGGCGGCACCGCATCGGAACCAGGAACCTCGGCGAACAGCAGGTGGTGCAGCGGGCTGTACGGCAGCATCACGCCCAACAGAGGGTTGCCCGGTGCCACGAATGCCGAGACGTCCGCGCCCGAGCGTCGGCGCAGCAACACGATCGGCCGGGCCGGCGACTGCAGTGCGGCGGCTTCCTCATCGCTGATCTCCGCCAGTGCTCGAGCCGCGGCCAGCGTCGGCACCATCACCGCGAACGGCTTGTCCGAGCGACCCTTGCGGGAACGCAACGTGCGGAGTGCGTGGTCCGATCTGGCGTCGACCGCGAGGTGGTAGCCGCCGAGACCCTTGACGGCGACGATCGCCCCGGCGGCAATGGCCCGCTGTGTCGCGGCGATGACGGCATCGGTTCCGTCGACGACCGTCCCCTGAGCGTCGAACCGCACCTGCGGCCCGCAGACGGCGCACGCCGAGGGCTGCGCGTGATACCGGCGGTTCGTCGGGTCGTCGTATTCGCGATGGCACGAAGGACACATCACGAACTGCGCCATTGTCGTGGCGGGCCGGTCGTACGGAAGGTCGGTGATGATGGTGAAGCGGGGACCGCAGTTGGTGCAGTTCGTGAACGGATACCGATAGCGCCGGTCGGCAGGGTCGAGCACCTCGACCATGCAGTCGTCGCACGTGGCGACATCGGGGGGCACCGAGGTGCGGTCGCCGCCGACCGCCGACGACTCCACGATCGCGAAGCCATCCGCCCCAGTGGGAGGAACCGTTGTAGCGATCACCGAATCGATACTCGCGAGGGGTGGGGCATCACCGTCGAGTCGCTCCACGAACGTCGCGATCGCTGACGGCGCCCCTTCGATCTCGATGAACACACCTGCCGAGTCGTTCCCGACAAACCCGGTGAGGCGAAGTTCACCTGCGAGTCGGTGCACGAAGGGCCTGAACCCGACGCCCTGCACCACACCGGTGATGACCAGTCGCCGCCGTTCGGCGATCGTCGGTGTGCTCGTCACACACCAGACCATACGGCGAGCGGCAGCGCTGGGTTGCCCACCACCTCGGCTTCAACGAATGGTGAGCGTCCGCAACCGCTCCACGCGCGGGTCGCCGCCGAGCAGATCGGCCAGACGATCAGCTGCCAACTGCAGATCGATGGCGTTGCTCTCCACCATCGCTTCGATATCGGCCCAGTCCTGGCTGCGGTCGAACAGCGCTGCGAACACTGCGAGATCCTCTGCCGACAGGACCTGGATGCGGCGACCCTCGAACGGCACCACCCGACAGCGCGCCGCCACATCGTGATGGAACGGATCGGCGGCGAAGAAGACATCGATCGGCATCGTGTCCCACCACAGGCGCACCTGATCGTGCGCACCCGCATCGGCCACATCGGAGTCGGTGAACACCACACCGGCGGGGAGCGCCGCGAACACCGTGCGAGCATCGCCCGAATCGACGAACACGTTGACGTCGATGTCGCCGGTACCTCGCGGTTCGTTGGTCGCGTAGGCCAGAGCGAGCGCGCCCCCGAGCGCCCAGGGAAGGCTCGCGCGGTCGAGCGATTCGCAGACCGCAACGATGCGGTCGATCAGACCGATTGTTGGCGCGCTCATCGCCTGGCCGATGCGAGTGGCCGCGGCTGATACGGGAGCGCTTCGGCGAGTTCCAGCACATCGTGCAATCGGCGGGCCTGCTCGGCGGGGTCGAGTACGAAATCGAACTTCACCGAGTACCCAAGCGCATCGATGATGCGTGACGCATTGGCCAGGCTGGGCTCGCGCCGCCCACGCTCGTAGGCACTGAGCACCGATGCGGGGAT
>CAFBMT010000014.1_pt1 | contig 90514 bp, 95 predicted proteins | sample 7269051 | NCBI WGS metagenome assembly CAFBMT01 (sample SAMEA6814073, study PRJEB35770) | freshwater metagenome | biome: Freshwater; feature: Freshwater reservoir; material: water | place: Czech Republic | collected 2017-05-23 | depth 30m m | reverse complement strand
TCAGCGCACTCGGAATGACTCGAACATTCAACCTTCTGATCCGTAGTCAGATGCTCTATCCATTGAGCTACGAGTGCTTGCGGGTGTCCACTCTAGAGGTTCACCCGGGTGTTCGACTACCGGTTTCTCAGCCGCCCCACGGAGCCCAGCTGTTGCTGCGCTGGTAGATGATGAGCGCGGCCCTGGTGTTCACCAGTGGGTCGAACAGCTGAGCGGCAGAGGTGACGCCGATGGATGGCAGCCACTTGTTGTGGGCGTTGTAGTTGATCTGGAACACGCCGTAGCAGCAGAAGTTCGCCGAATACGGGTTGAGGTGGCTCTCGCGCTCGGCGATCACCAGAGCGTGCTCCTCGAGGTCGTCGGGGAACACGTCGCGGATCATCTGGGTGACTTCGGCGCGTGTGTAGCTGCGTGCGGACGCCGGAGGCCTGACGACTGCTTTCACGGTGGTCGTGGTGACTGCCGGCTTGGGCGCAGCGGGTACGACGGCGTTGGCCGGCAGACAGATGGACCGACCGGGGAGCAGCACCGACCTGGTGGTGGCCTGGTTGGCCGCCAGCAGCTGAGTGGTCGTGATCGACATGTGCTTGGCGATCATGCTCCACGAGTCGCCCGACACGATGGTGTACTTCCTCGTGCAGACGGTGGCCTTGGCTGCGACGGTGGCGGTGGACGGCTCAGCGGGGACCGTCGGCCAGGTGGCGCCGGCCGGTAAGCAGATCGAGCGGCCGGGGAGCAGCAGAGTCGTCTTGCTGGCCTGGTTGGCGGTGAGTACCGACTTCAGCGTGGAGTTCGTCTTGGCGGCGATGAGCACCCAGTAGTCGCCCTTGGCGACGGCGTAGCTCTTGTCGCATACCAGTGGGGCTGCCGGGAGGGCTTCGGCCAGTGCTGCGGGTGCTGCCTGCGGTGCGTCCGGGCCGGCCGAATCGCTTGGCTCGGCCGCGGCGGTGCCGACGGCGAGTGTGCTGGTGTCGGGGGCGATGCTCTCGCCGTGCGCGTCGCCGTCACGAAGGACGAGCGCGACCGGAATGCACACCAGGACGATGAGCGCGACGGCGCTGATTCTGCGGATCAGTGGGTCGATGGGTGCCGCGAGGTCGCGACCCTTGCGGGCCACCATCATTACGGCTTCGCCGACAGATGCCGGCCAGTTGTCGTGCTGCTGTGTGCGTTGCCGTGTGCGTTGCCGTTGGGTCTGGCGCGAGGCGGTTCGCTCCGTCACTGGCGTCCAGTCGGGGTCGAACTCGGGGTCGAGATCGTCGAACATGTGCTGGTCGAACGCCGGCAGGTTGCGAGTGAGATCGGCGGTGGCGCCGCCTGGCTGGTTGGCCCGACTGGGCCAGGCACGGCTGGGTGCCGGGGGTGGCGTTCCGGCCGGCTTCATTCGGGCCGCTAGGCGCTCAAGTGGGCGAGTGGGCTCATCGTCCCAGAACCCGCGGGACTCATCGTCGTGTTCGAACATCTCGGTCACCACCTTTTGCCCGCTCGTCGGCCGCAGAACCGGCCGGCCACTGGAAGATGGCGAAGTGTACACACGATTCGTAACGCGAATGCAACACTCGGTCGTCTGGTCGGCCGCGGTCCGGAGAACGACGAAGGCCCGGTAGCGGATGCCACCGGGCCTTCATTTGCGCGGAGAGGGTGGGATTTGAACCCACGGACCACTTGAAGGCGGTCTCCGCATTAGCAGTGCGGTCCCTTCGACCTGACTCGGGCACCTCTCCAGACGTGCGACAGACTACCGCCCGAACACTCACGCGCCCACAGGGAACCGTGGTCTGTCGGATGCGAGCTGGCGCGGGATGACCGGCAGTTCTGCCGGATTGGCCATCTCGTCGTACCCAGTAGGAATGTGCAGGACCCGTCAAGCTTTCATCAAGTGGTTGACATTCGGTCGCACCCGTTCAAAGAATCTGCTTCCCACAAAGTCCCCTTGGCGGAGGACCGAGAATGATCACCTGCAACTCTCAACGGGCCGAACCCGTTTCCACGGTCACCCGGGTGGTGGTGGCACGTGCTGGAGCTGGCCGGTGGGTGCGCATCTCTTGGGTGCTGGCGGTGGTGTCCTCGTTGCTGATCGGGCATGTTGCTGCTCGGCCGGTAGTGGCGCAGTTGGCGCTCGGGCTGTTGGGTGTGTCGCTCGCCAGTGCTGCCCTGGTCGATGTGCATGAGCAGCGTCTGCCGAACTCGTTGCTCGCGATCGGCGCAGTCGCCGGCGTTGTGGCCGCTGTAGCGGATCGGGTGCTGGGCGGCGCGTTCGTGGGACTGGCCGTGGCCGGTGGACTGATGCTGCTGGTGCGACTGACCCGCGGGGTCGGGATGGGTGATGTGAAGATGGCCGGAGTGGTCGGCCTGGCAACTGCGGAAGCCGGGCTGGTCGCAGCCCCCATCGCCGTTGCGATCGCTGCCCTCACGGCCGGAGTGGTCGGCGCAGTGGCTGGACGCACTCGGCTGCCGCTGGGTCCATCGCTGTGGCTCGGATGGGCGCTGGCACTCGTACTCCCGATCGGGCGGTGGTGGTCATGAACGCAGCGAAGGGCACTCGTGTTCGCAGCAAGGTGCACACCCAGTGGCTGGCGCTCGGCGCCGCGCTGGTGGTGTTGTCCGGTGTGCTCGTCGCGTGGGGTCTGTCGCAGGCGGCCGACCGTGTGCAGGTGGTGCAGGTAGCCCGCGAGGTGAAGGCCGGGCACGTGCTGGAAGCGGCCGACCTCACCGTTGCCGGTGTTGCCTACGACGGGGCAGTGCACGGCCTGGTTCCGGCTGCATCGCTGCAGGCACTTGTCGGGCGGGTGGCGGCCATCGACCTCACTCCCGGAGCACTTGTGCAAGTGGGTATGTGGAGCAACGTTGCTGCGCTGGGTGCCCACGAGCAACGTGTCGGGGCAGTGCTGGCGGCCGGTCGGTACCCCTCGGGCCTCGCCCGCGGCGACGCTGCCGTCGCTGCGCCCATCGACGTCTCGGCGACGATGGCGCCGGTCGATGTGCGGGTTGTGGATGCCGAAGTCGGTGCCGACGGCAACCTGTCGGTCACGCTCGCAGTCGATCAGGCGAGCGCAGTTGCTGTCGCTCAGTTGGCTGCCACCGATCAACTTGTGTTGGTGGTGCGGTCGGCGGAGGCCGGGTCGTGATCATCACGGTCGGCTCGTTTCGTGGCCTCGGCGCCAGCACCACAGCGTTCGCGCTTGCGTCGGCTGCCGCAGCACTGCATCCCGATGGTGCGTGGCTGGTCGAGGCCGACCCCGCCGGTGGAGTGTTCGCCGGTCGGGTGCACCTCGCTCCGTTCGCCATCGGTGGTCTTGAGCGGGTGGCGTTTCCTACCGACCGTGCGACTGCGGTGGAGGCGCTCCACGAAGTCGCCCAGACAGTGGGTCAAGTAAATGTGGTCACCGCTCCCGCCGACTCGTTCCGCGCGTTCGCCTGCCACCAGCCGCGGTTGCCGTGGATCCCTGCACTCAGGGAACTCCCGGGCACGGTGGTGGTCGATGTCGGACGGATGCGGGCGGGTACGCCGGTGTGGCCGTTGGTACAAACGGCCGACCAGCTGCTGATGGTGACGAGCGCCGAGGTCAGTGCAACGGTGGCCTCCGACGAGTGGCTCCGTGCTGGCGGACGCGTGTCGCCGTCCGACGCCGGATTGCAGGGGCAGCGGTGTCAGCTGGTGGTGGTCGAGTCTCCATCGGGAATTGCATTCCCGCGCTCGGCACTGTCCAGCGAACTCGGCGACCGCTGCGTCGGTTGGCTGCCGTGGGACACCAACGCCGTCGACCTGCTGCACCGCGGCGCAGCGCACTCCGATCGCCGTCTACGGAGGAGTTCGTTGGTGCAGGCGACCCAACAGCTCGCCACGAAAGTGCTGACGAACGCCTCGAACGGGGAGGCCGCAGCATGACCGATGAAGAGTTCGATCAGCTCGCGGTCGACGTGCGTCGGCAGTGGGGCGATCGGTTCCCCGTTGCGGCGCGCGATGAGTCTGCACGCGAACGCGACCTGCGCGAGGAGCTCACCCGCGAGGTGCTCGACCGGACGGTGTTGCCCGAACTGAACCAGCAACGGATGGTCGCCCGCTCGGCGCCACTGACGGCCGCGGAGCACGAGACGCTGATCGAGCTCGTGGTGTCCGAAATGTTCGGCCTTCCACGTCTGCTCACTGTCCTGCGCGACCCGCAGGTCACCGACGTGCTGGTGTTCGGCGCCGATCCCGTGCGGGTCGAGCGAGCCGACGGCACCCATCAGATGCTGCCGCCGATCGTGCGTCGCGATCGCGACCTCGAGCGCATCATCTACGACACGGCCACTCTGCGGCGACGACCGTTCAATCGCGAGAGCCCGTTCGTCGACCTCGAACTCGAGCCGGGTATCCGCTTCCATGGCGAAGGGTTCGACGTGGTGCAGCGCCCGCTGATCACCATCCGCCGTGCAGCGGTGTTCGGTATGTCACTCGCCGACCTCGCCGAGCGAGGAATGCTCGACGACGGCGCTGCAGCGTTGCTGCGTGCAGCGGTCGCCGCCGACATGACCATCGTCGTGTGTGGACGCATGGGCTCGGGCAAGACCACCCTGCTGCGCGCCTTGGTGCATGAGATCGACGAGGACGATGTGATCGTCACCGTCGAAACCGACTTCGAGTTGAACCTGGCGAAGATGGGTCGCCATCGGTTCGTGCACGCGTATCAGTCGCGGGTGCCCAGCACGAGCGACGGTGTCGGCATCTCGTGCCACGCGATGATGGTGCCCGCCGTGCGTACCCGCGCCGACTGGATCGTCGTCGGTGAGGTGCGTGGGGCCGAAGGTGGTGCACTCGTGCAGGCGATGTCCATCGGCCAGGGTGCGATGGCCACGGTGCATGGAGGGTCGGCCAAGGACGGCGTCGAACGACTGGCTGAATTGATCGCCTACCACAACGGTGCCGAGCTACGTATGGCTCGCTGGCAGGTCTACCGCAGTATCGACCTCGTGGTGCACGTCTCGGGCGACAACCGATCGGGTCGCACGGTCACCGAGATCGCCGCACCGTCGGTCGAAGAGGACGGGGCCCGCTTCGTGATGCATCGTTTGTTCTCCGTCCGCCCCGGCGTCACTGATCAGCGTCCGCGGCCTGCCTCCGAGCCCCAGCGGCCAATGTTGGAACGGCTACTCGCGCACACCCCCGACTTCTCCACGCACTGGTGGCATGAAACCGACGATGCGGTCCGGTGGGCCGTCTGACATGGCCGCCGTCGCGCCTCCGTCGCCGGCTGTTGCTCTGGGCGTATGCGTGCTGCTCGCGCTCGGGCTCCTCGCCATCAGTCGCGGGTTCGCAACACCGTCGCCCACTCTCGCCATCCGGGCGATGCCGCTGACGGCGAGGCGAGCATTCAGCATTGATCGGCGCGTGTTGGTTGGTGTGGTCACCGGGTTCTTGGTGTTGCTGGCGACGCAGTGGGTGCTGCTGGCTGCGGTTGCCGGTGCGGTCACTGCGATGTGGGGGCGGTTGCTGCACGACTCGCGTGCCGAACAGGAGCGTCGTCACGTCGAGGCGATTGCCAAGTGGTTGGAAGACCTTCGCGACACGTTGCGCGGGTCGTCGATCGGCGCCGAGGATGCACTGGAGCAAGCTGCGGCGCGGCCGCCGGATGAGATCGCTCCCGCGTTGCGCTCGTTCGTGCACCGCCGCCGCGTGGGGTACCGCACCGAGGATGCGCTTGCCGATCTTGCCGATGATCTCGCGCACCCGATCTCCGACGCAGCGATTGCAGCCATTCGTCTGGTGATCGGTGGTTCGGCTGGTGCTGGTCGCCTCTACGCCACAGTGCACACGTTGGCCGCCTCGGCCCGCGATGAGGTGACAGCGCGTGAGCGCATCGACCGCACACGAGCGGTGTACCAGTCGAGTATGAAACGACTCGTCGTCATCGGCGCGTTGTTGGTCGCGTATCTGCGCGTTGCCGGCGGCAATCTGCTCGACCCCTACAACACGGCCGTTGGCCAAGTGGTGTTGTTGCTGCCGCTGGGAATGTGGCTGGGTTGCGTCATGTGGTTGCGGTCGCTGTGCCGCTACGAGCCACCGCTGCGCTACCGGGTCGTTGGCTCCACGGGGGTGAGGTGATGAACCCGCTGCAGCTCGGTGCCGCAGTGGCGTTACTCGTGGCAGGTGCGGTGTGGTGCGTCGCCCGGTCGTTGCGCCGGGCGCCCGCGTCATTGGCGGTCGCTCGGCAACGGATGTACGGCGGTGCCGCCGGCTCGGGCACAGCAGCGGCCGCATCGTGGCGCGACACGATCGCGGCCGGACCCACGGGTGGATGGGTCGAGCGGCACTTCGGCGAAGGTCTGCAGATGGTCGGTCTCACGATCACGGACGTGGCTACACGCGTCGTCGTCTCGATCTCAATGTTGTTGTTCGCAGTGCTCGCCGCTGTCGCCGCGTTGATGTCGCTGGGGATGCTGCCGCTGTCGTCGCTCTGGTTGCTGCTGTCCCCTGTTGCCGCGGCGATGGGCGGGCTGATCGTGGTGCACGATCTGGACGCCCGCATCGATCGTCAGCGCCGTCTCTACCGACGCACGGCCAACGACTTCGTGCAGCTCGTCGCTGTGGGTCTCACCACCGATCAGAGCGTCGAGGAGGCCGTGCGGTTCGCTCTGCAGGTTGGTGCCGGCGAGGCGTTCGATGCGCTGCGCAGCGAACTGCAGGCTGCGCCGCAGCGGGGTGTTCCGCTCTGGGAAACCATCGACGACTTCGGTCGTCGCTACGACGTACGCGAGCTGTGCGAGTTCGCCACCTCGTTGGAACGTCAGGGCCTGCAGGGGGTCTCCATCAGCGACACGGTGGCCTCATTGGCCGGGTCGATGCGAGCCAAGGCACTCGATGAGTTGGAGCGCGACGCCGACCGGGCGAACGCGAGCCTCTCGGGCCCCACCATCGGATTCGTGGTCTCCACGATCGTGTTCTTGGCCTACCCGTTGGCACAGCGGATCAGCGACGCCTTCGGCGGGTAGGCAAGACGGGGCACCCCCGTCGTGGTGCGCACGAGATGCCGACAACGGCAACAACAGATTGGACACGCAGATGACGGAGCAACTTCTCCCTTTGGCAGTGTGGGTGCAACTCGCGTGCGGCGACATTCGGTCGCGCGTGCACCGCGCCTGGGACGATCGGTACGAGGAGGACGGTGTCGACGAGGCCGTCACCAAGATGATCTGGCTCGCCGTGGGCATCGTCGTTGCGCTTGCCGCGACGGCGTTCTTCATGACCAAGTTCAACCAGGCCAAGAACAGCGTGCCCGACCCGGTGGCGCCCTGAGATGGAACCGACACGTCGTCCGTCGCTGCGTCGCGACCGTGGGGCGGTCGACGTGTCGATCCAGATGTTGTTCGGTTTCATGGCCGTGTTGTTCGTCATGCTGCTCGTGTTCGAGAGTGTCGCCTACTGGCATGCGCGCAATGTGTACGACGAGGCTGCGGTCGAGGGTGTGCGCGTGGCCGCGGCGTACGACGGCGACTGCGCACACGGCGTTGCAGCAGCGCGCGACATGATCCGCCGACATGCCGCCGGATGGGGCACACAGGCCGTGGTCACGTGCACATCGGGGACCACGATGTCGGTGACGGTCGATGGGTACACGCCGGGTGTGCTGGGTGAGCAGTTCGGTGTCCGGGTGCGTGTTGTCGAATCGGCGCCGAAGGAGCAGTGACATGCCTCGGTGGTGGAGACAGGACGACGGCATCGCCACACCGGTGGAGATGATGTACCTGCTCGTGTTCTGTCTCGTGGCGATGCTCTTCATCGGCTACGTCGGGCGACTGCATGCGGCGGGCGTCGAGGTCACGAATGCGGCACAGTCGGCGGCTCGCGCTGCATCGCTGGCACCCGACCCGGTGTCGGCCGAGCGTGCTGCGGTGGCTGCAGCGAACACGACCCAGCTTCAGCGTCGCTGTCGCGACGGTGTGCAGGTTGCGGTGCGTACCGATCGTTCGGTAGCCGGCACGTGGCAAGGCGGTTCGGTGACGGTGACGGTGACGTGCACGATCCGCACACAAGAACTGATCGGTATCTGGGCGCCGGGTTGGCGAACAGTTGCGATGAGCGACCGGCAACCGGTCGATCGGTACCAGCGATGAACGCGCACGAACGCGATCGTGGCGCGATCACCGTGGTGATGATGTTCCTGCTGATCATCACGTTGATGGGTGCGGGCCTGGTGGTCGATGGGGGTCGGGTAATGGTGGCCCGTCGGCACGCCTACAACACCGCCGAAGCGGCGGCTCGCGCCGCAGTCGCGACGGCAACGCCGATGAGTGGGTTCGACCGCACGAAGGCAAGTGCTGCGGCACTCGATCACGCGATACGAGCTGGTATCGCACCCGCCGATGTCAGCGTGGCGGTGACGGCTGACCACGTGTCGGTCACGATCACCGAGCGGCGGCGCACCGTGTTTTTGATCCTCGGTGGCGTCGACACCGTGAGCATCACGGTCACCGGCACCGCCCGACTCGCCTACTCGACCTGACCGTGCGCGGTCACCCACGAAAGGACGCAGAGATGTCTCGAGTGTTCCACCCCATCCGCCTCCTGGCGCTGGTGCTGTTGCTCGGCCTGCTGGTCGGCGTGCCGTGCGCCGTTATCGCCGCAATGGGTTCCCCTTTCCCCGGCCTCGCACAACTCACTGCGGCATGGAACGAGCGGCGCGTGCCCAACGACCTCGTCGTGCGTTGTGGCCTCGCGCTCTTCGCCGCGCTCTGGGCGTGGTTCGCGCTCACCGCCCTGGCCGAGTTCGCGCATGTGCGCTCGACGCGTCGGCGATCGGAGGGGCGGCCGCTGGCGCCGCTGGAGCCAGGCGCAGGTCGGTGGGTGCGCGGCCTGGTGCGGGTGGTGGCCGTCGGGGCGGTGGGGGCCTCGTTCGGCGCGCTGCTGCCGACGATGCATTCGAGCGGGGCCGACCCGACACCCCCCGCAGTGCCGACGACGGTTGTGCCGGTCAGCGCTGCTCGTGTCGACTCGTCATCGGATCTGGCGCCGTTCGCCGCCGGCCTCGGCACTGCCCTGCTGTTCTCCGCAGGTGCGGTGTCGCTGTTGGAGGCACGCCGTCGTCGTCAGTGGCGCGCCGCTGGTGTTGGCGCCCGGCTCACACCACCGACAGCGCAGGACGTGCGCACCGAGACGATGTTGCGTTCGCTGTCGGCCGGCGAGTGCATCGTGCGGCTCGACATCGCGTTGCGGGCGGTGGCCGCCGACCTCGCTGCCCAGGATGCGGTGGTGCTCGCAGCGGTGCTTGGCGACATGGGCGAAGTGCGGCTGTATCTGAGAGGTACAGCCGCACCTTCGGATCCGAGGTGGACGGTCGATGCGCACTCGAACAGTTGGACGCTCGGCGGTGCGGTGACGCTGGCCGAGCTTGCTCCCGCGGCGCGTTGTTCACCGCAGCCGTGTCCGGCGATGGCGCACCTCGGGGGCAGCGACGAGGGGGAAGTGTTCGTCGACATCGAGGCGATCGGTGTGTTGACCGTGCAGTCGCCGTGGTCGGTGCCGATGCTGCGGGCGATCTCGTGCTCGCTCGCGCTGTCGCCGCTGTTGGGTGGCGCGCGTGTGCTCACCGTCGGGTTGGGTGCGGAGCCCGATCCGGAGACATCCGTCGAAGCCGCCGACTCGCTGGCGGCGGCGATCGATGCCGCGACCTCGTCATTGGGCAGCACGCCGGCAGCAGGATCATCGACGTTCGCGTTGCGAGCGCGGGGTGTCGGCGGCGAGCTGTGGGAACCATTCATCGTTGTCGCCGCCGATCAGGCCGTGTCGCCATCGATTGCGGGTCAGGTGGGTGCCGTGGGCGCCGGTCGTGGGTTGGCGGTGGTGGTGGACTCACCAGGGTTCGTTGATACGTGGACGCTGGCCTCTCACGGCGATCACCATGTGCTGGCGCCGCTGGGCCTGCGTGTGCACCCAGTCGGTCTGACTGAGCACGATGTCGCGGGGGTGTACGATGTGTTGGAGGCTGCGACCGAGCCGCTTTCGGCGCATGCCGAGGTGGTGCCGATCAGCGCTCACGCGTTGCCTCCGCTGTCGGTGGAACCGTTCGGCGAGCGCGAGTGGTCGTTACTCGTGCGCGTACTGGGGCAGGTGGAGGTGGTGTCGTGTGCTGGGCAGGCGGCGGCGTTCGACCGCTCGAAGTCGTTGGAGTTGGTGGTGTGGCTCAGCCAACACCGTGAACGCTCCACACGCGGTGGGGCGCGTACCGCGTTGTGGGATCTCGACGTGCGCGACGCAACCTTCGCCAACGTCGTCAGCGACGCGCGCCGTGCGCTCGCACGTACGGTGCCGCCGCCAGAAGGTGAAGAGTGGATCGGGCGCACGCTGACCGAACAGTTGCCGTTACATCCGGGCGTCGTCACCGACGCCGAACTCCTGAGTGACCGTGTTGCGTACTCCCGTGGGTTGCCGTCGGTCGCTGCCATCGATGTGCTGCGGCCAGGTGTGGAACTGCTCTGCGGGTTGCCCTTTGCCGATACCTCATACCTGTGGACCGACGCGGAGGGCATCACGTCGTCGCTCGTACTGCTGGCCACCGGAGCGGCGATCGAGTTGGCGAACCATTACCTCGCGCTAGGCGATATCGACGGAGTGTTCTGGGCGACCGGTCAGGGGCTGAAGGTGCTGGCCGGTCACGAAGAGCTGATCGCCCTGCGTATGCGCGCCCATTCCCGTCGTGGGGATCTGGCGGGGGTACGTAGCGAGTGGGAGAGCTACGAGCGCGCGCTGGCCGCCGACCCGTGGGCGGCGGCCGAGCCAGCGCCAAAGCTGGTGGCGTTGCGCCGTGAACTGCTCGCGCCGCACACGGGTGGCCCATGGTTGGATCAGCCGCCGTTGGCTGCTGCTGCGGCAGCGTCCTTGAGGTCTTGATCGTTCTTGCCCAGCAGCGTCTCCACGTCGGCGATGGCCGTGTCGAGAGCCGGGTCGACGACGGTGGCAGCGGTGCTGGCCTTCACCGTGGTGGGCGCCGTGGACGATGAGTCGGTGGCTGGCACTCCGGTACTGTCGACGCTGTCGGTGACAGCGGGGCTGACGGCGCCGGTGTGGTCGATGCTGGTGGAGCCGTTGCTGGTGGAGCCGTTGCTGCCGCAGGCGGTCAGCATCAACACGGCGGTGGTGGCGACGATCAGCAGCGAGCTGCGGGTGGCGAAGTGGCGCTGCATGGTGCTCACGCCTTCAACTCGGCGATGATCGCCTTGGCGTCGGCGAGCGCGGCCCGCAGGTCGTTCTGCGCAGCGTGCAGCGCAGTGTTCGTCGCGGAGAGCACCGTGTGATCGGAGTTCCACTGGGTGACGGTGACGCTCAGTTCGGCGTCGACCACACCACCGAGCTTCGACGATGCGTCGGCCAGCAGTCCGTTCATCTCCGCCAGTTTTGCGGTCTCGCTGGTGACGTCCTTGCCGTTGTCGGCTGCGGTCTGGATGGCGGTCTGCAACTTGGCCGCGATGGTGGTCGCCTTGGTCAGCCCTGCGGCCTGGCGATCACCAGCGATGGCCATGTGCACCTGAGGCGCCCGTAATGCGAACACCCGGAACTCGGTTCTGACGGCGTCACAGTCGGCCCGCAACGTGGCCGGGTCGGTGTCGGCGTCGATCTTCGTCTGCAGTTCGCTGAGCCCGGACTTCGCCGACGACAGGAACGAAGCAATCGTCGATTCGTGGGCATCGGTCAGTTGGGCGGCGCCAGCGGCCTTGCCCGACAGTGAGTTGAGTTCATTCTGGCGTTCGGTGATGGCAGCGGTGCAACGGGCCTTGGCGGGGCCGAGGTCGCCGGCCGGTCGGCCTGCGGCAGAGGCGGTGTTGCCGATGCACAGCGCGCCGGCGAGGGTGATCGCCGCAAGTGCGGTGAACGTGTGCGAGCGTTTCATGGGGGTCCTCCAAGTGAGCGTCGGCCTGGCGGACGCCCGACCTGACACCGTCATCATCCGGTGCACCGGTGATGACCCCATGTGCGGGATGTGAGCATTGTGTGAGCTCGGAGGATGGATCTGGAGCCGGGTGCGAGGATCGAACTCGCCACCTCATGATTACAAGTCAAGTGCTCTACCAACTGAGCTAACCCGGCGACCCGCTCAGGCTAGTGGGAGGTCGGCGAGGCCGTTCAGCTGCTGCGTTTGGCGTCGGCGACCTCGTTGACCGGAGCCTCTCTCAGTATCTGTGCGTGTCATTGCCGTCACAGTTATAGTGCAGGCTGGTATAGACCCGTGCCCGCATGAGAGGAAGCAGCAAGATGCAGCCGAAGAGTCGAGGGCGTGTCGCCGTCATCACCTTGTTCACCACCGCGATTTCGCTCGCCATCGGCCCGTCGGTCGCTCGTGCTGCGGGTGTTGACGGCACTCCAGACGCCGACTTCGCTGCTGCGTTTTCACAGCCGTTCAATAGCGAGGTGAACGCGGTCGCCGTGCAATCCGATGGCTCGATCGTCGTCGGTGGCGACTTCAGCGGCACGGTTGCTCGCTTCGGTGCCGCAGGTGTACCCGACATCAGCTTCAACGCACTTGCCGGCGGCGTCACTGGTGGCGCCAGAATCACGTCGCTCTCCGTCGGCCAGTCGGGCGAGATCGTTGCTGCCGGCTGGTTTACCGGGCTGTACCGCTTCTCCTCTGCAGGAGCACCCGATCCAGCGTTCGCAGCAGCGAGTATCAGCGCTCTCGGCGGGGAGACCGGCGCTGTTGTCGTTCAGCCCGATGGACAGATCCTGGTCGTTGGCAGTTTCGCCGGGATCTTGGCCCGTCTGAACCCCGACGGAACCGCCGATGCCGCGTTCAACGCGAACGTGGCAGCAACCCTGGATGCACGTGCCTACTCCGTCGCGTTGCAGTCCGACGGCAAGATCCTGGTCGCGGGCGAGTTCACCGGCCACCTGAAGCGGTTCCTGGCGAGTGGCGCGCCGGACACGACCTTCAACAACAACGTCGGTGACGCGGGTGGAACGGTGAGCATCGTTCGCGTGGCTACCGACGGCTCCGTGGTCATTGTCGGAGAGTTCGGAGATCGACTCGCGCGCTATCACTCCGATGGCACGGCGGACACAGGGTTCAACGCACACGTGCACGCCGTCGGCATCGAAGAGGTCGGGATGTACGCGTTGGCGATTCAGCGTGACGGCAAAGTGGTCATCGGTGGGGATACAACCACCCACCTTGCGCGGTTCAACGCCGATGGCACCGCCGATACAGCCTTCAACTCGACGGTTGGCTCCTACTTCGACAACCGCGTGTGGGCGATCACCGTCGACGCGAGCGACAACCTCCTGGTGGGTGGCAATTTCACCAGCCGGGTGGCGCGACTGAGCTCGAGCTACGCACCAGCGAGCTATGCACCAGATCTCCCGGCGACCGGAGTGAGCACCGACGGTCTCATCTGGATTGCACTGACGATGCTCGCGGCTGGCGCGGCGCTCGTTGCCGCCCAGCGCCGCACTCACCGCGTTCGGTAACCGTCGGCGAGATCGGCCAGATACGTGTCGTAGGGGATGGCCGCGCGCGCTGCGGCTACTCGCGCTGGCGTCGGGTCGTTCACCACGGCTCCGCGGATGGCGGACTCGAGTACGGCCCGATGCTCCTCGATCGCCCAGCACTGAGAGCGCGGCAGCAGCGGGCCTCGGTACAGGGTGAGCGCGTCGTCGACCCTGCCTTCGCGAAGCGCGACCAAGGCATCGAGGTGGTCGGCCCCGCACTGTTCGGCCAATCGGTAGGGGCGGCTCAACAGCATGTCGCCGAGGTGACGTCGTAGGTACGACACCTCCGCTTTGGTCGAGCTGATCGAACCTCCACCGTTGAGGTGCAGCAACTCGTGCAACGTCTCAAGGGTGAGCCCGCCAGGGTGTAGTGAGAGCACGGTGACCAACTCGACTTGCCGCGGCGCCAGTGGCAGCACGACACCATCGAGGAGTACGTCGCCGCCGCCAAGCACGCGCAGCTGCAATCGGCGCTCATGCGGCGATGCGCGCAGCATCAACTCCAGGTTGCGTGCCATCGCCGACACTGTGCTGAGCGCCAGTGGATTGGCGCGTGACCATGTGGTGGAGAGGTCGAGCACTCCCGCCGGTCGGCCCGTGTTGGGGTTGAGGATCGGTGCCGAGTAGCACACCCAGTTCTGCACGATGGGTGAGAAGTGTTCAGTGGCCCGTATGGCCGAAGGGCGCCCGGTACGCAAGGCGACCCCGAGCGCATTGGTGCCCACGGCGTCCTCGCTCCAGCGACCGCCGGGAGCGAAGCCGACTGCCTCAGCGCGGCGGCGCATCGTGCGCCCCCCGGCGACCCACACGATCACACCTTGCTCGTCGGTGACCGCGGCCACGAAGTCGCCGGCCGCCGCCACATCCTCGAGTTCGCCGGCGATGGCCTGAAAGGCGCTCGCCATGCGGGTAGAGCGCCACCGCTCTACTGCTTCGGAGATCACCGGCGCATGGTCGGTCACCGGTGCAAGGTGTTCGGCCGAATGCGACCACGATTCGAGTACCTCGCTGCGTACCAGTGCATCGAGCGCGGTGTCCTCGCCGGCGAGAAACGATTCCAGGGAGCGGTTCACCGCCGAAGGCACGAAGGTCGGTCCGCCCCGCAACTCCCGACCTCCCGGGATACTCAACCTTTTGCCAACCATGGCCAGCCCATCATGCCCTATTGGGGGCCATGGGGGTACCCCATCTTTCCTTGGAGGGGTCATGAGCTATCCGCAACCCGGTTCGGCCGGCAGCACTATCTCGGTGCAAAAGCGTTACGACAACTGGATCGGTGGCAAGTGGGTGGCCCCGGCTGAGGGCCGCTACTTCGAAAATATCTCGCCGGTCAACGGCGCCGTATTCACTGAAATCGCGCGTTCGACGGCAGCTGACATCGAGCTCGCACTCGACGCAGCCCACGCTGCACGCGAGGCGTGGGGCCGCACCAGCACCACCGAGCGCTCCAACATCTTGCTGAAGATCGCTGACCGGATGGAGCAGCACCTCGAGGAACTGGCGATCATCGAGACCTGGGACAACGGCAAGCCGATCCGCGAGACGTTGGCCGCCGACCTCCCGTTGGCCATCGACCACTTCCGCTACTTCGCTGGTGCGGTGCGCGCGCAAGAGGGTTCGCTCAGCCAGATCGACGACGACACCGTCGCCTATCACTTCCATGAACCACTCGGTGTCGTCGGCCAGATCATCCCGTGGAACTTCCCGCTGCTGATGGCCACCTGGAAACTCGCCCCGGCCATCGCCGGTGGTAACTGCGTGATCCTGAAGCCCGCCGAGCAGACACCGTGGTCGATCCTCAAGTGGATCGAACTTGTCGGCGACCTGCTGCCCGACGGCGTGCTGAACATTGTCAACGGCTTCGGTATCGAGGCTGGCAAGCCGCTGGCATCGTCGAAGCGCATCGCCAAGATCGCGTTCACGGGCGAGACCACCACCGGTCGTCTGATCATGCAGTACGCCTCGGAGAACCTCATTCCAGTCACCCTCGAGTTGGGCGGCAAGAGCCCGAACATCTTCCTCGCCGACGTGATGGATGCCGACGACGACTTCCTCGACAAGGCGATCGAGGGTTTCGTGATGTTCGCCCTCAACCAAGGCGAGGTGTGCACCTGTCCTAGCCGTGCGCTCATCGACGAGAGCATCTACGACGCATTCATCGAGAAGGCAATCGCTCGCACGAAGGCCATCGTGGCGGGCGACCCACTCGACATCGCCACCATGATCGGTGCTCAGGCGTCGAACGATCAATACGAGAAGATCATGTCGTACATCGAGATCGGTAAGGCAGAAGGTGCGCAGATACTCGTGGGCGGCGCGTCGCGTCAGGTCGCCGGGCGCGAGGGCGGCTACTACGTGGAGCCGACGATCTTCAAAGGCAACAACTCGATGCGCGTCTTCCAGGAGGAGATCTTCGGTCCCGTGGTGTCGGTCACGACGTTCCGCGACGAGGCCGAGGCACTGAGTATCGCCAACGACACGTTGTACGGCCTTGGGGCCGGCGTCTGGACCCGGAATGGCAACGCGGCATATCGCCTCGGCCGTGGAATCCAGGCTGGCCGCGTGTGGACCAACTGCTACCACGCCTACCCCGCACACGCCGCGTTCGGTGGCTACAAGGGCTCGGGTATCGGTCGCGAGACACACAAGATGATGCTCGACCACTACCAGCAGACCAAGAACCTGCTCGTGTCCTACAGCCCCAAGCGCCTCGGGTTCTTCTGAGCGATGACCACCGCACGAGTGACCATCACCGATAACGCAGTGGCGATGGTCGCGCGACTGGTGGAGCAGCACGGACCGTTGCTGTTCCACCAGTCCCGGTGGTTGTTGCGACGGGTCGTCGCCGATGTGTTTCCCTCGCTTCGAGTTCAAAGTGGGCGCACAGGACATCTACCTCGGCGACATCGCCGGGCAGCCGTTTTACATCGGTGCCGCGCAGTTCGCGTACTGGGCGCACACGTGTCTGACCATCGACCTGGTGAAGGGCCGCGGGTCGGGGTTCTCGGCCGAGGCACCGGAGGGGTTCCGGTTCCTCACCCGTTCACGTCTTTTCACGGACGACGAGTCGGCCGCGCTTGCGGACGCGGGGCCGCCGCCGAACGGCGAACAGCACCCTCCGGGGTGAACTATTGAGAGACAGTGAGTTCGCGTACACGTGCCAGCAGCACGTCGATGGCGGGAGCGTTGAGACCGCCGTGGGGGATGATCACGTCGGCGAAACGTTTGCTCGGCTCGATGAACTGTTCGTGGGCCGGCCGGACCGACTCGAGGTACTGGGCGATGATGCTGTCGGGGGTGCGGCCGCGCTCGGCGACATCGCGGATGAGGCGACGGATGAACCGCAGGTCGGCCTCGGTATCGATGTACACCTTGAGCTCGAAGCGGTCGCGCACCGATTGCTCGGCCAGCACCAGGATGCCTTCGACGACGATGATGCGCGAGGGTGACACCGTGCGCACCTCAGCGCTGCGCACATGGCTCGTGTAGTCGTACACCGGCACGGGAACGGACCTGCCCGTACTCAACTCGTCGAGGTGCTGGTTCAGCAGCACCCAGTCGAAGGCGCTGGGGTGGTCGTAGTTCGCCTTGGCCCGCACGTCGATCGGTAGGTCGGGGAACGAGCAGTAGTAGGAGTCGAGTTTGATCAGCGCGACCCGCTGATCGCCGGCCAGCTCGGCCAACCGTTCCGCCACAGTGGTCTTTCCCGAAGAACTGCCGCCGGCGACGCCGATCATGAACGGGCGGTGATCGGTGGCCATCTCTTGAAACTACTCCGGCATACATCGTTGGGACGGTGTCGAACACCTGTCCGATGCTTGGTTTTCCTGGTCCAAGTCGGGCAGGCTGTGGGCACCATGACCGTCGAAACCGATGATCCCCGCGAGACGCTCGGCGAACGAGACCTCGCCATTCTCCACTTCGAGGCCACGTGGTTCACGCTCGACGAGGATCGCCATGATGCGATCCGCGCGCGGTTCACGTGCTCGGTGGAGGAGTACAATCTGGAACTCAACCGGGTGATCGATCATCCGGCAGCGATGCTCGAAGATCCGTTGGTGGTGCGCCGCCTGCGCCGTCACCGCGAGCGTCGTCGCCGGGCACTGATCGATGGCGCGGCTGCAGGCGAACAGGCCTGACCACTCAGCAGGGAGTCAAGATGAGCAACGACTTCGGGGGCCGTAGCTCTCGGACCACCGCCAGCGGACCCTCGATGGGCAGCGGCGTGGCCATCTTTGTCACGGCCGTCGCGCTCGTGCTGGGCTTTCTCATCCTGCGCAAGGTGAACGACTCCGGTACACAAACTGTGAAGCCCGACACGGGTGGCACCGAGCAAACGACACCCGACACCGGCTCCGGTTACGTCGACCCGAACGAGACCAGCACCACCACGATCCCGCAGTCGTTCACCGGTACCAAGGTGCAGGTAGCCAACGCCAGCGGCCAGAACGGCGTGGCGCGCATGATGACCACTGCCCTCCTCGGTGCCGGATTCACCATGTCGGATGCCACCAACGGCACCGCCAACCCGCCGCTGGCCATCAGCAAGGTGCTCTACAAGGCCGACGACCCTGCGGCCAAGCCCGTGGCCGACACGCTCGCGCAGCTTCTGGGCGGTATTGCCGTCGAGGCTGCCAGCCTGCCGCTTCCCGTCACCAGTGGTGGTTGGTCGGAAGGCAGCAGTGTCGTTCTGCTGCTCGGGAACGATCTGGCCGGCAAGACGCTGTCCACCATCCAGGGAACGCCCGCAAGCGGCACCACCATCGCACCCGTTGTCACCTGACCGGGTTATTGCGTGTAGTCCTGGATCGTGCGCCCGTGTGTGCGGTCGGTGATCTCGCGGGCCCGCTGGCGGAACTCGTCCAGTAGCCCCTGTCGGTCGATGGTGAGCAACTGTCGGTCGCGCATCAACACCTTGCCGTCGACGATGGTGGTGCGCACGTCGGACGGTTGCACCGAGTAGACGAGCGCAGCCGCGAGGTCGTGCAGCGGCTGACAGTGGAACCCACTGGTGTCGACCAGGATCACGTCGGCCCGCGCCCCCACTGACAGCACGCCGAGTTCGCCACGCATACCCAACACGGCGGCCGACTGGGGGCCGGCCATGTCGAGCGCCATCGCACTGGTGAACCACGTGGCATCGTCGGCGATCTGCTTTTGTGAAATTGCAGTGACACGCATGCTCTCGAGAATGTCGAGCGTGTTGTTCGAAGCGACACCGTCGGTGCAGTAGCCCACCGGCACGCCGGCCTCCCTGAGCGCGGCGATCGGCGTCAGCGGGCCCATTGCGAACTTGAGGTAACCCTTCGGCCCGTGGGTGACGCCCACTCTGTCGCGGCGCAAGGCCAGCAGCGGGATGTCGTCGGGCAGGATGCCGTTGCCGTGGGCGATGATCGCCCCAGCGTCGAGCACGCCGGTGTGTTCCAGCACGCGGATGGGCGTCTCGTTGCGCGATCGCAGGCTGGCGTTGGTCTGGATGATGTCTTCGGCGCCGTGGATGTGCACTTTCACGCCCAGGCGCACCGCGTGTTCGGCTGCGAGGCGCAGGTGTTCGTCGGTGACGGTGTAGGGCGCGTGTGGCGCGATCGAGGTGGTGATGCGCCCGTTGGCCCGCCCGTTCCAACGCTCGGCGAACGCCGCTGAAGCCTCGACCCCGCTGTCGCCTTGCGAGCTGAAGAACGCCGAGCCGAGGTTGGCACGGATACCGGATTCCTCGACGGCCTGTGCCGCCCGGTACATGTAGAAGTAGTGGTCGGCGAACGTGGTGACGCCGCACTCGATCATCTCAGCGATCGCCACCATCGTGCCGAGGTACACATCGTGCTCGCCGACGTTCACCTCCATCGGCCAGATGTAGTCGTTGAACCAGTTGGCCACTGCCACGTCTTCGGCGGCGCCGCGCAGGAACGTCATCGCCGCGTGCGTGTGCGTGTTGATCAGGCCGGGCATGGCCACCATGCCGCGTGCGTCGATGACCTCGGTCGCGTGCGCCGGGTCAGAGCCGATCCGGGTAAGGAAGCCTTCGGTGATCTCGAGCGTGGTGCCCGGTGCGAAGGAGGTCCGCTCGGCGCTCGTGGACAGCAGTGCAGTGCAGTTGACGATCGCCAGATCGGCCAGGCGGGCGGTGGGTTCGGCCATGCCGTCGAAGTTAGCTCGCCATCGCGCGCAGCAGTTCGGTGGCCGCCTGCTCGATGCACCACAGCGGCTCGCGCATCGCCCGCTCGCCGAAGTCGGCCACGAGTGAGCGCAGGCGGATGCGATTGGCGACGTTGGCATCCGTGTCGCCGACGATCGCCGCGACCGGCGTGTCGAGGCCGATGCACATCGTCTGTACACCGCCCACGACCTTGCCGTCGAAGCTCTGCTCGTCGAGATGGCCCTCGCCGGTGATCACCAGGTCGGCGTCCAGAATGCGGTCGTGCAGGTCGAGTTCATCGGCCACGAGATCGAAGCCGGGCAGCAGCCGACCGCCGAGTGCAACCAGCCCGCCCGCCAAGCCGCCGGCCGCGCCGGTGCCGGGCAGCGCCCGCACGTCGACGCCGTACTGCTGTTGATACATCTGTGCGAGGCGTTCGAGGCGACCGCGCAGCATGTCGACCTGCGCCGGCGAGGCCCCCTTCTGCGGAGCGAACACCGGTGCGGCATCGGTGAACAGTGTCTGCACGTCGCAGGCCACGAGCAGCTGCACCGAGCGCAGGCGGTGGGGGGACGTGATCGCGCGCACACAGCCCAGGCCGCCGTCGGTGGTGGCCGACCCGCCGAGGCACACCACGATCTTCTTCGCCCCGAGGTCGAGCGCCATGTCGATCAGCTCGCCGGTGCCGGTGGTGGTGGCGGCCATGGCATCGTTGCGCTCGGCACCGCCAACGAGGGTGAGGCCTGAGGCGCGTGCCATCTCGATCACCGCCGTGCCGCGGTGCAGTCGCCATTCGGCCTCTACGGGGTCGCCCAGCGGCCCGGTGACGGTGTTCACCCGGTTGGCGCCGCCGAGTGCTTCCAGGGTGCCTTCACCGCCATCGGCGACGGGCAGCTCGACGCACTCGTGGCCCAGTTCCCAGCAGGCGTGGCCGATGGCCGCGGCCGCCTGCGCAGCCGTCGCGGTGCCCTTGAACTTGTCGACGGCGGCCAGGACACGCATCGGGCCAGGCTATGGGGCACCGGTCTCGTTGAAATCCTGACTGCCTGGGTAGAGTTTGCACATGGCCGTGACCGTTCGCATCCCCACCACCCTTCGTCCGATGGCGGGCGGCAGCTCGACGGTGCAGGTCGAGGGCGCGACCCTCGCCGAAGTGATCACCAACCTCGACGCAGTGCACCCGGGCTTCCGTGATCGTCTGCTCGACGAGTCGGGCGCGATGCGCAAGTTCGTCAACCTGTTCGTGGCCGACGACGACGTGCGCTACCTCGATGGCCTGAACACCGTGGTGCCTGCCGGCGAGACCGTCAGCATCATCCCCGCCGTCGCCGGCGGCTGACCCCCCCACCCCCCTGGGCGAGTGCCAGCCCCCCTGGGCGAGTGGCAGCCCGCCAGGGCGAGTGGCACAAGCGCGCCCGAGTGGGTGGTGACACCCCGTGCGCGACGTGGCACTCGGGCGCGACGTGGCACTCGGGCCGGGGACGTGGCACTCGCACCGGCTGGGGGCGCGAAAAGGGCCCCGAGCCGAAGCTCAGGGCCCTTTCAGTTCAGTTCAGTTCAGTGCGGAGACTGAGTCAGGAGTGACTCAGAAGTCTTCCATGCCGCCCATGCCGCCGCCCATGCCGCCACCGCTCTGCTCGGGCTTGTCGGCCACGACTGCTTCGGTGGTGAGGAACAGGGCTGCGATCGAGGCTGCGTTCTGCAGCGCCGAGCGGGTCACCTTGGCGGCGTCGATGACGCCCAGCTTGACGAGATCCTCGTAGACGCCGGTGGCGGCGTTGAGGCCTTCGTTGCCGGTCATGTTCTTGACCTTCTCGACGACGACACCACCTTCCATGCCAGCGTTCTCGGCGATCTGCTTCAGCGGGGCTTCGAGGCTCTTGGCGACCATGCGGGCGCCAGTGGCTTCGTCACCGGTGAGGCCTTCGGCAACCTTCAGCACGGCGGCCTGCGCACGCAGCAGGGCCACGCCACCGCCGGGCACGACACCCTCTTCGATGGCAGCCTTGGTGGTGCTGACGGCGTCTTCGATGCGGTGCTTCTTCTCCTTTAGCTCCACCTCGGTGGCAGCGCCGACCTTCAGCACGGCAACGCCGCCGCTGAGCTTGGCGAGGCGTTCCTGCAGCTTCTCACGGTCGTAGTCCGAGTCGGTGTTGTCGATCTCGGCCTTGATCTGGTTGATGCGACCCTTGATGTCGTCCTCGTCGCCAGCACCTTCGATGATGGTGGTCTCATCCTTGGTGATGATGACCTTCTTGGCACGGCCCAGCAGGTCGAGCGTGGTGTTCTCCAGCTTGAGACCCACTTCCTCGCTGATGACCTGGCCGCCGGTGAGGATCGCGATGTCCTGCAGCATGGCCTTGCGGCGCTCGCCGAAGCCGGGGGCCTTGACGGCGGCCGACTTGAACGTGCCACGGATCTTGTTCACCACGAGGGTGGCCAGGGCCTCGCCCTCGATGTCCTCGGCGACGATGACGAGCGGCTTGCCCGACTGCATGACCTTCTCGAGCACGGGCAGCATGTCGCGGACCGAACCGATCTTGGACGACACGAGCAGGATGTACGGGTCGTCGAGGGACGCTTCCATACGCTCCATGTCGGTGGCGAAGTAGGGCGAGATGTAGCCCTTGTCGAAGCGCATACCTTCGACGAGGTCCATCTCCATACCGAAGGTCTGGCTCTCCTCGACGGTGATGACGCCGTCCTTGCCGACCTTGTCGATGGCCTCGGAGATCATCGCGCCGATCTCTTCGTCGGCAGCCGAAATGCTGGCGACCTGAGCGATCTGCTCCTTGGAATCGACTTCCTTGGAGAGTTCCTTGATCGACTGCACAGCGGCAGCGACGGCGGCCTCGATGCCCTTCTTGAGGGTCATCGGGTTGGCGCCGGCGGCCACGTTGCGGAGGCCTTCGCGAACCATGCTCCAGGCGAGAACGGTGGCGGTGGTGGTGCCGTCACCGGCGACGTCGTCAGTCTTCTTGGCGACTTCCTTGACCAGTTCGGCGCCGATGCGCTCGTACGGGTCTTCCAAGTCGATTTCCTTGGCGATGGACACACCGTCGTTGGTGATCGTGGGGGCGCCCCACGACTTCGAGAGGACGACGTTGCGGCCCTTCGGTCCAAGGGTGACGCGCACGGCGTCGGCGAGCTTGTTCATACCCGCCTCGAGCGAGCGACGAGCTACCTCGTCGAAAGCGATCTGCTTCGGCATTGCAATCCTCCACGATTGGGATGGGGTTGAGCTGGAACGTCACCAGACGAGCTGTCACTCGACTGGTGAGAGTGCTAGCACTCTAAACCCTTGACTGCTAAAGCGGCAACCTTCGACCCATGCCAGGCTGGCTACTCGGCGGGTGTTGCGGACCCCGTCAGCGCCCGGAACAGCGCCACACCGACGGCAGCGCCGACCAGCGGGAACAGGATGAACACCCACAGCTGCTGGAGGGCATCGGTGGACGACTCGGCGAAGAGTGCGGTACCGAGCGAGCGGGCCGGGTTGACCGAGGTGTTGTCGACCGGAATCGAGATCAGGTGGATGAGCGTCAGCGTGACGCCCACCACCAGACCGCCGAAACCGGGGGCGAACAACTTGGTGGTGGTGAACAGCACGACCAGCACGAGCAGCGCGGTGAGCACGATCTCAGCGATGATTGCCGCTCTGATGCCGTAGAAGTCGCCCGTCCACAGGTTGGAGGCGAACGAGCCGCGCTTGAAGCCGGTGCGTCCGCTGGCGATGGCGTAGATGATGGCCGCGCCGCCGACGCCACCGATGATCTGCCCGACCCAGGCCATCACGGCGTGGCTGCGGTCGATCTTCTTCGCCAGCAGCAGCCCGAGCGTGACCGCCGGGTTGATGTGGCAGCCGCTGATCGGCCCGATGACGTAGGCCATGATCAGCAGTGAGATGCCGAAGCCGAGCGCGACGCCGAGGACCCCCACCGATGAGGCGGTGAAGATTGCGACGCCGGGTCCGCCGAGCATCAGCACTGCCGTACCGACGAGTTCCGCGACAAGGATGCGAGTGGTGTGCTGTGTCCCCATGCAGTGCACAGTAATCGGCGCGCAGTTCTCAATCGTGCAATGTCCCGCTACCGTCGCGTGGATGGCAGTCCGGGGCCGTAGCGAGACATTCCTCGTCACCAAGGTGACCGATGACGATCGCTCCCGCACGCCCGACGAGCTGATCGTCGAGGAGCCGATGACGGTGCAACTCGACGGCGTCAAGGTGAGCACCACGATGCGCACTCCCGGGCACGATTACGAACTGGCCGTCGGCTTCTGTCACACCGAAGGGCTGCTCGCCGGGCTGCCCGTCACCGGTGTGCGTTACTGCGCCAACAGTTCGGCTGTGAGCAGCGAGTTCAACGTCGTCTCGGTCGACACCGGGGGCCTAGCTCCTGCACCGCGACCGCGGCTGGGGAACACGACATCCAGCTGTGGTCTGTGTGGCAACGACGCGATCGACGAGCTGTGCGCCATGCTGGCGCCGCTGCCGTCCACTACGCCGATTGCACTCGATGTGCTGCGGGCTGTCCCCGATCGCGTGCGCTCCGCGCAAGGTCTGTTCGACAGCACTGGCGCCGTGCATGCGGCAGCCGCGTTCACGCCCGACGGTGAGGTGCTGCTGGTGCGAGAAGACGTCGGTCGGCACAATGCGGTCGACAAGGTGATCGGCCGGATGCTGCTCGACGGCGTACTGCCGGCCACGGGTCTGGGGCTGTTCGTCAGTGGTCGGGCCAGCTTCGAGCTGGTGCAGAAGGCGTGGGCTGCCGGGTTCAGCACGCTCGTGGCCGTCAGCGCACCCACCGCGCTGGCGGTTCACACCGCTCGCCGCTCCGGTCTGGTGTTGGCTGGCTTCGTGCGCGCCGACCGTCTGAACGTGTACTCGCCCGAGCGCCTCGCGCCGTAGGCCGCAGAACCCCTAGCCTGCAGGCCATGAGCGAAGCGATCAAGCCCTCCGTCGGCCTCGGCGTGCTGCACCTGTTCTGTAAGCCGACCCCCATGTTCGATGGCGAGGCGGTCGTGGACGCAGTGCGCGCCGCTGAAGCCGCAGGTACCCAGGTGGTCTGCATCTCGATGCTGGGCCACAAGTCCGATGCCGCGTTCATGGCGATACACGAGAACATCGTGGAACTGCGAGCGCTCCAGTCCGGTCTGCAGCGTGCGGGCCTCGAGGTCGTCGACAGCTACGTCAGCCTCACCGAGGTCAGCGAGTACGCAACGGGTATGCCCGAGGCGCACATCCAGGCTCGCCTGTATCCCGAGATCCCGCCGAAGGCACACCACATGCCGGCATGGTGCTTCTACCCAATGTCGAAGAAGCGCGAAGCCCACGTCAACTGGTTCACGCTGCCGTTCGACGATCGCAAGCGGCTGATGTCAGAGCACGGCACCAGCGGCCGCAAGTTCGCCGGCCGCATCGTGCAGTACATCACCGGCAGCACTGGCCTCGACGACTACGAGTGGGGCGTCACGCTGTTCGCCGTGAACCCCGACGATCTCAAGGAAGTCGTGTACACGATGCGCTTCGACGAGGCATCGTCCGTGTACGCCGAGTTCGGCCCGTTCTACACCGGCTTCGTGGTGCCGGTGGAAGAGCTCGTCACCACGCTCTGAGGTTCTGGCGTGGGTGTGAGGTTCAGCCGTCGCCCAGTCGTAGCAGCCCGATGGAGACATCGCGGCTGTTCTTGTCGAACGTGAACTTGTCGAACGTTGCACTGGTCATCTCGCCGCTCGCGTCGATGGCCAGGTTGCCACCGGGTCCGTCGTAGTTGATGTTGCGGCGTTCCGCGAGCGACACCTGGCAGGTGGGGAACGAGGAGCACCGCGTGCCACCGGTGGTGAGGCCGGGGATCTCTGCCGCGATTGCCGAAGGTCGCAACGATCCGGCGCTCGCGGCGGCCAGGGCGATGATGTTGAGACAGTCGTACGCGTTGTGGGCAAACAGTCCGGTGGCCTCTGGGTCGATCGATTTCAGTCCGGTCGTGAATGCCGCGGATGTCGCGTACGCGATCGGCGACACGCCAGTGATGCGTGGCCCGAGCGCGCTGCTGAATGGCTGCGCCGATGCATCAGGTCGGCGGGCCGCGTCGTTGACGACGAAGGTGATGGTGCCATCCGAGGCAGCGTCGATCGCGTTGATGATCGACGGACCGGTGATTGCATCGGCGACCACGGCAACGACCTGAGGTCGTGCCTGGATCACGGCTGCCACGGCAGCACTGACGGAGGCCTCACCTGGTGTGAAGCCGACAAAGCCAGAGACGGCGGTACCGCGCTGGGTGATCGCCGCACGAGTCGCCTCGGCAAAGGGTCGGCCGTAGTTGTCGTCGAGATAGACCACCGCGACAGCGCTACTGCCCGAGGACTCGACCAACTGGGCCATCGCCTGGGCCTGCAGCGAGTCGCTGGGAACAGTGCGGAGCAACAGGCCGTCATCGGGGAAGTTGTCGAGCGCGAGTGCCGACGCCGTTGGGGCACACGTGAGGACCCCCGCTTCGACCGCCGTGCCGAGCGTGGCCAGCAGATTGGGTACGGACGTGGGCCCGATGATCGCGTCGACGCCGAACTGCAACAGGCTCTGCACCGCGAGGACAGCCGTTGCCGAGTTGTCACCTTCCTCGCGCGTGATCAACCGGATCTGGCGGCCGTTCACGCCGCCGCTTTGGTTGATCTCGCTGACGCCCAACTGCAGCGCATCGGCCATCGATACGCCGATCTCCGACGCCGTTCCCACCGTCGGCAAGACGGCGCCGATGACCAGTGTGCCGTCGTTCAGGTGACCCGCCGCGGTGGTTGTGGGTTGGACGGCGGTCGTGGTCGCAGAACTGTTGTTGCTGCCCGAACAGGCAGCGATGGTGAGCACTGCGCACGTGGCAATGACGACCAGCTTCGACGTGTGCACGCTGCGAGTGTAGGAGACGCTCGCAGCGCCGCATAGGGTCGCGAGGGTGAGTGACGCCTCCCCGAACGACTTCACCCGCGACCTGACCCGATGGAGTGAATCGCTGGTCGGTATCGCTCGCACTGGTCTGGCGTTCACCCAGAGCCTCTACGAGCGCGAGCGCTTCGAGGAGGTGCTGCACGTCGCCGCCGATATCAAGGCCGCCGCGGACGAGGCGCTGGAAGTGCGCCGCGAGAGCGATCACTTCGTGCAGGAGTGGATGGACGACATCGGCGAAGGTATCCCCGGGTACGTCACGCCAAAGGTGGCGATCGGCGCGGTCGTCGGCAACGATTCCGGTGAGATCCTGCTCGTCCAACGCAGCGACAGCGGAGTATGGCTGTACCCCACCGGGTGGGCCGACGTCGGCTATTCGCCTGCAGAGGTAGTGGTGAAGGAAGTGCTGGAGGAGACCGGCATCGAATGCGAACCCGTGCAGCTGATGGCCGTCATCGATGGTCAGCGCGCCGGCTTCAGCCGCTTTGGGATGTACCTGCTGCTGTTCCACTGTCGGGCCACCGGCGGTTCGCTGGTGCCGCACCCGTTGGAGACCGCCGACGTCGGCTGGTTCCGCCGCGATGCGCTACCCGAGAACACCGTGGGCGCGAAGTGGTGGGGGCCGGGCGCGTTCGCTGCAATCGATGGTGCCCGCACCGCCACAGTGTTCGAAGCACCGCGGTCGCCGGTGTGGCGCGGCGACGCGGCACACGCCCAGGGCCAGGTGTAGCTAGGCGCCGTTCGGACCCTGATCGCGGAGGAAGCGCTCCACCTCGGCCATCAGTTCCTCGCTGTCGACCTCGGTGTCGGCTGCCAGTTCGCCGCCGACGGAATCGTCGTCATCGTCGTCGTCATCGTCATCGAGGCCGTCATCGTCCTCGTCGTCCTGGTTGTAGTCATCGAGCTCGCCGCTGTCCGAGAGGTTCTCGAGCCGGGCGACGTAGCCGATGAGGTCGTTGTCGTCGGCGACGAAGTGGGTGACCCGAGTGTCGTAGTCCTCGGCCTCGGTGCGCAGAGTGCCGATGGGTGCCGGTGTGCCGATCATCTCGCAGGCGCGTTGCACGAGGGCGAGGGTTGCCTTGGGCGAGGGCACCTGCGATGCATAGGCGGGCACGGCGGCCCAGAGCGACGCCGACGGCAGATCACTGCGGGTGCATGCGTCCTGCAGCACGCCGACGATGCCGGTGGGGCCTTCGTAACGGCTGCGCTGGAGATCGAAGCGGTCGAGGGTCTCTTGATCGGTGGCCGTGCCGATGAGTTGAACAGGACGCGAGTGCGGAACGTCGGCCAGCAGCGCGCCGAGGGTGAGCATCATCGACGCATTGAAGTGCTGAGCCAGGCCGATGATCTGCTCGGAGAACAACCTCCAACGCATGGCTGGCTCGGGGCCGAGCATGAGGATGACGTCGCCGCCAGGAGTGCGGGCGCTCCACAGGCCCACCGTTGGCCACACGATGGAGCGCTTCTGATCAGCCGTGAGGCGAACGTGCGGACGAACCGTGGCGAAGTCGGTGAACTCCTCAGGGTTGATTTCGGCGAGCGGCTCGGCGTGCCATGCCTTGATGAGGTGCCGAACAGTGTTGCTCGCGGATTCTGCTGCGTCGTTCCAGCCGGTGAACGCAGAGATGAGTACCGGTCGTTGCATGGTGGGATGCGCCAGCCAGCGAACATGCTCCATGTCCACGGAGCCTACCGGTGAGGTCTGGCCTGCGCAGCGGGCAGTAAGTTGCGAACCGTGAGTGTCACCCTTGAGATCGCCGCAGTCGCCGACCAAGAACTGGTCGATGCGTTCGCCTACCTAATCCCCCAGCTGTCGCGCAGCTCGCCGCCGCCCACCCTCGCCGAGGTGCGCGAGATGGTCGAGTCGCCGGCCAGCGATGTGCTGGTCGCCCGCCTCGACGGCAAGATCGTCGGCACGCTCACGTTGGTGGTGTTCCGCATCCCCACCGGTGTGCGCGCCTGGATCGAGGACGTCGTTGTCGACGATTCGGCCCGCGGGCAGAGCGTCGGCGATCAGCTCAACCGCTTCGCGATCGACATCGCCGAGGGCAAGGGCGCTAAGACCGTCGACCTCACCTCGCGCCCCTCACGTGAAGCCGCCAACCGGCTGTACCAGCGCATCGGCTTCATGCCTCGCGAGACGAACGTGTACCGCTTCGACCTGTAGGCCGGCCCGGTCAGCTGATGGACCGGTAGATGGCTTTCAATACGGCGTCGATCTGACGGTCGGCCTCCACGCCCGGCGGTACCACGGAAGCAGTGAGGATGTTGGCGAGGCCGTGTACGCCGGCCCACGCGATGATCGGGGCATCCTTCCGGCGAGCTGATTGGATGGCCCCGAGCTCTGCCATCTCGTCAATGGCGGCGATGAGTACTTCCCACGCTCGGGGATCTTCGGTGCGCTCGAGTATCACGGGGCAGGCGGTGAACGCCGCTTCGAACACTCTGGGGTGGGCGACAGCGAATGCCACGTAGGCGTGGCCGATCGCCTCGAACCTCGCGACCGACCGACGCTGCGCCGTACCTCTGGCGGGCACGGCATCGCGGGCTGCGAGCAAGTGGCGCGCCAGTTCTTCTCGCGACAGCATGGCGACCGCGGCGATCAGATGGTCGCGGCTGGGGAAGTGGCGATAGGCCGCCGACGGCGTGACGCCGACCGCCTTCGTGAGGTCGCGCAATGAGAGCGCAGCGATGCCGTCGGAGCGGACGACGTCGATCGCTGCGTCGAGCAGAGCCCGTTGGAGGTCGCCGTGGTGGTACGGCTTGGGTGGCATGCGGGCAGTCTGGCACAGGATGTTGACAGCGTTCACATTCCTGATAATGTGAACACCATTCACATGAAGGACGGGAGCGACGCATGGCGACGATCAACAAGGGCAGATTCTCGGCTGATGTCGGGGCAGATGGCGCGGTGCTGTTTCTCATCGGGATGCGCTTCAACCAACTCTGGAAGCCGTGGAAGTGGCTGCCTGTGGTGATCGCGATGCCGCGCATGCTCATCGAACTGCAGAAGAACCCGGAGCTGGGCCTCGTGGGCAAGCCGCGCACGTTCCTGTCGGGCCGTACCACCTTGGTGTGGCAGTACTGGGAGTCCTTTGAGAAGCTCGAGGCGTACTCAAAGTCGACATCGGCGGCGCACCTGCCAGCGTGGCGGTCGTTCAACCGGCGTGTGCGCGACAACGGCTCGGTGGGCATCTACCACGAGACGATCATGCTCTCCGACGCCACGGTCGAGACCGTCTACGGCAACATGCCCACGTTCGGTCTGGGCGCTGTGACGGGGGTGGTTGCCGCGAGCAAGCGTGGGCAGACGGCGCGGCAGCGGATGGTCGGTGCCGACCCGGATGGGCCGGCGGTGGAGCCGTACTGAGCAGCGCTGTGGCAGCCGCGTGTACGACAATGGCGGGGTGATCAAGTACCTCGGCTCGAAGCGGCGACTGCTGCCCGTGCTGGGCGACCTGTTCACGCGCTCGCGAGCCAGCACGGCGCTCGACCTGTTCACCGGCACTACCCGCGTCGCGCAGGAGTTCAAGCGCCGCGGAGGGACGGTGACAGCGGTGGATTGTGCGCGCTACTCGGAGGTGTTCGCTCGCTGCTGGATCGAGACCTCGGCGTCGGACATCGACCAGGCGGAACTCACTGATGCGCTCTTGCACCTCTCAGCGCTGCCCGGCGAACCCGGGTACTTCACCGAGACGTTCTGCGAGCAGTCGCGCTTCTTCCAACCCAAGAACGGCGCGCGAGTCGATGCGATCCGCGATGCGATCGAGCGCGACTTCTCCGGTTCGCCGTTGTACCCGATCCTGTTGACGAGCCTGATCCTCGCTGCCGACCGGGTGGACTCGACGACCGGTATGCACATGGCGTACCTGAAACAGTGGGCGCCCCGCGCGCATCGCGATCTCGAGCTGCGGGCGCCAGCGCTGGTGGAGGGAAGTGGTTCGGCCGTACGTGGCGATGCGTTGGAGTTGGCGCCGACACTGGGATCGTTCGACCTCGCGTACCTCGACCCGCCGTACAACCAGCACCGCTACTTCACGAACTACCACATCTTCGAAACGCTCGTGGCGTGGGATCGGCCCGAGCACTACGGCGTTGCGTGCAAGCGCATCGACAGCCGCGACGGTGCTACCAAGAGCATGTTCAACTCGAAGAAGGACATGCCTACCGCCTTGGCCGAGACGGTGGCTGCCATCGATGCCGAGGTACTGGTGCTGTCCTACAACGACGAGTCATGGGTGGAGCGCGAGCAACTCGTCGCGATGTGTGATCGCTTCCAAACCGTGCGCATGTTGGCCTTCGATTCGCGGCGCTACATCGGAGCGCAGATCGGTGTGTACAACCCCAATGGAGCACTGGTCGGCGAGGTCTCGCACGTGCGCAACAAGGAGTGGGTGGTGGTGGCCGGCCCACGGACGGCGGTGACGCGAATGACAAAGCCGTTCATGTCGGAGCGGGAACGCGTTGGTGCCAGGTAGTTGACCGTCAGGCTTCGAGGATCGGGCGAATGGTGCGCAGCGTGAGTTCGACGACATCGTCGTGGTCGGCTGCGGCAAGTGTCTCGAACAGCCCGGCCGAACGGGCGAGCACAATGCCGGTGAGCGCAGCCGCCGCGATCTCCGCCCGCAGCCGTGGCCGGTCGAGACTTGATGGTTCGGTCTCCTGCAACAGCGGCGTGATGGTGCGCTCGTTGATGATGCGCCTCGCCGCGTCGCGCACCTCGTCGTCGGAGGTTGGCAGCACGACGGCTTGCAGCAGCGGACTGGCCCCGACACGAGTGATGCGCTCGATGAGACGGTCGACGATTCCTTGCGCAAATACCTGCGTTGTTGCTGCGTCAGCAGTGGGGCCGTCGGCCTCGATGGACGCAATGTAGATCGCGGTCTTGCTGCCGAAGTAACGGGCAACGAGCGCCGGGTCGACGCCAGCGCGCTCGCCGATCTGGCGCAGTGTGGTGCCGGCGTATCCCTTGGCTCCAAACAACTCCCGCGCCGAGCTCAGCAGGGCCTGGCGGGTGCGAACGGCGTCGCGTCGGCGAACGGTGTCGTCGGTCGTGGCCATTCGTTCAGCCTTTCACATAGGCGCGGTGAACCGTGGCCGCAGGTAGCGCGAGACATAGACCAGGCCGACGAGAACAGGCACCTCGATGAGTGGGCCGACGACACCGGCGAGCGCTTGCCCGGACGAGACGCCGAACACGGCGATGGCTACGGCGATGGCGAGTTCGAAGTTGTTGCCTGCAGCGGTGAACGCGATCGTGGCATCGCGTTCGTACGACAGGTGCATGCGCCGTCCCACCCAGAACGTGCCGAACCACATGATTGCGAAGTAGGCCAGCAACGGCAGGGCGATACGGGCCACGTCGAGCGGTTGGTTGGTGATGCGGTCGCCCTGTAGTGCGAACAGCAGGACGATGGTGAACAGCAGTCCGTAGAGCGCGATGGGGCCGATGCGCGGCAGGAACGTGCCTTCGTACCACTCGGCGCCTTTGGCGCGTTCGCCGAATGTGCGCGTGAGGAACCCGGCCAACAGGGGAACCCCGAGGAAGATGAGCACCGACTTGGCGATCGACCAGACGGTGACATCGATGCCCTTGCTGTCGAGCCCCAACCACCCTGGCAGCAGGCGGAGGTAGAAGTAGCCGAGTACCGAGTAGGCGACGATCTGGATGATCGAGTTGATCGCGACGAGCACCGCAGCGAGTTCGCGGTCGCCGCCCGCCAGGTCGATCCAGATGAGCACCATCGCAATGCACGGGGCGATGCCGACGATGATCAGGCCGGTGCGGTATTCGGGCAGATCGGGCAGCGTCAGCCAGGCGAGGGCGAACATCACCGCTGGGCCGATCAGCCAGGTGATGCCGAGTGACACCAGCAGCGAACGGCGGTCGGCGACGACATGGCCGAGCGACTTGTACTTCACCTTGGCCAGCACCGGGTACATCATCACCAGTAGGCCGATGGCGATCGGCAGCGACACGGTGCCGAGCTTCACTTTGTCGAGCTGGTCGTTCAGGTCGGGAAATACCCGCCCGAGGCCCAGCCCCAACACCATCGCCGCGCCGATCCATACCGGCAACAACCGGTCGAGCGTGGACAGGCGCGGCGCCGACGTTTCGGTCATGTCAGCAGTGTGCCGCACTCAGCAGCACGCGCGGCCGAGCGTCACCGGTTCCGCGGCCACCTTGGCCATGGCGGGCGCATCGGCGAGCACGGTGTACACCTCCCACGGCTCGGCGTCGGGGCCATGTACCCACACCTTGTCCTGCACGGCGTAGCAACAGCTGGTCTGCTCCTCGACCGTGGTGGGCAGCCCTTCGGCCTGCAGCCGGGTGATGGCTGCGCCGACGAGGTCGCTGTTCTCCACCTCGACGCCGAGGTGGTTCAGCGTGCCGGGGGTGCCGCCGCCTTCGATGAGCACGAGCTTCAGCGGAGGTTCGGCAATCGCAAAGTTGGCGTAGCCCTCGCGTACCTTGGCCGGCTGGGTGCCGAACAGTGTGGAGTAGAACGCGATCGCGTCCTCGAGGTTGGAGACGTTGAGGGCCAGTTGAACTCGTGACATGGAGGGTTCCTTTCAGGCAGGCGGACGCAGTATATTGACATCCGTCGATGTGCTCATCCTACGGATACATCGATCATTGTCAATACAACGCGACAGATTTTTCGGGAGGGGCAGATGGGCAGCATCAAGGCGAAGATCCCCGTGGTCTGCTGCGCGCCGGTCGGCAGTGCGTCCTTCGACGAACGCGATGCGGCGGAGTTGGCGAAGGGGTTCGCCGCGCTCGCCGATCCCGTGCGCCTGCACCTGTTGTCGCTGATCACCTCGGCTGGCGCCGACGGCGCGTGCGTGTGCGATCTCGTCGAACCCTCCGGCCGCTCGCAGCCGACGGTCAGCCATCACCTCAAGGTGCTGCGCGAGGCAGGTCTCGTCGCCAGCGAGAAGCGCGGCACGTGGGCCTGGTACCGCGTCGAGCAGCAGCGCGTCGACGCGTTGAAGCTCGCGCTCGGCTGAGCTCAGTCGCCAGTGGGCAACGGGGGCAGGCGCAGCGACAGCAGCCAGGTGGCCATTACAAACAGGGCCGAACCCCACAGCGCTGCGGCGAGCCCGCCCTGCAGGTACAGCACACCCGAGAGCAGCGTGCCCACGAGGCGACCGGCTGCGTTGGCCGAGTAGTAGAAGCCGACGTCGAGCGCCACGTCCTCGTCGTCGGCGTAGGCGAGCACGAGGTACGAGTGCAGCGATGAGTTCATCGCGAACACGATGCCGAACACGATCAGTCCGCCGACGATTGCCACGGTGGTGGCGATGTCGAATGCCACGAGCACGGCGATGGCCGCGGAGACGATGCCGAGCATGAACGCCCACTGCTGTGTGGCCTTCACCTCGTCGACCTTCGTGTCGCCACGGCTGAGAATTCGCGGGGCGAGCGACTGGATGATGCCGTAGCCGATGACCCACACCGCCAGGAAGCCGCCGACCCCACTGTGCGACCAGCCGAGGTGGTCGGAGAGAAACACGGGCAGTGCCACCACGAACCAGATGTCGCGGGCGCCGAACAGGAAGAAGCGAGCGGCCGACAGGCGGTTGATGGCCGTCGACTTCGACAGCACCGAGCGCAACGGCGGCTTCTTCTTCGACTTGCCGATGTCCTCGTTCAAGAAGATCAGTAGGGCAACGACGGTGACGGCGAGCGCAGCCGCCATTGACCAGAGCGCATCGTCGTAGCCGATCGCCGACAGCAGCCAGGCTCCGAGGAAGAACCCGACCCCTTTCAGCGCGTTCTTCGAACCGGTGAGGACCGCCACCATCCGGAACAAGGCACCATCGGCGTCGCCGGCGACGGTCTTCACCGCGCTCTTGGAGCTCATCTTGGTGAGGTCTTTGGCGATACCCGACAGTGCCTGCGCCGCCATCACGAATGTCACCGCGAACCAGGTCTGCCACGACGCGCGCTCAAATGTCAGCGCGGCGAGGGCCACGATCTGCAGTCCGAGGCCGGCGACCAGCGTGCGGTTCAGCCCGCGCCGTGCGCCCACCCAGCCGCCGAGCAGGTTGGTGAGGATGCCCATGAATTCGTAGGCGAGAAACAAGAACGCGATCGAGACCGGCGAGTAGCCGAGTTCGTTGAAGTGCAACAGCACGAGCATCCGCAGTGCGCCGTCGGTGAGTGTGAAGACCCAGTACCCCGCCGTCACCAGCGCATAGTTGCGCAGCTTCACGACGAGGAATCGCTGTGCAGCGCGGCCGCAACCTTGGCCGTCAACTCAACCAGGCGGAACGCGTAGCCGTACTCGTTGTCGTACCAGACCAAGACCTTCACCATGCTGCCGTCGATCACCATCGTGGACGGCCCGTCGACGATGCCCGAGCGGGTGTCGTTGGTGTAGTCGGCCGACACGAGCGGGCGGTCCTCGAACCCGAGAATGCCCTGCAGCGGGCCGTTCGCCGCGGTGCGCAGCAACCCGTTGACCTCGTCGACGGTGACGTCGCGGCTCATAGTGAATACCGCGTCGGTGAGTGAGGCGTTCAACAGCGGGATGCGTACGGCAATGCCGTTCAGCTTGCCGAGCAGCTCGGGGTAGATCATCGTGATTGCCGTGGCCGACCCGGTGGACGTGGGGATCAACGAGTTCAGCGCCGAGCGTGCTCGCCGCAGATCCTTGTGCGGTGCGTCGACCACCACCTGGGTGTTGGTCACGTCGTGCATCGTGGTGATCGCGCCACGTTCAATGCCGATGGACTCGTGCAGCACCTTCACCACTGGTGCGAGGCAGTTGGTGGTGCAGGACGCGGCGGTGACGATGTTGTGTACGGCAGGCTCGTAGAGGTGGTCGTTGCAACCCATCACGATGTTCAGCACGCCGTCGCTCTTCACCGGGCAGGCCACCACCACTTTGCGCACGCCGCGATCGAAGTAGTGCTGGAGATCCTCGGCGGTCTTGAACTTGCCGGTCGCTTCGATGACCACCTCGACGCCGAGATCGCCCCACGAAATATCGCCCGGTGCTGCGTGCTCGGAGAACGTGACGGTGCTGCCGTCGACGAGCAGGTTGCCGCCGTCGGTGCCGACCGCGCCCTGGTAGCGGCCATGAACCGTGTCGAATTCGAGCAGGTGCGCTGCTGTGGCCACGCCACCCTTCAGTTCGTTGACGTGCACGAGCTGGAGCCCGGGTTGGTGCTGTAGCGCGCGCACTGCGAGGCGGCCCATGCGGCCGAATCCGTTGATGCCGATGCGGGTGGTCATCGTGTGGTCCGTTCGTTGGCGAGAAGGGTGGAGATGCGCGCGTCGAGCTCGGCGACGGCGGCGTCGAACGCCAGGGCCGTGCCAATCTCGACTGGATCGGGAATCGACCAATGCCACCAGTCGGCGGCAGGCGCGAGTGCTTCGTGGGCATGGTCGCACACCGTCACCACCTGGGTGGTGGGTCTGATGGTGCCGATCGGCTGCGGCGCGGCGTCATCGAGGCGCAGGCCTGCGCGGCGTGCAGCAGCCACCGCGCCCCGGTGCACGCGGGGTGCGGGGTGCGTGCCGGCGGATGACGCGTGGGCGCCGGTGCGTGCTGTCCACATGGCGGCAGCGAGCTGCGATCGCGCCGAATTATGGCTGCAGAGAAACAGCATGTCGCTTGGCGGGGGCGCACCGATCGTGCCGATCGCCAGGCGGCTCAGGGGATCATGCACGAGGCGCACATACTTGCGCCGTCCGTCGCCAGCGGAGGCAAAGCGGGCGATCAGGCCTGCGTGCTCGAGCACATCGAGATGGTGAGCGAGCAGATTGGAAGCGATGCCTAACCGTTCGGCGAGTTCCTTCGGTGATCGATCGCTGACGGCCAATTCGTCGACGATCGCAAGCCGCCCTGGCTCGCCCAGCGCGGCGTGCAGCGCCGCCCTTCTGTGCAGCTCATCGATCCGCTGGTCCGACATGAGGACACCATATCCACTCAGTGGTGACTGACTCAATATCTATTGAGTGAACGTGTCGTGAACGGCAGATGCCGTTCTCACCCAACTCGTACGTTCCTCGGATTCGCATCTCACGTTGGCGGCGCAGCATGAATACATCGGAACCCCTTCCCCCCGATGAGGAGCACGACATGAATGAGCAACACGAACACACCGACGAGATCGTCGGCACGACCGAGCAGGTCGTACCCGCAGAGTCACCCGCCGAGCCGGTCGTTGTGAAGTCCAGCCGCGTGAAGCGTTCGCTGGTGACAGCGGTCGCCGCAGGTGTCGTGGGCCTCGGCCTGGGTGCCGGGGCGATGGCCTTGGCCGGCTCGCACGACGGCGGCGGCCACGATCGCGGCGACCGTCGCGGTCACCTCGTGGACGGCAACATGCACTTCGACGGGCAGATGGGTCCGATGCAGGGCCGCTCTGGCGGACGCTGATTCAGGCGGAGAAGCCGCGGATGTTCTGACCCTGTTGGTCGAGGAACCATTGGTAGGTGCTGGCGAGACCGCTGTCGAGATCGATGCCGGCGGTCCAGCCAGTGCCGTTCAAACGGGTGACGTCGAGCACCTTGCGCGGCGTGCCGTCGGGCTTGGATGTGTCGAAGCGCAGTTCGGCCGACGGGTGGATGAGATCGCGCACCTTCTCGGCCAGTTCCTTGATCGACAGGTCGATACCGGTGCCGACGTTGATGTGGCTCTCATCGCTGTAGTTGCGCATCAGGTGCAGGCAGGCGTCGGCGAGGTCGTCGACATGGAGGAACTCGCGCCGCGGTGTTCCCGTGCCCCAGATCTCCACTTCGCCCACGCCCGCCAGACGAGCGTCGTGGAACTTGCGCATCAGCGCAGGGAGCACGTGGCTGGAGGTGAGGTCGAAGTTGTCCTGCGGACCGTAGAGGTTGGTGGGCATTGCCGAGATGAAGTCGCACCCGTACTGGCGGTGGTACGCCTGGCACAGCTTGATGCCGGCGATCTTGGCGATGGCGTAGGCCTCGTTGGTGGGTTCCAGCGTGCCGGTGAGCAACGCCTCTTCCTTCATCGGCTGCGTAGCTTCGCGCGGGTAGATGCACGACGAGCCGAGGTACAGCAGCTTGGTGACACTGAACTCGTAGGCGGCGTTCACGACGGTGCCGTGCATCATCATGTTGTCGTAGATGAACTCGGCCGGGCGTGTGCTGTTGGCCATGATGCCGCCGACGGTTCCGGCCACCAGGAACACGTACTCGGGGCGGTTGGCCTTGAACCAGTGCGCCACTTCCGCCTGGTTGCGCAGGTCGACCTGCGCTCGTGTGGCGGTGAGGATGTTCGTGAACCCGTCTGCCTGCAGGCGCCGGACGATGGCTGAGCCGACAAGACCGGCGTGACCCGCGACGTACACACGGGACTCAGGGCTGATGACGTTCGCCATGGCAGGAGTATCGCAGCCACCCGTGACGATCGAAACCAACGGGGCGAGCCCGGCCGGATCAGCCAGGCGGTGATTCGGTGTCGAGCACGATCTCGGCGATGTCCTCGGCTGCCTGGCGCACTTGCCAGTCGCGGTCGACGAGCGCGGCCCGCATGGCAGTGTCCACCTCGGGGCCGTCGAACGGTGCCAGCGCCAGCACCGCACGCCGACGCACGGCCGGCTTGTCGCTGCACCCGGCCAGAATGGCGGGCAGCCCGCGTTCGTCGCCGATCGCGCCGAGGGCGGCAACTGCGGCCTCGCGGATCAGCGCGTCGTCGGAACCGGTCGCGAGTCCGCACAACTCGAGCAGCACCGCATCGGACACCGTTTCGTGCTCGCCCGCGGCCCACGCAGCAACTTCCACGACGGTGGGGTCGGGGTCGCGTAGCGAGGGCAGCAGATCGATCGAGGGCACGCCGGCGGCGACCTGCACAGCGCGGCGTCGGACCGACACCGCTGAATCAGTGAGGGCACCGGCAAGGTCGCTGTCGGTCAACGTGCCCGACCGGGCGAGCGCGCCCAGCGCCAGTTCGCGGGCCACCGGGTCGGCGTCGGTGAGCGCGGCCCGTGCGGTTGCTTCGTCACCCACGTGACCGGCCTGGGACAGTGCTCGCCAGTTCGGTTGCGAGTTCATTGCTTCAGCATGTTCGTGAGCGTGATGACAAGAAACGCAGTGCCGAACCCGATCACCGTGGCGAGTGCTGCCCCGACCCAGACGGCGAGGCCGAAGCCGGCGACCGCCGACCACGCCTTCTTCGTCCACGGCACTGGCGCGTCGAGTGGGGCGTGCAGTTCGGCCAGGGCCCAGTGTTCGTCGTCGGCGGGCGTAGTCGGGTCGTCGTGGTGCACCGTCGCAGGAGCCGAGCGCCGCCATGCCGTGGCGATCAGGGCCACGATTGCGAGCCCGGCGAGCCAGCCGGCGTAGGTGGTGGCATCGGTGATCGTCACGCAGCGCAATGGTACCGGAGGTCCCGGTGACGGTGGTGGTCGCCGACCGGGGCGTATCCTGGGCCACGGCGAGACGGGAATCGCCGGCGGGGGAGTGATGTTCGGAGTTCGTAGAAGGACATCGGCGTCGGCCACCGACGACCAAGACCGGTATGCGTTGCTGGCCGAGAGCTCATCTGACGTGGTCTTGGAGACCGGATCGAACGGCTCGGTGCTATGGGTGTCGCCCTCGATTGAGTCGGTGCTGGGGTGGCTCCCTGGAGAGATCATCGGGACCAGCGCGCTGGACATTGTCCACGCCGATGATGTGGTCACCGTGGAACAACAACGCTCGAAGGTGTTCGCCGGGGAACCAGTGAGCGACGTCCACGTACGAATCCGAACCAGCCGTAGCGAGCTCCGTTGGATGTCAGCGCGTTCGCACCCACTGAGGGTGGCTCCCGATGGAACCGTCGCCGCATCGGTCGTCGTCATGCGCGATTGCCGCACCGAGGTCGCCAACCAGCGAGCGCGGGACGCGCTTGCCGCAGGCACCGATGTTCTCCTGCGTTCGCACGATGAACTCGAGTTGCTCACGGACATGTGTCAGGCCTCGGTCGACAAGGCCGGCTACTTGTTCGCCTGGTATGGCCGTCGGGTCGACGACGAAGCCAAGTCGGTGGAACGCGTCGCGATGAGCACCGAGCACGCCGGTTACCTCGATCGCATCGGCTTGTCGTGGGACAGAGCGAATCCTTTGGGCCTGGGCCCCTCCGGCACTGCACTGCGCGACGGCACCGTGGTGATTGTGCACGACTTCGCGCAGGATGCGTCGTTCCAGCCGTGGATCGCGGAGGCGATCCGACATGGTTTCCGTTCCTCGATCGCGCTGCCCGTGGTCATCGACGGCGAGATCGATGGTGTGTTGACGGTGTACTCCGCTGAGGTTCGGGCATTCGACCAGCGCGCTGTGGCACTGCTGGCCGGTCTTGCTAGCCAGCTGGGTTACGGTCTGCAGCGGCTGCGCAATGAGGTCCAACTACTCGACGCGTTGAGGGAGCAGTCGCTGCTCATCACCGCCATCGAACAGACGGGCGACTCGGTGGTCATCAACGACACCGACGCGAACATCGTCTACGCCAACCCGGCGACATCGCGAACCAGTGGGTACACGCTCGACGAGTTGCGCGGCGGCAATCCGCGCGTGTTCAAGAGCGGGATCCACGACCAGGTGTTCTACGAGACGATGTGGGCGCGTCTGCTTGATGGTCAGTCGTGGCGCGGTGTGTTTGTGAACCGACGCAAGAACGGCGAGTTGTACGAGGAGAAAGCGAACATCGCACCGATCCACGACAAGGACGGCATGCTGATCGCATTCGTCAGCGTGAAGCACGATCTCAGTGCCGAGCGGTTGCTCGAGGCGAGCATCGATCGGCAGCAGAACGATCGTGACGTGATGTTCGGCGTGATGTCGCGGGTACGTCCGGCCGCCACTCTGCACGGCACGTCGATCACCCTGTGCCAAGCGGTCAACGATCTCTCCGGGTTCGATGCCACGGCGGTGGTGCTGCTCGACAAGGAGACGGGTTTCCAGATCGCCGGGCTCGCCGGAGACGGCCTGTCCAACGACCTGCAGTCGGTGCGATCGTCGTGGGGACGCGTGACGTCGATGGCCCGGCGAGGATGCCGGAACGACGAACGCTGCTCGAGGAGTTGGGTTCGTTCGCCGGCACATTGCTCGGCCCACAACTCGACGAGAACGGGCGTGCTCAGGAGTTGCGTGCTGACATCCGCCGCATCATCGACGAGCAGGAATACCAGTCGGTGTTCCAACCGGTGGTCGACCTGACGACCCGCCGGGTGTGCGGGTATGAGGCGCTCACCCGCTTCGACGATGACACACCGCCAGATGTGCGGTTCGCTCTGGCGCAGCGAGGAGTTTCGTCGAAACCAGCGGTCGCATGCTGGTCGTAGAGATCACCGAGCACGCACGGATCGAGAACTACCCGGTGCTGCGCCGAGCGCTGAGCCAGTTGGGGCCGATGAAGGTGTCGGTCGACGACGCTGGAGCCGGCTTCGCCAGCCTCCGCCACATCCTCGAACTGAAGCCCGACTTCGTGAAGCTCGACGTGGCGTTGGTGCGCGGCATCGAGGCCGATCCGGCGCGTCAGGCGCTCATCGTGGGTCTGTGCCACTTTGCGGCCCGCACCGGCGCGATCCTCATCGCCGAGGGGATCGAGACTGCAGCCGAGGCTGAAACGGTGCGCGGTCTCGGGGTGCCGTTCGGCCAGGGGTACCTGCTCGGTCGGCCGGGCCCGTTGAAATGAGGATCGTGCGCCGCGGCCGCGGCCGTCACCGCGCGCCCGCTTCCGGTGGCCCATCTGGCAGGCTGCTCGGGTGACCTTCGAGCCGCCGGACACGCCCGCCGAACCCGACCCTGTGGAACTCGTCGACACCGAGTTCGTTCGCCGTGGGCATACGGCAGTGCTCGGGGTGGGCGTCCACCGCCCCAGCGGGATTCACGGTTGGTGGGCTGCGCCACTGGCAGCGATCGGTGTGTTGGTGGCGGTCGCACCGTTGGTCCTGAGCTTCGTGCCCAGCAGCGCAGCGGTGCACAAGAGCAGATGCACCGCGTACGACACGTCGGTGAACCCGCCCGTGTGCACGGCGAGGGTCGACGAGGCGATCGAGTACGCGTTGGTGCCGGCCGATGCAGAACAGGTGGAGCCGCGGCTGTCGATCAACGGCGCCACCACCTACGACACCAAGGGCCGCATCTACTTCGTCACCATCACCGAGCCGAAGATCAGCCTGCTCGACTGGCTCGTCACCCGCGACGACGCGGCGGCGAGGTTCCTCAGCCATCACGACAAATACGGCGACCAGACAGCGCAGCAACTCACCCAGTCGGGTCAACAGCAGATGCGTTCGGCGAAGGACAATGCGGTGTACGTCGCGTTGAAGGCCGCTGGTTACCCCGTGGAGCTGAAACCGGGCGATGTCGTTGTCGACTTCCTGCTGTGCCTGAAGGCCAACGAGGCCGGCACCGAATGCGAACAGTTCAGCCCCGCCGACAAGTTGCTCAACCCGGGCGACCATCTCACGGCGGTGGACGGCACGCCGTTGAAGACCGTCGACGATTTGCCACCGATCCTCAAGGGCATCAGTCCCGGTACCTCGGTGGAGATCGAGTTCACCCGCAACGGCACGCCGATGAAGGGAACGATCGAGACGATCGCCGCCCCGAACGAGCAGACGCAGCGCACGATCATCGGCTTCCGGCCGATCGATACCACCACCGTTGAGTTGCCCGACGGCATCAACGTCCAGATCAACACCGACCTCATTGGTGGGCCGTCGGCCGGTCTGGCGTTCACCCTCACCCTCATCGACCAACTGACCGAAGGCGATCTGATGGGCGGCAAGAAGGTCGCCGTCACCGGCACGATCGACCTCAACGGCAACGTTGGTGCGATCGGTGGGCTGAACTCGAAGGCGTCGGCCGTACAGCAGGTTGGCGTCAAGTACTTCCTGGTGCCCGCCGCGCAGGATCAGCAGGGCTGGCCCGACACTGTCGCCGCAGCACGAAAGGTCGTGGGCAACGATGTGCAGATCATCCCGGTCGCGACGCTGCAGGAGGCACTCGACGCACTGGTGCGAATCGGTGGCGACCCGGTGAAGCTCGCCACCCTCCCGGCCACCTGATCTCGGTGCAGGTGGCAGAAGTGCCATTGCCACCCTTTGGGAGCGTGTGAGACCTACGATTTACGCCGATGGCCATTTCGTTCTCACGTCCCGACCCTTCATCGCCTATGGCGGTGTCGACGGCGAACTTCACGATGGCTCGCCGCGGCTTCGAACCGGAGGAGGTTCGCGAGTTCCTCCGCATGGTGGCTGCTGAGCTGGCCCGCTTGCAGGAGCGCGAGAAGTTTCTCGACCGCGAGCTGCGTGTCGCCCAACGCCAGACGCCGAACCCGAACATCGCACTCGACGAAGAAGTCGTCACCCGCATGCTCGGCGAGGAAGCTGCCCGCATTCTCACTACGTCGCGCGAAGCCGCAGCGCAGATCAAGGGCCGCGCCGAAGAGGGTGCCGCGCGCCTGTTGCGCGAAGCCACCGATGAGGCCCAGCGATTGCGCGAGGAGGCCGAGATCGAGGCCGCGCGTCGTCGCCAGGATGCTGCTTCCGATGCCGAGTCCGAGCTGCAGATGGCCAAGCAGCAGGGCCGCGAGATGGTCAACGAGGCGCGCGCCTATCGAGAGCGTGTCTTGGGCGAGCTTGCCCGCCGCCGGGAACTGGCCCGCCAGCAGATCGAACAACTGGTTCACGGTCGCGACCGCTTGTTGAACGCGTTCGAACGGGCGCGCGTCGCCGCGGTCGACGTGATGGCAGAGCTCGCCCCGCTCAACGAGCCCAGCGAGTTCGTCAACTTGGCGCCCACCACTGGGCCGGTGCCGCTGATGATTCCCGCCGAGCGTCGCCCCCCAGCGCCGGTCGTTGAGCCGGAGCCGATCGTCGAAGAGGTCGTCGTCAAGATCGAAGAGATCCCCGTCGAGGAGATCGTCGAGGAGATCGTCGAGGAGGCCGAGCCTGAGCGCACGGTCGTGCAACTGCGCGAGACCGAGATCAACGAAGATGACCACTCCGCCGACGATCGTGGCACCGGGCGTCTTGCTCCCGTCGTGTCGCTGTTCGCCGGCGAGGTCCACTTACCTGCACCGCCGTCGGCACCCCCCGCCGACGAGTCGGTGCTGGCCCCCGAGCCCGAGCCCGAGCCCGTGGCCGAGGCGCCGCGCTCGACCGTCGACGACCTGTTCGCCCGCCTGCGTGCGTCGCGAACCGACGCGGTCGCGGAGCGAGCAATGTCCGACCACCCGTCGCACGACACCGCTCCGGTGCTCACCCTGGTGCCCGAGGCGCCCGAGGCCGAGGCTCCCACGGCGCTGCTCGAACGCCCGTCGGTGTTCCAGCCGTCGCCCACGGCACCCGACGACGACCTCGCGCTCGACGACACGCCGTTCGCTCGCCGCGACACCGAGCTCACACCGCTCATCGTGCTGAGTGCCCGCAAGCTCAAGCGAGTGCTGGCCGATGAGCAGAACGATCTGCTGCACGTGCTGCGCCGCAAGGACGCCGTCGTGTCGATCGACGCGCTGATACCGGTCGTTGCCGAGCACATCGTGCGCTACGCGGCGGCAATCGATGACGAACTCCACCATGCGGCACTCGCCGGCGCAGCCAGCGTCGATGAGGGCTCGCTGGTCAAGCACCAGCGCGATATCGACCGTCGCCATGCGCTCGCCCCAGCAGTCGACTCACTTGGCTCCTCGATCATCGTTCCGCTGCGCGAGCGGCTGGAACGGGCCGTGAATGCGGCCAGCGGCGAGAACGCAGTGCTGGCCGAGTCGGTGCGGGCCATCTATCGCGAGTGGAAGACCCAGCGCATCGACGAGCACCTCGATGATGTGGTGCGGATGGCGTTCGGCCGCGGTGCACTCGCGGCGCTGACACCTGGAACACCGGTCTGCTGGACAATCGATCCCAAGGGTCCGGCATGCCCAGATGCGGAGGACAACACCCTCGGTGGAGTCGTCGGTGCGGGCGACCCGTTCCCCACAGACCACCTGTGCGCTCCCGCACACGAGGGCTGCCGCTGCATGCTGCAGCGAGCGCCGCTGTAACCTTCGCCGCGTGCGGAATCCTGCAGACCTCCCCCGCCAGCCATCTCCCCGTCGCCGTATCGGCGACCGTGGACGGATCATGCTGATCATTGCCGCGGCGGTGATCATCGTCGGCTTGTTCTCGTTGCGGTCCCTTGCCGGTTTCTACGTCGATTACCTGTGGCACCAGTCGGTCGGCCGCACTGATGTGTTCTGGGGGGTCCTCGGCGCGAAGGCCACGCTCTTCGGCATCTTCGCCGGCGTGTTCATCGTGCTCGGTGTGCTCAACCTGATCATCGCCGACCGTCTCGCTCCCGCCACGTTCTCGGCCAACGTGCACCCCGTGGTCGAGCGCTTCCACGAATTCTTCGGTCACCGGTTGCGTCTGTTCCGCTTCGCCGTCGCCGTCGTGCTGGGGCTGCTCGTTGCACTGCCCACCACCGACCGGTGGCAGGACTGGCTGATGTTCCGTAACAGCAAGTCGTTCGGCATCAACGACCCGCACTTCGGCAACGACGTCGGCTTCTACATGTTCAAGCTGCCGTTCGTGACGTTCGTGCTCGACTGGCTGTTCATCGCCACAGCGCTGCTCACCGTGCTGGTCATCTTCACCCATGTGCTGTCGGGCGGCATCGTGTTCGCCGCCAACCGCCCGAAGGTGCGCCGCGCCACGAAGGCCCATGTGGCGGTGTTGCTCGCACTGCTGGCGATCCTCAAGGCCGGCGACTACTGGGTCACGCGCTACGAGCAGACCACCGCCAGCCGTGGCGCGGTGCGTGGCATCACCTACGCGATCGACAACGCGCAGCTTCCTGCGATCTTGTTGCTCACGCTCATCGCTTTTCTCACTGCAGCGTTGTTCCTCAGCACGCTGAAGACCGACCGTTGGCGGCCGGCGGTGGTGGCCTCGGGTCTGTGGGCCGTGGTCGCCCTCGTCGGCGGTGTGATCTACCCCAGCGCCATCCAGTCACTGGTCGTGAACCCGAACCAGAAGGACAAGGAAGCCAAGTACATCGCGTACAACATCGACGCCACGCGCCACGCGCTGGGTATCGACAACGTGGAGAAACAGGATGTCTCGTTCACCGACTTGACGCGAAGCACCCTCGACTCGAACGTGCCGGCGTTGCAGGACATTCGGCTGATCAAGCCCACCGAGCAGATGCGCACCCGCTTCCAGACCGACGAACCTCGGCCTGGCACGAAGGTCACCGACGTCGACCCCGATCGCTACACCATCAACGGCGAGGAGCGCCAGGTCATCGTCGGAGCGCGCGAACTAGATCTCAGTCAGGTCGGCAACAAGTCGTGGCAGGGTACGCACCTGATCAACACGCACGGCTGCGGCCTGGTGGTGTCACCCGCTGGACAGATCGACAGCGGTCGCAAGCCTGCGTACGACGACTCCATCGCCAAGGTTGATCGCCCGGAGCTGTACTACGGCACGTCAATGACCGGTTACGCGATTCTGAACTCGTCCGTCAGTGAGACCGCGTGTGAGGGTCAGAAGGTCGCCGCCTATTCGGGTTCCGGTGGCGTGCCGATGAACAGCACGTTCCGTCGCCTTGTCTTCGCGCTGAACGAGTTCGACTACAACCTCGTCGGCAGTAGCGCGATCACCGATCAGTCGCGGTTCGTCGCGGTGCGCAACGTCAGCGAGCGCGTCGCCAAGATCGCCCCGTTCCTCTCGCTCGACGGCGACCCGTACCCGGTGGCCGTCGGCGGGCGGGTGTTGTGGGTCATTGATGGCTACACGACGAGCAACCGCTACCCGTACGGCGAGAACGCCGACCTCGGCCAGTTGGGTGCCAACAGCGGCCTCGACCACGCGTTGAACTACGTGCGCAACAGCGTGAAGGCCGTGGTTGATGCCTACGACGGCTCGGTCACGCTCTACGCGATCGACCCCACCGACCCGATCCTGCAGGTGTGGCAGTCGGCCTTCCCCGACCTGTTCACGTCGTTCGACAAGATGCCGTCCGAGTTGAAGGCGCACTTGCGCTACCCCGAGGAGTTGTTCCGCATCCAGACTGCGGCGTACTCCAAGTACCGCCTCGATTCGGCCGACTTCTTCGACCGCAAGGGTGCCTGGTCGGTTGCCCTGGCGGCACCTGAGCAGAACAGCAGCGGCGTCGACGTCACCGGTCAGGTCACCACCGACACGACACCGGTGGATGCGGGCAGTACGCAGTTCGCCTCGGACAGCAGCGTCAGGCGCTTCGAGCCGTACTACACGATGTTCCATTCGGCGGGTGACGCGAAGGCCACGTTCCAACTGTTCCGGCCGTTCCAGCCGTTCAGCACCAGCGACCAATACAAGAACCTGGTCGCATACATGACGGCGAGCAGCGATCCCGCCAGCTACGGCCAACTCGTGGCCCACGTGTTGCCAGATGGTGCCACCGATGATGGTCCGTACATCATCGGGTCGGCGATGGTGTCCTATCCCGAGGTGTCGGCGTACATCACGGCCAACAACCAGCAGGGTTCCACGGTCGAGTGGGGCGATCTGCAGATGTTGCGTGTCGGCAGTGGAGCACTGTGGTTCCGGCCGCTGTACGTCGAGTCGAAGTCGTCGGGTCAGCCACTGGTCAACAAGATGGTGGTCAACTACAACGGCAAGGTGGCCATGGGCGACAGCTTCGCCAGTGCGCTGGTGCAGTTGTTCCCCGGCTTCAAGGGCCAGATCGGCGACGTCGGCAGTGGCACACCCACCACCGACCCGAGCACCGACCCGAGCACACCGCCGGTCACCGGCACGACGGCCGCGGAACTGCTGGCACAGGCCGACAAGCTGTTCGCCGAAGCAGAGACGACGTTGAAGTCCACCGGCGATCTGGGTGCCTACCAGACCAAGGTGCGCCAGGCTCGTGCACTGGTGCAGCAGGCGATCGACCTCCTACAGAAGGCCTGATTCAGCCCTTCGGGCTGCGGCGCACGTGTTCGGCCAAGTTGGCCAGATCCTGGCGGAAGGCAATCTCGTAGCGCGCCTGCTCGGCAGCCAGGCGCACCTGCGCGGTCTTCAGCGACTCGATCACGGTGTCGCTCACCGTGCCGCTTCCCGTGCTGTTGGCGACGTCGTGCTGACGTGCTCCCAGACCGTCGATGTCGGTGCTGAGTTCGAGCACCTGGTTGGCCAGTTCGGTGCTGATCGAGGTGAGCCGCTGCTGCAGCGTGTTCACCAGGTCGACCGCTTGGCGGGTACTGGTGTCCGTGGTGGCGGTGCGCTCGGCCAGTTGCGCCACCTGTGTGGTGAGGGCCCCGATGCTATCCAGGACGGACGGGTCGAGCGGGGCAGTTTCCGCGGGGGCCTGGTTGCTGGTGGCCGCGAGTTCGCTGGCAGCGCTGGCCGTCTTTGCTGCGCTTTCGGCGGTGGTGAGCGCGACGGAACTGGCGGCAGAGACGGCCAGCAGTTGACCTTCGACTTCGTCCATCCGCACACGCAGGTCCTCGCCGCCGAGGCGACCGGTGGCGATGGCAGTGGTGGTGGCATCGAGCGCGGCGAGCCGGGCTTCGACGATGGCCTTGGTCTGCTCGCTCGTCTCTAGGCGGGTACGCACTTCGAGGAGTTCGTCACGCAGGGCGAGGAAGTCGGCCGGGTTGACCTTGCGGGCCGGCTTGGATTTCTTGCTGAACAGTCCCATGAAACTCTCCACACACGAGGGGCACGACGAACGCCGAGGTCCACCGCGAGGGTACCGGAACAGGGTGCGTCAGGCGTCCAGGACGCTGGGGTTTGGTACCAGGGTGCTGTCGAACAAGGCGAAGAACTCCTTCTTCGAGCCGTTCAGGTAACGGTGCAGCGGTGTGTGCATGCGGTCGTCGAGCAGATGCGGCAGCACGCTGCCGTCGAGCGGGTGGTCGAAGGTGAACAGCGCCGGCCAGTCGCCGTTGATGTCGAGTTGCATCGCCTTCGTGCAGCCCATGTGGATCAGCGACTGCGCCAACTGCTCGGCGTCCACTTCGCTGACGTAGGCGTACGCCAGGCGGCCATCGGCCAGCTGGCACAGTGCCGAGCGGGGCACGTACACCTGCCGGCCGTAATCGGCACCCCACCAGACGCCGAGCGTGACACCGGCGCGTACCTGCGACTCGCTGTTGTCGACGATGAGGATCAGGTTCTGTCGCAGGCTCACCCACGGCCCGTCCTTGGCGATGTCGCGGCCGAGCGCGCCGAACACCACCTTGCCGTCCTTGCCGATGGCGATCGTCGCGTCAGCGCTGCGCAACGCGCGCACGGTGCGGCCTTCGGTGACGTAACCACCCTTGATGTGGTCGAAGCGGAACCCGCCGTTGAACGCGGCGACGAGTGCCGGGTACAACTCGGTGGGGATCCGCTTGCCGCGGGTCCACGAACCGCCGGGCACCTCGCTGCCGTTGAACAGACCGACGCGCAGGTAGGTCTGGTCGATGACGGCCATTGAGGCCACGACCCCGCCGAACTCAGCGAGCGGGCGCATGCTCGTGGCCCACACCGCGTCGTACCCACCGGCCTTGGCGATGGGTGCCCACTGTCCTTCACCCGGCAACGCAGGCGACAGCACCGGTACGATCGGCGCAGGTGCGGGGATGGCAGCGTTGGTGGTGGTTGGCGCAGCGGTGTCGCCAGTGGCGCTGGTCAGCGTGGGGTCGAGCGTGAGTTGCTTGGCCGGACTCTTGGCCGGTGAATTGCTGTAGGCGATCGCTTCCATCTGGTCGACGACCGTGCCGAGGCGATGATTGCGGCCCCATTCGCCGATCACTTGCGACACCGGCTCGCCGTCCGAGTCGCGGGCATAGCTGACGATGGAGATGGTGGTCCACAGCAACGTCAGCGCGAGGATCGAATACACCGCCGTCCACATCATTCGTCGCGGCCCGGGAGCGCGGTGGCGAGTGATCGCCCAAGTGAGGGCGGCTGATCCCAGCGCAGTGGTGAACACGCCACCGGGGCCGGCAGTGCGGCCGATGAACCAGGCGCTCGCCGCACCGAGTGCGAGTGCGATCAGCATCGAGATCGCACTGCGCCACCGTGTCACGCGCCGATCGTAGGCGAGCGCCTCCGTCCGGTGCCGTTCAGGCGTCGGGTGTGAGGATCACTAAGGGGATCTCGCGCTGCGTCTTGCTCTGGTAGTCGGCGTATCGCTTGTTGTCGCTGACCACTCGCTGCCACAGGGCAGGGCGCTCCTCGGCCGTGGCGATGCGCGCGGTGTACGGGCGGGTGGTGGCACGAATCGTCACCTTCACATGCGGGTCGGCCTGCAGGTTCAAGAACCAGGCCGGGTGGTGGTCGTCGCCACCGCGTGAGGCCACGATCACGAACGTGTCGCCGTCCTGCACCGGTGCGGTCAACATCGACGCACGCGGCTGACCACTCTTGCGACCGACCGTGTGCAGTTCCAGCACCTGCATGTTGCTGGCCGACCAGCCCATGCGGCCACCGCTGACGGCGAGCATCGCCCGGTGGACGCGGTTCATGGTCTTGAGGGCGAAGTCACTGGGCATATGTGCGCCAACCCCCGCCCCCGCCCCCGCATTCCCCACGTTGGGCGCGATTCGTGCCGGTCCTGACCGCCGAAGCCCAGGTTGGGCGCGCTTTGTGTCGGTGCTGACCGCACCAGCCCACACGGGCGCGCTTCGCAGCGCCCGGCGGTATGAAGCGCGCCCATTGGAGGGAGGCAGGGCGAGGCGGGCGGCGATTCGGGACCTATGTCCGTAGTCGTGCAGGCCTCCGCAGGCGACGCTGTGGGCACACGTTCATCGTGGAGGCCCCCGCACACATGTCGCTACCAGTCGACCTCAGCTCGCCCACCACTGGGCTGACGACGGCCGAGGCACGCGCGCGGCTGTTGGCCGATGGTCCGAACCGTGTCATCCCCGAAGCCAAGGGTCGGCGCCTGAAGCGATTGCTCGGACCGCTCGCCGACCCGATGGTTGCGCTCTTGCTGATTGCCGCGCCCACATACCTCCTCATCGGCGAGACCACGGATGCGATCGTCGCCCTCGCTGCGCTGGTGCCCATCGCCGGTGTCGGCTGGCTGCTCGAGTCGCGGGCCGAGCGCACGTTGGAGCAGTTGCGCAAGATGACCGCGCCCACCACGCGGGTCGTGCGTGACGGCGTGGAGGTGGAGGTGCCCACGGAGGAGTTGGTGGTGGGTGATGCGGTGTGGTTGTTGGAGGGCGATGTCATTCCGGCGGATGGTGTCGTGCGCGAACTGACGCAACTGCTGGTCGATGAAGCCGCGCTCACGGGTGAGTCGTTGCCGGTTGCCAAGGGCACCGGCGACGCCCCGGGCGACGACTGCAACGTGTGGGCCGGCACCACGGTGCTCTCGGGTCGGGCGCGAGCGCAGATCAGCACCATTGGCCCGGCCACTCGCTACGGCAAGATCGGTGCGCTGGTGGCGTCCGTGAAGCAACCGCCCACGCCGCTGCAGCGCGGCCTGGCATCGCTGGTGCGCTCGCTCGCAGTGGTGGCGGCGGTGTTCTGCATCGCGGCGATGGGCGCCGAACTGCTCCACGGTGACGGTTGGGGTGCAGCAGTGATCGCTGGTGTCAGCCTGGCCATCGCCGCGATCCCCGAAGAGTTCTCGATGGTGTACACGTTGTACCTGGCAATGGGTGCATGGCGACTGGCGCAGCACCGTGCGCTGGTTCGCCGTCTGCCGTCGGTGGAGACGTTGGGCTCCACCACGGTGATCTGCACCGACAAGACCGGCACGCTGACACATGGTCGCCTCGAGGTCGCTGGCTTGTGGACGTCCGAGCGCGAGTATCGCGGCGAGGGCGATCTGACGCTCGGCGAACGGGTGCTGTTGACCACGGCGGTGTTGGCCTGCGAGCCGAATCCGTTCGACCCGCTCGACGTGGCCATCGTGCGCTTCGCCGAACTGCACGGGCTGGACACAGCGATGTTGCACGGTGGCGCACTCGTCGTCGACTGGCCCTTCGAGCAGTCCGACAAGTACCTCACCCACATCTGGCGCGACGCGGATGGGTCGCACCACGTCGCGTCGAAGGGTTCCATCGAAGGACTACTGCGTCACGTTGCCGGTGCCGAGCAGCAGCGCGCCGGAGTGACGTACGGGAACGAACAGTTCGCGGCTGACGGAATGCGCGTGATCGCAGTGGCCGGTCGCGAGATCGCAGCGCCCACAGGTGTACGCGACGGCGACGAAACAGGGTTGCGCCTGTTGGGCCTGGTTGCGTTCAGCGACCCCATCCGCGACGGTGTCGCCGAGGCGTTGGCCGAGTGCCGGGCGGCGGGTGTGCGCGTCATCATGGTCACCGGCGACCATCCGGCCACCGCGCACGCAGTTGCCGAGGGTCTCGATCTGCCGCACGAGGCGGATGGCTCCGACCTGATCGCCACTGGCGACGACCTCGACCACGCGGATGCCGAGCGTCTCGCCTATCTCGTGGCGCACGCCAACGTGTTCGCCCGCACACGGCCCGAGCAGAAGCACCTGCTGGTGGAAGCACTGCGCGCACAGGGCGAAGTGGTGGCGATGACCGGCGACGGCATCAACGATGCACCCGCTCTGCGCGAGGCCGACATCGGTGTTGCGATGGGCGAGCGCGGCACCACGGTGGCCCGCGAGGCAGCGTCGCTGGTGCTGGTCGACGACAACTTCGCCACCATCGTCGGTGCCGTACGCGACGGGCGACGCATCTTCGACAACCTCACCCGAGCGTTCGCGTACCTGATTGCGTTCCACCCGCCACTGTTGTTCGGCGCGCTCGTCATGCCGCTGCTCGGCAAGCCACTGTGGCTGCTGCCCGTGCATCTGGTGGTGCTGGAACTGCTGCTGCATCCGGTGGTGTCGCTCGTGTTCCAGGCCGACCCGGCCGACGACGACGTGATGCGTCGCCCACCGCGCCCGGTGCGCGACGCGCTGCGCATGCGAGCACTGTGGCGGCCCTACGCGGTGGGTGGTGTGCTGGCGGCGGCATTGATCGGTGAGTACCTGTGGGCGCTGGCCGCCGACTGGCCCGTCGAGCAGGCCCGTGCGCTGACGTTCGCCACGTTGCTGGCCAGCCAGATCTTCCTGCTGCTGGGCATGCGCTCGCCCGAGCGGCCGGTGTGGAAGCCAGGTCGTCCGTTCACCCGCACCCTGTGGTGGGTGCTCGGCCTCATCGTCGTGGTCACGATCGGTGTTGTGGAGATCGGCCCGGTGGCGCGACTGTTGTCGTTCGCGCCGTTCCCGCGATGGGGGTGGCCGGTGCTGGTGGTCGTGGCAGCGATCGCGACGCTGTGGGCGGAACCGTTGAAGCGCGATCAGCACAGTTCGGGAGTGTGAATCAGGCGCTGCTGGCGTAACGTCGGCACTCATGTCTGGTGGTCGTTCCGGTGATGGGTTCATGCGTTGCTCCGACGGGCACGTGCGCTGGGGAGTCTTCGGTGCGGCCGGCGTCGTGTTCGTGCTGCGCCCGGCCGACATGCCCGCGCTGGTGATGTTGCAGAAGCGGTCGGCGTGGGCGCACGAGGGTGGCACCTGGAGTTGTGCCGGTGGGGCGATCGACGAGGACGAGTCGCCCTACGAGGCAGCGCTGCGCGAGGCCAGCGAAGAGGTGGGCGAGATCCCCGTACACCATCGGGTGCTCGGCGAGTACGTGTTCGCACCCGCGACCGACTGGATCTACACCACGGTGGTGTTGGAGGTCGACGAGATGTTCGGTGCGTCGGTCAACTTCGAGACCGACGCCGTCGCCTGGCTGCCGGTGGACGAGGTGGTGCACCGCGCGTTACATGCCGGTTTCGCCGCCGCCTGGCCGCACTTGCAGGCGATCATCGCCGCTGCCGTCTGACGCCGCGCCACACGCCGCGTAGTGCCGGAAGTCGCCCGGGTCATTGAGGGCACAAGGGATAGCGTGGTCTAGCCGTGAGTAGCCACCCGTTCCGCCCTCTTCGCCACCGTGAGGTGCGTTTGTTGTGGGGTTCGGCGATGATCTCCGATATCGGCACGTGGGTGCAGCTCATCGTCGTCGGCAGCCTCGTTGCCGCGCACACCGGGTCGGCGGTACAGACCGGTCTCGTGGCGCTGGCCACGTTCATGCCCCAGGGCATCGCCTCGCCGGTGGGCGGTCTGCTCGCCGACCGCTACGACCGGCGCAAGGTGTTCGCGACGTTCTTGATGGTGCAGGCGCTCGTGACTACCGCACTTGCGGTCGTGCTCGGTATGGGTGTGCGTACTCCATTGGTGCTCACCGTGCTCATCCTGTTCGCCAGCGCCGCGGGAGCCACCGGCGGGCCCAGCTACGCGGCGATGTTGCCCGACCTGGTGCCGCCCGAGGAACTGATGGCGATGGTGTCGCTGGGTGTGTATTCGTGGAACAGCGGTCGCGTGATCGGCCCCATCCTGGGCACCCTCCTGGCGCTGGCCGTCGGCCCAGCGTGGACCGTCGGGTTCAACGCGTTCACGTTCGTGGTGATCGCCGGGGCGGTGATGCTGCTGCGCCGTCCCTTCGCGCCGCATGGCTCGGACGGTTCGGTGCTCGAGCAGTTGCGCGATGGTTGGCGCGCGATGCGCACCACCCCCGGTTGCATCCACGGCCTCGTACTGCTCGTGCTGTTCAACCTCACGGTCGTGCCGTTCATGGGTCTCATCCCGATCTACGTTCGTGCGGAGTTCCACGGCGGCACCGGCCTTACTGGCACCGTCGCCTCGGCGCAGGGTGTGGGCGCGATCATCGGCGGTGTTGCGATCACCGTGCTGGCCACGAGCCGGCAACGGTCGATGATGGTCAGGCGGATCGTGGTGTTCATGTCGTGCGCGCTGCTGCTCTACGCAACCGCGCCGAACCCGGCAGTGGCCATTCTGGCCGCGTTCCTGTTGGGAATGGGGTCGTCGGGGCTGTTCATCTCGGCCTCATCGATCGTGCAGCGCGACGCGCCGCACGCCAGCCGCGGCCGCGTGATGTCGATCAACCAGGCGAGCATGGGCGTGGCCTACGGGTTGGGTCTGCTGTTCATCGGGTCCATCGGCGATGCCGTCAACCTGCGCTCCGCGTTTGCCGTAGGTGCGGTGCTGTTGCCGCTCGGGTTCGTCGCTCTCACGTTGCGCTCGCGTCACTGGCGCGCCGCGGTCGACGGCACCCCCAGGCACCCACAAGTCGGCGTTCAGGTCCGGACAGGTCTGGCCTGAACGCCAAGTGGGGTCAGAGGGGGCCGAAGCGGGCCGTGAAGTGGCGCAACGCTGGCGGTTCGTCGACGATGCGCATCCCCTTCAGCTCGCTGGCACGTTCGGCCACCCAGGTGACCACTTCGATCACGTAGTCGATGTGGCTCTGTGTGTACGTACGACGGGGGATGGCGAGGCGCACGAGGTCCATCGCCGCTGGGATCTCGCTGCCGTCGGGTTGACGGCCGAACATGACCGTGCCGATCTCGCAGCCGCGGATGCCGCCCTGCAGGTACAGCGCGGTGGCCAATGCCTGGCCGGGGTACTGCAGTGGCGGGATGTGCGACAACAGCGACCGGGCATCGAGGTACACCGCGTGGCCGCCGGCGGGTCGTACCACCGGCACACCTGCGGCCGACAGCGCGTCGGCCAAGTAGGCCGTGCTGCGGATGCGGTAGCGCAGGTAGTTCGGGTCGACCACTTCTGCCAGACCTTGGGCGATGGCCTCCAGATCGCGTCCGGCGAGCCCGCCGTAGGTGGGGAAGCCCTCGGTGAGGATCAACATGTTGCGGCATTGCACGGCGAGTGCGTCGTCGTTCATCGCCAACCAGCCGCCGATGTTGGCCATCCCATCCTTCTTGGCGCTCATCGTCATCCCGTCGGCGAGCGCGCCGATGTCGCGCACGATGTCGACGATCGAGCGATCCTGCTGACCCTCTTCACGTTCGTGGATGAACCACGCGTTCTCGGCAAATCGGCAGCCGTCCAGGAACAACGGCAGGTCGTACTTGTCGCACACGGCACGCACGGCGCGCAGGTTGGCCAGCGACACAGGTTGGCCGCCACCGGAGTTGTTGGTGATGGTGACGAACACGACGGGGATGTTCTGCGCGCCGCGAGCGAGGATCAGTTCCTCGAGCGCGACGACATCCATGTTGCCCTTGAACGGGTGCTCGAGCTCTGGGCGCTTGCCCTCGGCGATCACCAGGTCGACGGCCTCAGCGCCGGTGAACTCGACGTTCGCCCGGGTGGTGTCGAAGTGGGTGTTGTTGGGGATCACTTTGCCCGGGCCGCCGATCACCGAGAACAGGATCTTCTCGGCGGCGCGGCCCTGGTGTGTGGGGATCACGTGCTCGAACGGGAACAGGTTCTGCACCGCGGCGAGGAAGCGGTACCACGAAGGTGAACCGGCGTAGCTCTCGTCACCTTGCTGGATGGCTGCCCACTGGTCGCGCGACATCGCGCCGGTTCCCGAGTCGGTGAGCAGGTCGATGAGCACGCGATCGGCGCGCAGGTTGAACAGGTTGTGGCCGGCTTCCTCGAGCCACGCGGTGCGCTCTTCCACGGTGGAGAAGTGGGCGGGTTCCACAGAGTGGATGCGGAATGGCTCGACGATTGTCTTCCAACGGTTCATGGCAGGGAGTCTGGCGTATCGCCAGCCAAGTAGCTATGGCCCTAGTGCTCATCTCTTGCGGACGCGCCGCCCGATACTCCCTGCAAACGGGGAGGTCAGACGGCGGGTGCGGTGATCGCGGTGGTGTCGGTGATCGCGCTGATCGCCGTGCTCACATTGGCGGTGCCACCCTGCACTGTGGCGTCGTACGAGATGAGGGTGATGACCCCACCCTGCAGGTTGACGAGCACGGAGACGTTGCCCTCGGCTTGGATGCCCAACGACACGGCGGTGACGGTCACTTTCACATGCAGTGTGCCGCCGGTGCTGGGCGAGACCTCAACGGCGACTGGAGCGCGCAGCGCGTCGATCGGGTCGGAGGTCGCTGGTGCGACTTCCAGGAGCTGCCATTCGCCGTCGGCGGGTTTGGCCCAGCTGCCGTCGGCGGTGATCACGTAGTCGACGGTGGCGCCGGCGCTGGTGATCGCCAGTCGGCTGTTCGAGCCGTTGCGGTCGCCGTCGGCCACGACCTGAGTTGCGCCGTTGACCGTGACGGTGGCGGTGAAGTGGTAGCCGACATCAAGCGCGGCGACCCCTTCGGCCAGCGCGGCGGCCGGGTCGGCGGGCACGGTGACCGTGGCGGTACCTGTGCCGATGCCATCCGTGCTGGTGCCGGCGACGGTGGTGGCCGAGCTGGACGATGTGCTGCTGCACGCTGCCAGCGATGTGGTGAGCGACGCGGCGAGTGCGGCCGCTCCGAAGAGCAGCCGCACTCGCCGGTGACGTGAGGTCATCGGCTCAGCCGCGGGGGTGGCGGGCGCCACTGATGCTGGTGGGGGGAACGCTGCCACTACCGCCGATCACGGTCGTCGGCGGAGGGGTGCCGCCGTCGTGGTGACCGTCGTGGTGACCGTCGTGGTGGTCGCCCTCGGCGATGGTGGACACCGGAGTGTTCACGCTCGGCGAGGCGGCGTCACCGCAACGGATGTGCTCGTTGACGTTGATGGTGATGCCCTCGGCCGAGAGCACGCCACGGATGCGGACACGCTCGGACTGCGAGAAGCGAACCTCGATGCCGTGGCCCTCATCGGCCCGCACGTCGGTGGCCGTAGGAGCCGAGTCGGTGAAGGTGACGTTGCCATCTTCGGCGACGTTGTAGTTGATCGTGGCGACGGAACCGTCGCACAGCAGACCGGACCAGCTCTTGTCGCCGATTGCGTCAGCGATCGGCAGGGCGGTGGCGTGCAGACGACCGAGCGTCACCCGAGCCGAGGCCGACGTCGTGCCGTCCTCCTCGGTCTTGACGGTGGCGCTGATCGACAGTGTGCGGGTCTGGCCCGTGGTGCTGAACGTCACGTTGGCCCGTGCCGACTGGTAGCTCTCGCCGTCGTCGGTCGCGGACTTGTACTCCGTGGCCGAGATGACCGCAGTGGTGTCGCTGCTGGAGACGCCGGTGATGTCAGGGCCGCCGTCGGTGGTGGTGCCGATGGCGAAGGCCACGGTGGTGGCCGTTCCGGTGTTGAACACATCGCCGGACCAGCCGCCATCGCCGCTGATGTCGCTGAGCAGACCGGCTCTGGTGGAGACCGACTGGCGTCCGTGGCCGCTACCGACCGATACGCGGCCGGTGCCGTCGGCGTTCTCGAACACCACGCGGTTGGGCTTGAGGGTGGTGGCGGTGAGGCCGTCGGACGGGTTCACCGCCACGGTGGAAAGGGTGCCACCGGGGCCGGTGGTGACGTCCACTGTCAGCGCCACGCCGAACAGCGGGAGGGTGGTGGTGGTGGGAACACCCGACGGCACAACGGCCGGTGCGGCACCGACCGTGGTGATGCCAGCGGTGATCAGCAGGGCGGTTGCCCCGGCGATCACCCCGATCAAGGTCTTGCTGCGTTGCATGTGCTTCCTCCGGTGAGTGGGGTCGTCATGTAGGGACACGACAGTCACGTACTGATCGTTTGGCGGCGACGAGAATTACAGCAGTCATCGGTTCTCGTTTCCGACGCCTTGAACCGAGTCGTCGAGATTCGACCAATCTTGACAAATGGCAGCGGGGTGCTACTTGCTGGCGCGGCACTGCTCGTCGAGCAACGCGGGTGGCAGGTTGATCGGCCCGGTGAAGGTGGGCGACAGCGTGGCCGCCACCAGGTCGCGCACTTGCTTGGCGCGCCAGCGGTTCGTATCGAGCGTGGGTGGCGCAAGGTGCAGCGTGCGCACGGCGTCAGTGCCGCCGGCCTTGGAGAAGCGGTCGATCAGTTGCGCGAAGTCGCCCAGCTTGCTGCGCGGAATATCGGTGCGCACTGCGGCGCCGAACGCGGACACGAGATCGGTGAGGCCCAGTGCGAGGCTCTTCGGTGTGGCTGCCGTGGCGATCGCTGCGAGCATGCAGCGCTGGCGGCCCATGCGGTGGTAGTCGCTGTCGGATTCGCGCGAGCGTGAGTAGGCGAGGGCCAACGTGCCGTCCATGTGCTGCTGGCCAACCTCGATGTACTCGGGCACTTCGTGGTAGTCGCTGCCCTGTGGGTTGCCTGGGGTGGGGATCCGTTGGGTGACGTAGATGTCGATGCCGCCGAGCGCATCAACGACGTCGCGAAAGCCGCCCATGTCCACGAGTACGTAGTAGTTGATCGGGATGCCGAGCAGTTGTGCGATTCCCGACTTGATCGCCTGGGCTCCGGCGTCGGCGACACCACCCATCAGGTCGCGGTGCTTGTCGGCGTAGCCGTACACCGCGTTGGCGATGTTGTCGAACCCGTTGGGGAAACGCTCGGCCATCGCAGTGCCGGGCGGGAATGGCAGCGCGGGCAGGTTGCGCGGCACCGAGATCATCGCCGTGTCGCCGGTGGTGGGGTCAACGGACACCACGATCATCGAGTCGGTGCGCAGCCCCGGGCGACCTTGTCCGGCGTCGCCACCGATCAGCAGAACGTTCACGCGGTCGACACCAGGGAACGGTGGCGCGGTGGTGCTGGGGTCGATGGTGTCACTGGTGGCGATGGGCGTTGGGTTGGCGGTCGTGGCGTCGTGCGAGGCGAACACCTTCTCGATCATCCGGTCGGTCTGCCATACGTAGTTGGCGGCCACGGTGAGCGGTGCGACGGCAGCAACCACGATGACCGCGGTGGTGAACACGGCGGCGATCTGCGTGACGCGGCTCACCGTGGGCGCAGAGGTTTCGCCCTCCGGCATCGCAACATTGACGGGTCGGGCGATCCACGCTGAGTCGAGGATGGCCCACAGGCGGGTGATGGCCAGCACCAGCAGGCTGATCCCGAGGGCGATGAACACGCTGCGGTTGCCGATCACGTCGGCGAGGTCGCGGCGGCTGCGCACCGGGGCGACGATGACGATCACGGTGACGAACGCGGCGATGTTCAACACGGCGGCTGCGATCGAGAGCGCCTTCCACCTCGCTTTGATCGCGAGATGGCCGGCCCCGGGGGCCAGCACCGAGAGCAAGGCCGCGGCGAGGCACACGCGGTACCCGGTCTTCACGCCGCCCTGTTCGGTCATCCCCACATCATGGAGGATGAGCGCTCCTGTTGCTCGTCAGGCGTCGGTTTCGTGACCAGGATCACGGTTTGCGCGCAGTGACCACTCTGCGCTCGATGCGCACGAACAAATCGCTGCGCCGGGCGGCCAGGTCGACCAGGTCTTGGAGCGCGGTGATGTCGGCATCGGGCAGCATGTCGCCGACAGTGCGCAGGCCGCGGTTCACGTGCTGCGCGATCCAGCGGCGGCTGCGACCCTCGAGCGGCGCGTCGTGCCAGGCCACCCGAGTGCGATCGGCGATGTCGGTGAAACCGGCGGCCGCGAGGCGGCCCGGCCAGTCGAGCGTGACCGGGTTGAGCCCCAATCGTTCGCGCAGTACGGCGGCGACGTTCGCCTCCAGGCGACTCCAGGCACCCGAGGTGAGCAACGGGTCGTCGGCGGGCAGCACTGCCGCTGGGCCGGCGAACTCAACGAGCACCAGCGTGCCGCCGGGGCGCAGTTGCTGCAGCAGTGAGGTCAACACGGTGGCTGGGTCGTTCACGTGGTGCAGCACCATCGATGCCCAGATCACATCGGCGGCTTCCATCGCCGGCAATGGCGCCTCGAGGTCGGCGTTCAGGGCGGTCACCCGCTCGGCAAGTCCATCGGTGGCCATCCGGGTCTGGAGGCGTGCCAGCAGCGGTTCCGAGGTGTCCAGCCCGGTCACCGTGGCCCAGGGGGCATGACGGGCGAGGGCCCCGGCGATGACGCCGGGGCCGCAACCGACATCGAGGACGTGGCCGATCGTGGACCAGCTGACCGTGCTCGCAAGGCCCTGCACCACATCGCTGACCAGGGGCAACATGATCGACCCGTCGAGTTCCAGCGAGTCGGCCATGGCTTCCCAGTCGAAATCTGGGCCACGGTCGTGATCGTGGTGGTGACCGTGTTGATGCTCGGGATGGTGCTCGGGCGGGCCGTCTGCAGCAGGCGAGTCGTGGGTGCCCATGGGGCCACCGTAGCGAGGCGGGGCACCCTTGACCGACTACCGACGGTGACCGGGGCACCCTTGACCGACTACCGACGGTGACCGGGTCAGCCGATACGCACACTGAGGGTGCCGTGCTCGTCGTTCAGGCGCACTTCGATGCGGCTTTCGGTCGAGCCCTTGAACTCCACGCGAACCCGATCCCACTGCTGGTCCTTGATCTCCGGCGACGAGCCATCGGCCGGGTCGACCGAGTCGAGGGTGAGGGCCGTACCGGTCCACGAGACGGTGATCGAGCCGCCGGCCGACGTGTAGGTGGTGGTGAACGGTTCCGGCAGCGAGCGCGGCGTGCTGCTGCTGGAGCTGTTGTCGTCGCCGTGGTCGTCGATCGAGTTGGTGGTGGCGTGGTCGTCGGCGGTGTCCTCGACGCTGGTGCTGGAGTCGGTGGTGTCGTCGATCGAGTTAGTGGTGGTGACGTTGTCGTCGACGCTGGTGTTGGTGGCCGGCACGCTGACGGCCGACGGCGTGGGGCGGTCGTCGCTGGTGAGCACGGCCTGGGTGGCGCTGGCCAGCCCGGCGGCACCGAGGGTGATGCCGACGGCCGCGGCGCCGATGACGAAGCGGCGGGTGAAGCGGTGCGGGATGGTGTCGGTCATGGTGTGCTCCTCGAGCGTCGGCGGCGGCTGGCCGCTGCGGGTGGTGCATCAGGCACGACGCAGGGACGCGAGAGGTTTGGCGTCCCTGCCCGCGTATCGCGATCAGTACGGTCGCTACTTGCCGGTCAGCTCGGCGTACCCAGCGGCATCGAGGGCAACGGCCATCGCGTCCGCGCCGATGCTGCTGGGGTGGATGCCGTCGCTCGTCAGGTAGCCCTTCTTCCCCGGGCTCTGGTCATGGTTCGGGCCGTTGAACACGTCGTACGCCGAGACGAAGCGGGCGCCGCCAGTTGCTGCCGCCTGGCTGATTGCCTCGTGCTGGGCGTCCCAGATGCTGCGGCAGTCGGCGTCGAGGCCGAGCTTCACCCACATGTCGGGTGCGGCGTTGTAGATGTCTGTCACGCGGATCGCCGTCGGCTTCCCTGCTCTGGCAGTGGTGATCTTGGCCAAGGCTTGTTCCATGAGGGCCTGGTAGGGGGCGAAGTCCTGCACGGTGTAGGGGCCGGGACTCTTGGTGGCGAACTTGTTCATGCATTCGCCGAACCCTTCACGCACGCCCGAGCCGTAGGGGTTGCCTTCCAGCACGACAATGTCAGCAGCGGCGATGGTGGCGAGGTCGCGGTCGATATGTGCGACCGCGTCCTTCAAGGACAGCCCACCTTCGCGCCAGTCGATGACGTTGACCGGCACGCCCAGCCACTTTTGGATCAAGCTCGAGTAGATCTCCGCCACGCCCCACCCGGAGGAATCGCTGATGTACAGCAGGTTCACCGGCCCCGTCACCAGGGTGCCGGGCGGACCATCGCCCGAGATGCGGCACGCCGTTGCCGACAGGGCCAGGGAAAGGATGCCGACGCACCACCAGTGTCGACGCATAGCGACCACCTCCGTCGAATGCTCGCGTCTCCAGTGTGCGACCCACGATGGGCAATGGCAAGCCGCCCGAACCCGACCCGGCCCGGCCCGGCCCGGTTGGGCCCGGTTGGGCGCGATTCGTGCCGGTTGGGCGCGATTCGTGCCGCTACTGACCGACCCAGCTCCCACGGGTGCGGTTTCTGCGCAGGCCCGGCACGAAGCGCGCCCACACGGGGTGACGGCGGGGGCGCCGGCGTTGCCGTTGGGGGTATGCGCCGCTATGGTTTTACCTACCGACGCGGGGTGGAGCAGCTCGGTAGCTCGTCGGGCTCATAACCCGAAGGTCGCAGGTTCAAATCCTGCCCCCGCCACCATTTGGCACGAAGGCCCGGACCGCAAGGTCCGGGCCTTCGTCGTTCTGGTGGCGGCGCGCGGATTTGGGAGGAGCGAAGCGACGGTTCCTGCCCCCGCCACTAAGAAGCCCTGGTAGATCGCAAGATCTACCAGGGCTTTGTTCGTTGGTGAAGGCCGGTGGACGGTCAGCGGCCGCGCAGGCGGCGGTTCACGTCGGTGGTGTCGAAGGCCGTCGCGTCGAAGCCGGTGGGTGCCCACTCGGTGAGGCGACGGTGATCGCGATGGGTCTGGTCGGCCAGTACTGCCCGTAGGTGGTCGTAGCCGGGCACTCCGCCGCAGTCCTCGGGCGGGCAGGCCATCGCGCCGTCGAGGCAAATCGGGTAGCGCTGGCCGTCCACGGGTGACTCGATCGTCTCGGTCACCACGTCGTGTTCCCATCCGTCGCCGAAGTCGTAGTCCCAACGCAAGGACGAGCCGATCTGTGGCAGCACGTGGCGAACCTTGGCAGCCTTCTCGTTGATGAGGTAGTCGGCATCCTCGTCAGGGTTGCCGAACAGGACGCCGGCAACGTCGAACAAGTGGAGGTGGTGGCCCTCCCAACCCATCGTCTGCTCGAGAATTCGGGCGAGCTTGGGCAGGGCAGTGTCGGAGCGGACCACCACCCGACGCCACACCTCCGGTTCGACGTCGCGAAGCGACACGCGCAGTACAAGGACGGTGGGGCCGAACGGAATCACTTCACCGACCCCGCTACCGACCGTGCTATCTCGACGCAGCGTTCCGCACGTTCGACGGACTTCTCGGCGACGCTCGCCGCGATGTCGTCGGGTTCGTACTGGGCCTTGGTCTTCAAGGGCAGCAGACGGTTGAGTTCCTTTTCGACCTTGGCGCCGTCAGCACCGGCTTGGCGCAAGAAGGTCAGAACTTGGTCGTGGTCTTCGCCGGCGGCCCGACGCCCGAGTCGCGCACCGCAGACAGCATCAGCGGCGTTGATTGCCGCGTGGATCGCGAGGCTGGTGGCAGCGATGTAGCGATGCGCACCGAGTTCGCTCCGTGCAGCCTCGGCGTACTCCTGGGCCTTGCCCGCATACGCGCGTACCTGAGCACCTGTCACGGGTCGGGTGCGCGTCGGCTTAGGCATGCAGCACCTCGCCGAGTTGGTGGAGCGACCAACCGTGCACGACGACCCCTTGTTGTGCAACGTTGCGCCAAAGTGGCGCGTCGCTGGTGAGCTTGCGGGCGATCTCGGAACTGGATACCTCGATCACCTCTGTGCGGTTGCCGCTGATGGCGCGAGCCCCCTGCCGCCAGGACTCCACGGCGCGCGTCCATTCATCGTCATCTTCAGCAACGTCGTCGCGGCGAACCACCACTGCGTCGATGTCGCTCTGCGCGTCGGCCTCGCCTCTTGCGAACGATCCGAAGACGATGACGCTCTCGGGCTGCACCCGCATCTGCGCCGCGGTAACACCGAGCTGGCGCAGTACATCGTCGCGCGAACGGGCGAGCGCCATGATCGGCTGAGCGGCCACGTGAGCTCGATTCAGACGGAAGAGCGACGAGGGAGGTACCTCATGACGCTCGACGACACCCAACTCCACGAGGTGAGGCATCACCCGCGACGCCTGAGCGACGCTCACGCCGGCGAGGCGGGCCAACGTGCGCAGGTTGAGCTCGGCGGTCGTTTTCACCAGCACCGCCAGGACGCGACCCTGCACTCCAGGGATCACTGCCTCGACGGGATGCACGAAGTCCACGGGGTCAGGGTAGCAGATAGAGCGCATAAATGGAACAACTGTCCTGTCCATGAGCTGCTAAGCGTCGCGGCTCGGCGGGTTATCAGAAGTCGAACAGGTCGGCGAGGTCTTGGACGATGCTGTGCACAGCTCGTTCGCCGATGCCGACGAGGCGGGCGATCTCGGCGAGGCGTACCTCGGTGTTCTGGGCAATGCAGACCAGGACGTGGGCGTGGTTCGTCAGGAACGTCCACGACGGGACTTGCGCTCGTGCTGACGGCAGTTCCTTGACCACCTCCGAACCGCAACGCTTCCTGCGACCAGCAAATGGCCCTGGGAACACGGTTTCGGGACCATGGCCTCATCCAGCGAGGCGTCAATGGCGCTCGAGCCGTCGCTCCGCGGCATGCGCTACTTCGTGAAGACGGTGAACCGCACGACCTTGCCGTCAGCGTCCAGCGTTGCGTGATCGATCGCCCCGAGGATGTAGGTCGGCACGTCTTTGGCGATCGCCTCCAACTCGTAGACGCAATCGTTCCCCTGCTCCACGTAACTGGCAATCCGGATCGTCGGTGTGATGTCGCCGAGGAACTTCTCGTAGAAGGCGCCGATCTCGTCACGACCGCGGAACTCCTGTCCGTGTGGTGCGAGGAACAGTGCATCCGCTGCGAACAGATCGCGCAGCTTGGAGTACTCGCCCTTGTTGATGATCTCGACGTATCGATCTGCAAACGCTCGAGGTGCGCTGATGCCCATTTCGTAGTCCTCCCAGAACACAGATCCGAGCCATGCGGTTCAACGGCTCAGCGACGGCACCCTAGTCACACCCAATCGGTGGTTGTCTGTGCATCGACACAACCCGCCGCGTGTCAAGATGCTCCCAAGTCCTCGCGTAGGCGTGTCACCAGTGCGGTCGCTCCGGGCGCGTCGGCGGCGGTGCCGTAGACGAGGAAGTCGGGGCGGTGCAGCGCCCAGGTGACGCTGGCATCGGCGAACCAGGCCGCGTGGCGGGGGTTGGGGTCGGGGAGGGCGACGATCCGTCCGCCGATCGACTCGAACCACTCGGCGGCCTCGGGCGCGACCGCGTCGGTGCCGACGGTGACCAGCCGGAAACCGGCGCCGTGTACGTCGTCGAACGGGCGGCCGTCGACGATGCCCTGCACCGACAATCGACCGGCGTGCGGAGTATCGGTCGCGAAGATGCCTTCGGTCGCGGCCGGGAACGGCGGCACCGGAGACAGTTCGTCGGTGACCACGGCCGCCATCGCGGCGTCGCGGGCAGCGGCCTCCTGCGGGTCGGGCACACAGATCACCTTGCCAAGGTCCATCGCGAACTCGAGCACCTGGCGCGCTGGCGCGATGCGCTCGGCGTCGTAGGCCTCCAGTAACGACTCGCTCGCCGCGCCGGCGAGCACGAGGTCGAGCTTCCATGCCAGGTTGACGGCGTCGCGTGCTCCGGCGCACAGGCCTTGGCCGGCGAACGGTGGCGTCTGGTGTGCCGCGTCGCCGGCGAGAAACACGCGACCCTCGTGCCACGTCGGCGCGTACCGCGCGTGGAAGCGATAGTTGGCGAAACGCTCCAGACGCGAGTTGTCCGGAGCGATGTCCCAGGGCGCGAGCAGCGCCCATGCCCGCTCCTCGGTACAGAACGTCGCCGGGTCTTCGCCGGGCAGGAGCATGAACTCCCAGCGGCGCCGCCCGGGTCCACCGGACACCGCTGTTGTCGGGCGAGCGGGGTCGCACACCTGCAGGTTCACCGGGTCGTAGACCCGCGGCTCGTTGGGGATCAGGTCGACGACGAACCAGTCGTAGAAGTAGCCGAGGTCGATCAGCTCGATGCCCAGCAGGCCGCGCACCGTGCTGCGCGCCCCGTCGGCACCGACGACGTAGCGAGCCGAGTGCTCGGCACCGTCCGTCGTTGCCACCACGACATGGTCTGTGTGCTGCTCGATGCTGCTCGCCTCCACACCGCGCACCAACTCCAACCCGGGCAGCGAACGGGCGCGGCGCTCGAGCAGCGCCTCCAACTCGGGCTGGCAGAACATCGACGACACCGGCCAGCCGGATGGCGCGTCGCCGACCAATCCGAAGCGCAGCAGGGTGGTGCCGTTGGCGTTGCGCCACTCGTACACGTCGGCGGGTTCGATCATCGTGCGTAGTTCGTCGCCGATGCCGCACGACTGCAGGACTCGGCCGATCTCCGCGTCGAAGTGGACGGCCCGCGGCAACGGGTACGGGGCGGACCACTTCTCCAGCACCCGCACGCTGTGCCCGCGCTGCGCGAGCTGGATCGCGGTGATCAAACCGGTCGGGCCGGCGCCCACGACGATGACATCGGTAGCGCTCATCGTTCAGCCCATGCGGAGAGGTTGGTGGCCCCACACCGAGGCTCGGTCGTACGGGCGGTTGTCGTCCCAGTCCTCGGTGACGGTGCGCGCCCCGTGCCCGATCTCGACGGCGAAGCCGGCGGGGCTGGCGACGTAGAAGCTGAACATGCGGTCGTTGTCGTGCACCCCGAGGCCGTTGGGGATTGGTAGCGAGCTGGCCCAGGCGCGGTCGAAGGCCATGCCGACGTCGTCGCGCTGGTTCACCTCCAGCATCACGTGGTGCAGTCGCTGGGGCATCTCGAACGGCGCGCGCACAAAGGCGAAGGTGTGGTGCCGCCCGTTGGCATGCAAGAACGCGACCTTGATGGTGAGGTCGGGCCCCATCGGCAGCTCAATCCAGTCCGACTGGCGAAAGCCGAGCCCGTCGACAAGGAGGTGAACGGCCTCGTCGAACGCGTTGGTGGCGAGCGCGATGTGACCGAACCCGACTCCGTGCGTGTAGAACCCGCCCGGCACCAGCGGCGAGGCGAACGGTTGCTCCGCCCGCTGCAGCCCGAGCACCACTTCCAGCGTCATACCCCACGGCGCATCGACGCGTGCCAGCCGTTGCACGTGGCGGGCGGCGAGGTCGGCGGCGGTGCCTTCGGTGGTGGCGAACCCGGTCGCGGCGAGACCAGCGACGGCCTGCTCGAACGCAGCCTCGTCGACGGCTTCCACGCCCACCAGCACGGCGTCGTTGGCCGGGCCGGCGCTGACGATCAGCCGCTGCGCCTTGTCGTCGTTGCGCCAGGTGCGCGTGCCGTCGGCACCGGGTGCGCCGGGCACGAGCCCGACGATGTCAGTGAAGAACGAGTCGAGCGACGACGGGTCGGGGACTTCGACGCCGAGATAGGCGATCTCGAGTTGGTCGAACATGGAGTACCTCGCGGGTGTTGGGTGAGTGATGTGGTGCGGTGTGCGGTGCTGGGTCAGCGACAGTGGTTGCGGATGGTGCCGATGCCCTCGATCGACGACTCGATGACATCGCCGGAGCGCAGGAAGCGCTGCGGCTTGCGGGCGCCGCCGACCCCCGATGGCGTGCCGGTGAAGATCACGTCGCCGGGCAGCATGGGCAGCACCGCCGACAGCTCGGCAATCAACTGCGACACGTTGAAGATCAGGTCGGACGTGCGCGAGTCCTGCATGCTCTCGCCCGACACCGAGCACCCGAGCGCGAGGTCGTCGGGGTTGGGCAGTTCGTCGGGGGTGACCAGCCAGGGGCCGATCGGCCCGTAGCCGCGGCGCGACTTGCCGAGCGAGAACTGGGCGCCGGCGGCCACCTGCAGCGTGCGGTCGGAGATGTCCTGCCCGACGGCCAACCCGGCGACATGCGCCCACGCGTCGTCGACGGACACGCGGTCGGCGCGGGTGCCGATCACCACCACCAACTCCACTTCCCAGTCGACGGTCGTGCCGACGATCTCCACGTCGTCGAACGGGCCGGCGAGCGACGTCGGGAACTTGGTGAACGTCGCCGGTACGGACGGCAGTTTCATGCCCGACTCCTCGGCATGAGACCGGTAGTTCAGACCGATGGCGAACACCTGGGCGGGCATCGGGACAGGGTTGCGCAGCTCGCGCTCCACGAGTGGAGCGGTGCCGGTGGTGACACCGGCGGCGAACTCGACGAACGCCGGCCAGTCGGCAAGGACCGCCATCGGGTCGGGCCCAAAGCGCCCGTCGGAGACGGTGTACACATCGGCGATTTGGTCGGCGAGCACGATCGCGGCGCGGCCTCCGTGGTTGGCGAACTTCATGTCAGACACCCCTCATCTCAGACACCCCCATGGGCGCCCAGTGCGCCGCAACAAGATTGTTTTATCAATTGATCAGACTCTTGTCCAGTCTTCGTGCTTCAATGGCAGGGTGATCCAGCAGACGGCCCGCCACGGACGCGAGCGGGTGCACCGGACGTCGTCCGATCCCACCCGCGAGCGGATCGTCGCCGCGGCGATCGACCTGTTCTCCGAGCGCTCGTTCGAGGGTGCGTCCACCCGCGAGCTAGCGGCGCGGGCCGGTGTGGCGCAGCCGCTGCTCAACTACCACTTTCGCTCGAAGGACGACCTGTGGCGCGCCGCGGTCGACCAACTGTTCGCGGAGATGACCCAGGCGCTCGACGTGCGGACCGCCGAAGTGGTCGCCGATGGCGACGTCGCCGGAGCGAAGGCCGTGATCCGCGAGTTCATCTGCTTCTCCGCCCGCCGCCCGCAACTGCACCGGATGATCACCCAGGAGTCCAAGGCCGACGGCCCGCGCATGGACTACCTGGTCGACCGCCACGTACGCCCGGTCTACGAGCGCACGGCGCAGATCATGGGCACGTTGGTGAAGGCCGGCGCGGTGCCCGACATCCCGGTGGAACACCTCTACTACATCATCACCGGCGCCGGCCCGACGATGTTCGTGCACGGCCCCGAGTGCCGTCGCCTCACCTCGCTCGACCCCACGGACGACGCCGTCATCCAGGCCCACGCCGACGCAGTGTGTTTGCTGCTGTTCGGCCCCCACGTCACCACCACCACGAAATGAGACCCGCACCGCCTGCGCCACCGCGCCGCTGATTGTCAGGCGCGGTGTGGCAGACCGATGCGCACCGACACACCGTCGGAGGCGCGCACGTGGGGTGTGCCCGTAGGCGCCGGGAGGCCGGCCGCTTGCAGCAGCGATTCGTCGACATGTTGCAGCGTGGCCGCGCGCAGGGGCCACGGCTCGTGTTCCACTGGCGCGTAGCGCACACCTCGCCCGGCTCGCGAGTACAGCCCCCAGCGGGCGCAGAGGAACAGGTCGAGTTCGTCGGCCACCACCGGGGCACCGATCTCGATGACGAGCCGCGAGTCGGCAACCCTGGTGGGCCAGCGTCGGCGCACCAGCGTCGTGAGCGTGTCGCCGCTGCGTTCGTGCGAGGTGCGCCCCCAGCAGTAGGGCAGTCGGTAGGTGAGGCGGGCGACGACCGCAGGAATCAGGCGGTCGACGTCGAGCGAGAAGAACCACACGCCGGGCTTGCCGTTGGCGTGCACGTAGGTGCGCACGTTCACCTCGGCGAACGCCCCCAGGTATGGCACGGCCGGTCCGTGCGGTAGGCCGACGTCGCGCATCGAGAACGGGATCAGCCCCACCCAGGCCGAGCCGTCGAAGGTGTCGACGGTCAACCCGGCAGGGAGCAGCGCTTGGACAACCTCAGGGTTGTAGCGCCAGTGCACGTACGCGAGGTCGAGCCAGTCCTGGCGCATGACCGCCGTACGGACCGGGTACGGGCAACGCTCCGGATGGTGCAACACACTCCGAGCCTATGGCGAACCGTGTGGGCGGCTGCTTGTTCGACCGGCCACGCAGATGACGGTCAGCCGCCGAAGGTCGGTGTGCCGACAGGCGTGCGGCCCACAGGTACAGTTCGGTGTCACACCCGTTACGCAGGATGGGGCCATGAAGACAACCTACGACGAACGCAAGTTCACCGAACTCATCGTGTACGTGGCCGCCCGCCTTCAGGGCGATCGATCGGGCGGAGCCACCAAGTTGAACAAGGTGCTGTTCTTCGCCGACTTCGCGCACGTCCGGCGCGCCGGCAGGCCGATCACAGGGGCCACCTATCAGAAGCTCGTGCACGGCCCGGCCGCTCGCCGCTTGCGCCCGGTTCGCGATGAGCTCATTGGCAAGGGCGAAGCCGAGCTCTGCGAGGAGGAGTTTCTGGGTTACCAACAGCATCGGCTGGTTCCGCTGCGCCAGCCAGACCTGACGGTGTTCACGGTCGACGAACTCGCCACGATCGACAAGGTGCTTGCCGATCTCGACGGCCTCAATGGCCGGCAAGTCAGCGATCTCTCGCATGAGGAGGCCGGCTGGCGGTTGGTTGAGTTTGGCGACGACATCCCCTACGAGGCTGCGCTGGTCGGTGCCCGGCAGGTGTCCACACCCACGTCGCAGCGGCTCGAGCGCGAAGCTGCCGAACGGCTCGGTCTCATCGCGTCGTGATCCGTCGCGTTGAAGTCGCGTCAGCGGTGTTCGAGAGCGCGCATGAGCAGTTCGAAGCGGCGCGGTCACCTCTGGGCGATGGCTCGGAATACGACTTCGTCGGTGGGCCGCTCGCTGCGGCGGTCTTTGCTTTTCGAGAGTTCGACGTGCTGTCGTATGACGTGGTGCCTGCCGTACGTTCTTACACCGTGGTCGATTCGTTCTTCGGCGCGGTGACGTTCGTTGCGGTGCTGCGAACCGACGAGATCGTCGAGGTCGTCAGTTTCGCCGACGACCCGGACTACTGGAGCGCGCTCGACAACGACCCGGAGTGAGGTGACTCCTCCCCGGGTCCGAATCCAGTGTGGTCGGGGTATCGGCCCAGGCCGGTGAACAGTTCGACGACACCGGTCGCTTCGAAGATGCGATAGCGCTGGCGTCCGATGTTGCGTTGGCGCAGGACGCCGGCGGCTTCGAGTCGGTTCACGGCTTCGCCCGTGCGCATCTCGGATCGTCCGATCAGCCGTGCGGCACTCTCGACAGTGATGACCGGAACGCCGGGCAGCAGATCGAGGAGCAGCTCGGTGGCCGAGTTGGCGCGAATGCGGCCCAGCTGTTCTCGCCAGCGGGCATCGAGCGCTTCGATCTTCGACGAAGCGACCGACTCCGCGCGGAGCAGGAAACGAGCTAGCCCTTCGAGGCTGACATGCGAGGTGCCAGAGGCGTTCAACCGGCGTATCGCTGCATCTGCGTCGCTGAGATCGGCGACGAGATAGGCCGGAAGGGCAAGATTCCGGTCGGCGAGCGTGTCGGGGAGAGAGGCGTCGTAGTCGCAACCCTGTCGGTCGCTGCGGCTCATTCCCTCGAATTTGGAGGTCCAGCGGCGTCTGCTCAGTTGTGCAACAACCGTTCCCTCCGAACTCTCTAAGTAACGCTTATGGTCTAACCGTTGCTCAGGTGAAGCGCTACGAATGGTTGTCTGCCCACCCCCACGCGGGCCCGGCCGCTCGCCGCGTGCTGCTTGCGGCGGCGGCCAGTGGTGGCGGTGCGCAGTTGGGCGCGCTTCGTGTCGGCGGTGTCCGCCTCAGCTCCCACGGGCGCGATGTGTGCGCAGCATCGGCACGAACCGCGCCCACACGGGGCCTGGCCGGTCAGGGAACGGTGACGGTGGAGGCGCGCAGGGGTTGGCGGAACAGCCCGGGCGGGATGGGCGCGCCCGAGCGGACGAGGGCCACATGCCATGCGGGTGAGTAGCCGAGGGCCCAACGCAACGCCGTGACGGCGGTGCCGCCGATGCAGGCGCTGACGGGCGAGGGCTTCATGCCGATGATCTCGCGGATGCGTTCGGGCACCGTCGCCACCGCAGCCTGCAGCAGCGGCTGGTAGCCGAGCTGCACCGGGACCGACAGGGGCGGACGGCGCAGGAACTTGATCGCGTTGTGCTCGGCCTGTGACCGGGCGAGCGCGGGGTGCTCGCTCACCCACGCCGCCAACTCGGCAGCGGTGGTGGGCATCGGCGACGCACCGAGCAGCGCACCGATGCGGGTCTGCTCCTCGACGAAGCGGTCGGCATCCTCGGGTGTCAGCTTCGACGCCCCGTACGCCTGGTACGCAGCGAGGAACGAATCGGTCAGCACGTTGTGCACCCACGCAGCCATGCCCGGGTTGCTCGCGCTATACGCCTTGTCGCGCTCCGAACGCCCCTTCACCGGCACGTGCGCGGTGCGCACCGCTTGCACCGCGGCCTCCACCTCGGGCATCGAGCCGTAGGTGGTTTCGGTGACATACACCGACGTGCGGCTCAGCCGGCCGAGCGGGTCGTCGCGATAGCGCGAGTGCTGCTCGACACCGGCCGACACCTCCGGGTGCGCGGTCTGGATCAGCAACGCACGGATACCGCCGACGAAGGCCGACGTGTCGCCGATGACCCGCCACGACACCGAGTCGGGGCCCAGCAGACCGGGGTCGCCCATGTGGTCGAGCGTGTGCTCCAAGGCTTGTGGCCCGTGCGAGAACAGCGACGTGGTGGAGCCGACGATCTTGTCTCTCAGCAAATCGATCACACCTCCTTCCTACCGGGCTTCGCGGCGACTTGTGGGTCGGGGGTCGCTTCCGGCGCGGCTCGGCTGGGCGCTGCGCCCGGTGCAGTCACTTGGGCCGAGGCTGGATCACGGCGATGCCTACTCCCTGGGCTGCCTGGGCCAGCCGCTCGTCGTAGGCCACCACACCTTCCAGCTCGTCGCCGAGCGTGAGCGCCGACGCGAGGTGGACCGCGTCGAGCGTGCGCAGGACTGTCGGTTCGAGGTGGGCGGCAGCTTCAAAGACGTCGGTGGACACCTGCAGCAGCACGAGCGAGTCGAGCACCTCGCGTGCCTGCACCATCCGGTCGGGGGCGGCTCGCCGCACGGCTCGCAGCAGTTCGGTGCGGGCGAGGTCGCTCGACACCAGTTGACGATTGGTAGCGGTGAGCCACTTGCGCAGCGCCTTCGACTCGGGCTCGGCAACCACCAGTTTCGTGAGCGCGGAGGTGTCGACGTAGTACGCCACGTCAGCTGCGTTCGTCGGCGCGCATCGCTGCCAGCTCCGCCGTCAGGCTGGGGCCGGTCTTCGGTGGTGTGAGATCGTCGATGCGACGCCGAGCCGGTCGGGCACGGCCGCTGTCCAGCAACGCCTGTAGCCGTGTGGCTGGCAGCGGAGTCAACCGGGCGACGGGCCGCCCGCGGTCGGTGATGGTGATGGTCTCGCCGGCAGCGGCTTCGGCGACCACGGCGGATGCGTTCTGCTTGAGGGCTCGAATGCCGACGTCAGCCATGTGCGTCAATGTAGCACTTCGCTGCGGAGGTGGGTCTGGGCGGGGTGGGATGGGCGTCGTGCGCATGGCCTGAGCATCGCGAAGGGGTGTCACGCGATGCGCAAGCGGTCGATATGGTGCGCTCAGCGGCGCCTCAGCCTCTATTGGCGCCTCGGGCTGCGGCCCTTCTCGAAGTGATGCTTCCGTATCGGGCCACTTGTGGCGGCCCCGTCGTCGTCGATGAGGAGGTGCTTCCATGCGCCAGGTTCGTGAGATCAACGTCGCTCGTGCGGAGGTGGCGAGATGGTGATGTGTCAGTGGTGTGGGCGCGAGATGACCACCGCTGCGTCGTGCACAGTCGATGCCTTGCACGTGCGCGGGCGTCACGTCGGGCTGGTTCCGTTCGGGCGCGAGCCGGGCTGGATGGGCCGTGGCACGCGGTGCGGTGATTGCGGCGTCGAGCGCGGCGGTCATCACCATCCGGGGTGCGATCTGCAGCGGTGCCCCACGTGCGGCGGGCAGTTGTTGTCGTGCGGGTGTCGGTTCGACGAGGATCGTGGCCTGACCCTTGTGCGCCACCCCACCCAGGATGGGCGCGATCCGCGTCCCTTCTGACCTGCCGTCGCACCCACGGGTGCGGAACGACGTCGGAACCGACATCGAACCGCACCCGTCGGCCCGGAATGCGACGGGTCCTCGGCGGGGCCGGCCGCCACCTGGCCTGCGGAACCCGATAGAAACTTCCCGTGACAGGAGGCGAGATGCACTACGAGGTCGAACACCCCGACGAGGTGTGGCGCAGCATGCTCAGCCCGGAGGAGTTCGCCGTGTTGCGGCGGGCGGCCACCGAGCGGCCGGGCACTGGTGCGTTGCTGCACGAGGAACGTGACGGGCTGTACACGTGCCGGGCGTGCGGGGGCGAGCTGTTCACCGCCGGCACGAAGTTCGATTCGGGCTGCGGCTGGCCGAGTTTCTACGAATCGGTGCGGCCGGAAGCGGTGGAGCTGATCGAGGATCGCGCAATGGGCATGCTGCGCACCGAAGTGCGTTGCGCCCGCTGCGGTTCGCACCTCGGCCACGTGTTCCCCGACGGCTACGGCACGCCCACCGGCAACCGGTTCTGCATGAACTCGGTGTCGCTGGCGTTCCAGCCCGACAGCCAGCCCAACGGCCAGCCCGACGCGTAGTTGTCGCGCCGCATTCGGCGTGGCAACGTGTGGCCATGTCGTCCGAGGTCGCCAGGGTGAAAGAGCGCAGGCTTGCCATTGCCCTCGGTCTGAACGTGGTGATCGTGGTGGTGCAGGTGGTGATCGGGCTGGTCGCCTCGTCGCTGGGACTGCTGGCGGATGCGGCGCACAACCTCACCGATGTGGCCGCGATCGTGGTGTCGCTGGTCGCAGTGCGCTTCGCCCGGCGAGCGGCAAACGCATCGCGCTCGTTCGGCTATCACCGCGGCACGATCCTGGCGGCGCAGGCCAACGCCGCCAGCATCCTGGTCGTGTGCGTGTTGGTCGGCTTCGAGGCCGTCCGCCGCTTCCTCGACCCGCACCCAGTGAAGGGTGGCCTGGTGGTGATCGTTGCGCTCATTGCTGCGGCGGCGAACTTCGGCGCGGCGGCCGCGTTGGGTGGCGGCCAAGCGCACCACGCCGACGGCGAACCCGACGACGGTGGCGACTCGCACGACCTGAACATGCGCTCGGCCCTGCTGCACATGCTGTCCGACGGCGCAGTGTCGGTCGGCGTGGCGCTGGCCGGCCTGGTGATTCTGCTGACCGGTGGTTGGTACTGGCTCGACCCCGCCGTGTCGCTGGTGATCGGTGTGGTGATCGGTGTGCAGGGCTGGCAGTTGCTGCGTTCGACGGCCGACGTGTTGTTGGAGTCCACACCCGCCGGGCTTGATGTAGACGCGCTCGCCGCGGCGATGGCCGAGGTTGAGGGCGTCGAGTCAGTGCACGACCTGCATGTGTGGACGTTGTCCAGCGATGTGCGGGCGTTGTCGGCACACCTCGTGCTCGACGGTCACCCGACGCTCGAGCAGGCGCAGGTGGTGAGCGCCCGGGCGAAGTCGGCGATCGGTGCGCGCTTCCGCATCAGCCACGCGACGCTCGAGTTGGAATGCGAAGCCTGCGGCGTGCCCGCCACGTTCTGCAGCATCGACACCCACCGCCACTGACGGGCGGGCGCGTCGAGGCGCGGCCGGGCGGCGGCGGCGGGGCGGCGGTGTGGTCGGGCTCGTTCGGCCCGGTCGAACGGGCGCGCTTCGTGCACGTGGCGACCGGTTGTCGCGCCCGTGGGTGCGGCGACCAGTCAGCTCCGGCACGAAGCGCGCCCAACCCGGACCGGGACCGACGACACGGCGGCGGCGGCGGCGACACGCCAGCGCCGACGACACGCCAAACAGGGTCAGGACATCAGTGCGACGAGTTGATCCAGCGCGGCGCCCCAGCCGGCGTGGAAGCCCATCTCGGAATGGCGTCGAGCGGCGTCCGCGTCGGCGTGCATCGCGATCGCCCGGTACAGCGTGCCGCCGCCGGGTGCCGGGGCGATCTCGATGCGGCCGGTGAACGGCAGGTCGCCTGGGCCAGCAACCAAGGGGCGGAAGTCGGCACCCATCACGCTGGTGAACACCAGCAGACGATTCGGCTCCACCACCAGGTAGCAGCCAGCGTTGGGGAACTGGTGGCCTTCGGGCGATTCCATGGTGATGCAGTTCGCCCCGCCCGGGCGCAGGTCCTGCTCGACCTTCACCGTCTTGAATGGTGCAGGGGTGAACCACTGCAACAGCAGCTCGGGCTCGGTCCACGCGGCCCACACCTTCTGCGGCGAGACGGGCACCGTGCGCTCGAGCACGAGGTCGAGTTCCGGGTTCGGGGTGAAGGTCATGTGGAGTCCCGTTCTGATCGGAGGGTGGAGCGTGCCGACATGGTCACGTGCAACCGACGATTGCGTGGTGCAGGTCGGGTAGGCCGTGGACCAAGGTGTCCCATAGTAGGTCGTGACGAACCGCTGATGGCCGACCTCCACGAGGCGGGCGGCGAGGTCGAACACAGGACACCTCAGGTTCGGCATCGGCTGCATGGGCGAGCTGTTCGGGGTGGCCAGCGTGGCGTCATACGATGCGGGTGTGAGTCGGAACGGGGATGAGCTGAGCGCGATGTACGGCGAGGGTGCGCGTGCGTTGCAGGACGAGTTCGATTCGCGCCGCCTGGCCGATCTGCTGGCGGATGTGACCGTGCACGGTGAGCTGGACGACGGCGACATCGCGTTGGTGCGCGAGCAGTCGACGGTGTGGGTGGCGACGGTGGACGCCGACGGTTGGCCCGATGTTTCCTACAAGGGTGGCGCGCCCGGATTCGTGCGCGTGGTGGAGCGCAGCGAGTTGCAGTTGCCGATCTACAACGGCAACGGCATGTGGCGCACGCTGGGCAACATCAGCGACAACGGCCGGGTGGCGCTGCTGTTCGTCGACCATGTTCGGCCATGGCGCGTGCGCGTGCACGGCATCGGCACGGTGCTCACCGATGCAGACACGGTGGCCACGTTCCACGGCGCCGAAGCGGTGTTGAGCGTGCAGGTGGCGCGGGTGTTCCCGAACTGCGGTCGCTACATCCACCGCGATGGCGAGGTGTCGCCGTTCGTGCCGCAACCGGGCCGCGAGACGCCGGTCCCCGAGTGGAAGCAGTTGCCGTTCCTGAACGATGTGCTGCCGGCTCACGACCCGGCGCGCACCGAGGGGTAGCGCTCGTAAGGCGAATTCGCGACTGAAGCCGGCGGCACAACAGCGTCAGGCGGCGAGGTGCTCGGGCCAGAGCTCGATGAAGTGTTCGAGCAGACCGCTGGGGTGCGGTGTCACGTGCATGTGGTAGTGCCAGTGCCGCACCGGGCGCCCGTCGACATCGCGCCAACCGGCGGCGACGCACGCGGCGAGGTCGTCGGCCATCTCATCGAAACGATCGCCGATCTCGGTGTCGTTCTCGACCCGTGCCTTGATGGCCGATTCCCGCAGGTGGTTCAACCAGAACTCGACGTTGCTGGCATCGATGGTGACGTGGTGGTGATGCGGGGGCACCTGGAACTGGCTGGGTCGGCGAGGCTGACCGGCGGGGCGGGCGGAGCGTCGGCGTGGTTGGAAGTGGCGTGATGTGCTCATGCCGGCACGATCGCAGAGGGGTGTCACGAAGTTGCCGCGCTCCAGCGCGCGCCAGCGTGTGGTCGGTGCCGCGCCGCACGAACCCGATCGCCGTATCGTGCGGCGGATGCGTGAACGACCGATCGGACGACGCTCGGTGCTGCGTGCCGGGTTGGGTGCGGGTGTGTTGCTCGGGCTGGGTGCCTGCACGTCGTCGAACGACGGCGTCGCGAACACGAACGGCCCATCAGCGCCGCCCGGGGAACTGCCCGGCTCCGTGCCGCAGCCGCTGCCGACGGCGACGCTGCCGTCGGCGATGGTGCCGCAGCCGGCGGCGATGCTGCGCACGTCGTGGTCGGCCGACCCGTTCGCGCTCGGCTCGTACTCGTACCTGCCCGTGGGCGCCACCCCGCAGGCGCGGGTCGATCTGGCCCAGCCCGTGGCCGGCCGGTTGTTCTTCGCCGGTGAGGCGCTCGACCCCGATAACCCGGCGACGGTGCACGGCGCGCAAGCGTCGGGTCGTGCGGCCGCGGCGCTGGTGGACGACGAGGCCGATGCCGGCGAGACGATCGTGGTGGTGGGCGCAGGCATCGCCGGCGTCAGCGCCGCTCGTGCGCTGGCCGATGCTGGACATCGGGTGATCGTGGTGGAGGCGCAGGACCGTGTGGGCGGCCGGGTGCACACCGTGCGGCCCGATGGCTGGCCGGTACCGGTGGAGCGTGGCGCCAACTGGGTGCACGACACGAAGGCCAGCGACCTGCCCGCTCGGCTGAAGGCGTTGGGTGTGAAGGCTGTGCCGTTCGCCTACGACGACGTGGTGCTGGGCGCCGACGGCACAGTGGCCGCCGACGGCTATCTGGACGGTGCGTCGAAGGCCGTGGAAGCCGCGGTCGAGTGGGCCGACACGCAGGACAACGACCTGTCGCTGGCCGCTGCCATCGATGGCTCGGGTGCGGCCGATGGTGTCGACCCGGCCGCACTCGTGCACTTCCTGCGCACCGAGGTGAGCACCGAGTACGGGGCCGATGCCGACCAGCTGTCGGCGTGGTGGGGCACCGACGAGGGCAGCGACGGCGACGACCTGTTGGTGCTCGGCGGCTACGGCACCGTGGTGGATGCACTGGCCACTGGCCTCGACGTGCGCCTGGGCTGGCCGGTGGCGACGGTGTCCGTAGCCGACGACGGGGTCGTCGTCACCGGCACCTCGGGCGAAGCGCTGCCGGCCGCTCGGGTGATCGTCACCGTCCCACTCGGCGTGTTGAAGGCCGGAACCATCCGCTTCGAACCGGAGCTGCCCGAGGCGCATCGTGCCGCGATCGATGCGATGGCGATGGGCCTGCTGGACAAGGTGTGGCTGCGATGGGACGAGCCGTGGTGGACCGAGAAGGCCGAGCAATGGAGTCGTGTCGCCGCGGCCGACGACTCATTCGTCGAGTGGTACAATCTCGCCGAGTTGGCAGGAACGCCCGTGCTGCTGGGCCTGGTCGGCGGAGCCGAGGCAAGAGCGTGGGCGGGGAAGTCGGACGACGAAGTGTTGGCCGCTGCGCTGGCCTCGCTGGAACGGTTTCGCGCTGCGGGGTGGTGAGAGCATGTCGACGATGTCGAACTGGACGGTGACCGAAGCCGACAGCCCTGTGCTCATCCACGTGCCACACGCTGCCACCGTCATACCGCCGGCTGTGCGCGACCAGATCGTGCTGTCCGATGACGAACTGGTGAACGAGCTCGCCCTGATGACCGACCATCACACGGATCTCATCGCGCAGCGGGTTGCCGCCTTGTGCCCGGTCAACCTGTTCGTGAACCGACTCTCGCGGCTGGTTGTCGACCCCGAGCGTTTCCCCGACGAGCGGGAGGTCATGCGACGGGTGGGCATGGGCGCGGTCTACACGAAGACATCGAGCGGTGCACCTCTTCGTCACGGGATCGGCGTGGACGACACGCAGTTGCTGGAGAGCTACTTCTTCCCCTACGCGAAGGCGATCGAGCAGCAGGTCGACCGGGTGCTGGCCACGCACGGTCGGTGCATCATTATCGACCTCCATTCGTTCCCGCAGGATCCGTTGCCCTACGAACTCGACCAGACTGCGCTGCGCCCAGGCGTGTGCTTGGGCAGTGATCATTTCCACACTCCGGCGTGGTTGTCCGAGGTGGCAGAGCAGAGCTTTGGCGGGATCGCCGAAGGCGTGGGTTGGAACACGCCATTCGCCGGCACCTACGTACCGACGAAGCACTACCGACGTGTACCTGAGGTGTCGTCGGTGATGGTCGAGCTCCGGCGGGATCTGTACCTGGAGCGGGGCGGGTCGGCAGGTATGACACAGGTCGAATCGTTTGCACAGATGATCGCGGCGATCGTCGAGTGAACTCCTGTCTCGGATGCCCGGCTAGATCGGCAAGACTGCCGGTATGGCCGAAGTGACCGCCTACATCCATATCGGACCCGCCTCGAGGGGTCGGTTCGCCGGCCGGGCGCCCGTACCAACTCACGTGCTCTATCTGCTCGAGGGGTCAAGACCGGTGCTGCAGCTCGTGCCGACCGACCCAGCCGAGGTCGGTCAAACCGTGTCGTGGATTCCGCGTGGCCCGGACACGATCCTCAGCGACGCGCTGGTAATGCTGGCGGCAATCGTTGTTGGCGATCTGGAGACCAACCAGGCGCTGGGCCGTGTGAACACGTTACGGATCGACGATGGCCCCTACGAACTTCCAGAAGCCGCCGGACTCGCTGTGTCTGCAGCGTGCGCAGGACTCGCTGCCGCGAGCGTCGTGGTCGCGGTCTGCGCTGGATCCTCAATCACACGTCAGCTGCAGGTTCTGGTCGACATCGATGGTGAGGTTGAGGTGCTCACGACTTCCTACCTGGCTTACGGAAGTGGAGAACAACGGTTCGCCAATGGCGACCTGGGTGCAGGCGACGCCTAATGCTGGGGTGGGTGTCAGACCCTGAGCACGCCGTCGCTGTACAGCGTGCGATCAGCCACTGGCGAACCGCCAAGGACTACAGCGAGTTGATCTTCCGCACGATCACCTTGGTTTGGGCGTTCGAGTTGCTGGCCGAGGAGAACCCCGGCACCGCTGGCATGAACCCAGACGTTGCTCGGCGGAGATTGATCGAATCGATTCCGGGTGTCCTGTTCGCTACGTCGGTACGCCAGTTGGTTGATGCGCGCCCACTCATCCGAGATCTCGGCCGCAACGGCCCGAACTCGAACCCCGAGGCCGGGCACAAGAAGGCGGTCGAAGCGTTTGGACGACTTGACCGTTCCGGATCTCCTCGCAATGTCAACGATGCGGCCGACCGACTGGCAGACCTGCTGTGGATCGTTCGATCCAATCTTGCGCACGGTCACAAAGCCGCGCTTCCCCTCAACTCGCCCCTCCCGTTTCCCCTGCCCCGTGACCAGTCGCTGGCGGGCCTCGCAGCAGCGGTGCTGGAGGAATGCCTGGAGCTAACGCTCGGCCCGCTTAGCCAAGCCGACAGGCTCCCTAGACCGCGGCCCGAACCTCCCATTCGCAGACTGCCTTAGCACCCGGCTAACGACCCACTTGAACTCGGTGATCTCCCAGTGTGTGGCGGACACGAGGACTTCTAGCCGTCGCGAGATTGACGACGTCACTGACCATGCGACTACGCGGCGCGGTCGCGGTGACTGGCGACGCGATCACTTTGGCTACAGCGACACATCATTAGGTCGGCGACTTCACCCGCCGTACGTCGACTGCCACAACGGCAGTCGCCGATCCACGGGCGGCTCACTGGACCGATCCTCCTGCTGCGCTGGCAACGCGACGCGGACCTTCTCGGTAGTCTGCAGATTGTTGACGAGGCGGTGAGGCGTGTTGATTCCGAAGAAAGCCAGTGGTTCCTCGGGCCCGAAGTGGGCTCCCAAGCCGTCGGCCCCGTTCGGCTTCACGAGTAGTTGGTTTCGCTCGCCACGGCTCGTGTCCAGCAAGCCAGGCAGACCGGGCAGACCGATGTACACCGAGGCTGCAGTGCTGGATTTGATCGACGATGAGTACGACCCAGACGCGTGGGTACGTCACCCCATCCCGAAGTCGCCGCGCTCCATCTTCCTGCCCGCCCGCTTCGACGACTACTGGGACCGCTGCGTCGCGACGGTGGCATCAGCCATCGCGGTGGACGGCGTTGGGTCGGCATTGGGTTGGGTTCGTCGGCAGGAGATCTTCCAGAGCGGCACCGTGTGGTTCCTCGGCGATAGTCGTGATGGCGGCGAAATCGAGGTGAGGATCATCGGCGAATTCGAGGACCCTGCCGAGGGCTCGTGGCGCTGCCTCCTGGCATCCGAGGCGTTCTACTGCGGTCCTGGGCGACGCCTACTGGCCGTCGAGCCTGAGCAGGAGGACCTGAGCTGGGACACCGTGCCCATCGACGAAATGGTCGATGGCGACGATGACTGGGTACGTGCGCAAGCACAACTGCGTAGCTTGTCGGTGGTGACGGAGCACGGAGTCGAGATGGTGGGCCGCAACGCCGCCTCGGCCATGCCCGGTGGCGGCGAATGGTGGTTGCTGCCGATGAGCGAGGTCGATGCGGCCGACCTGGTGGAGTCCGGCACCGACGCGTGGCCGGTGACGATGAAGGTTCGGGGGATGACCACGCACGGAGTGGTCGCACCGCTGAACAGTCTCGTGGCGCTGACGCTCGCGGAGGCGCACGGGCTGCGCGAAGGAGTGGTGATGACGCATCAGAGCCTCTTCCTTGTCGACGTCGACACCCGTTGCTGCCAGGTCGAGGTGGCACGCGACCTCAGCGACCTCCCGGGCCGGTGACTGGCGGGCGGCGCTCGACCCGCGGCCTGGAACCCCCGAACCTTGAACCGCCGACTTGTATGTGAGGTGTCGGTCGTTGTGGGTTGAGGCTCGTAGCGTCCGGTAGGTCGCTGGTCGGGTTGGCTCGTGAATCGCCTGCCGCCTTCGGGTTGGCTCTCCCGGGGTTTGCCTCCCGCCAGCGACCGGTTGCGGTCTGGCTCAACAGAGGAGTGGTGCCCCAGCGGGGTTTCCGGAAGTCGGCATGCCGACCGTGGCTTTCCATCATCGAACACGATCGGAGACAACGTCATGATCATCGGGGTCGACCCGCACAAGAGTTCCCACACCGCGACAGCAGTGGACCCGGCTACGAACATGCCAGTGGCATCGCTTCGGATTGATGCATCGCTGGTCGGCTATCGCCAGCTGTTGCGTTGGGCTGCCCAGTTCAGCGATCGCCGATGGGCCGTCGAGAACGCACGCGGTTTGGGTCGTCATCTCGCGCAGTGGCTGGTTGCCCGCGATGAGGTCGTCTGGGACGTGTCGGCCACGGCGACCGCACGGGTTCGAGAGTTGTCGCGTGGCGGTCGCCGCAAGAACGATGTCATCGACGCGTCCGCCGCGGCGAGCGTCGCCGCGTTGCAGGGCGATGCTTCGGTCGTGTCCGGTGAGGACCACACGGTCGTGTTTGCATTGCTCGAGGAACGCCGCGCGAACCTTGCCGCACAACGGGTTCGGGTGACGAACCAGCTCCACGCATTGATCCGTGATCTGATCCCGGGTGGCGCCCCGCTCGCTTTGAAGGCCACGGTTGCGGCAGCGATGCTGAGATCTGTGCGACCGTCATCACCTGCTGAACGGATGCGTAAGGAACTCGCCCAAGATCTGGTTCGCGATTTGCGAGCGGCGGACGCCAACCTGGCTGACATCGCCAAGCGGATGACTGACGCGCTCGATGAGCACGGCACTCGGCTTCGAGAGGTCGACGGAGTCGGTCCGATCAACGCAGTCCGCCTGATCGGCCGGACCGGGCCGGCGTCGCGGTTCCGCAGTGCTGATGCGTTCGCCGCGTATGCGGGTGTCGCCCCGATCGAGGTGGCCAGCGGTGACAAGGCACGCCACCGTCTCTCGCGCAGCGGTGACCGCCAACTGAACTCAGCGATCCATCTCGTCGCAGTCACCCAAGTGCGAATGCGTGACAGCGTCGGCCGTCACTACTTCGACGCGAAACTCGCCGAGGGCAAGACCCGAAACGAAGCACTCCGCTGCTTGAAGCGACGACTCGCCGCCCACCTCTGGCGACTCATGCTCGCCGACGAACGACGCGCACCAGGTCAGCTCGAACCCGGCGAAATCGCCGCTTGACAAACACAGAGGAACCCCGGGATCGGTGACTGCTCTTGTGTGCCCTGTGAGGAACAAGTGGATAGCTCGGGATCTTCTGTCGACCTGGGCGACGGCAGCGAACGCTAAGACCACGGGAGTGGCGTTCTCTCTTCGCTCGAATCAGCCAACTCCCGATCCACCGCCGGTGTCCCTCTGCCTGTTGCCGTCAGCAGAACGGTCATTTGGCCGACCCGGCCATGATGCGCCAGGCCGACGAGCCATTGAACCGTCTGTCGGCAAGAGCGAGCATTGATCGGTGATAAGAAGGGGTCCATGCAGCCATCCGCCACGGCGGGGCTCCGGAGAGGCGCTGGACCAGATGCGCGTTGACGGGACCCTCACCGATGCCCAGTATCAGGAGCTCTGGGACGCGACATTCCGAGAGGCAATGTCCGGTGACTTCCTGAGGGCCTGGAAGCCGTCCAGCCAAGTTGCCGATGCCCTTCGCGCACCGCTGAAGATGAGCGGCCATTACAAGCCACTTCTGGCTGCAACCAACTTCAAGACGAAGCTGGGCCCAGACGCCCGGCGGCGGTTCGTCGAGAACGTTCTTGTCAGTTCGTGCGTGAAACTGATCCACAATGAACTCGCAGAGTCGGTTCGGTGGCCCAGCGTTCGCCAGCTGATGGCTACAGTTGACGAGGCTCTCAACCCCTATCCACCGAAGATTGTTCGATTAGCGCTTCTGAACGCACTCGTCGTCGGCGCCGAATCCCCGGGTGTCGTGGAGTATGTGGCTGTAATGCATCCGCAGTTGCGGGCCCCCAGTGATCCAACGCTGCAGATACCCGACGACGGCGCCGACGCCGAACAGACAGATGCCGCCCACCGGCTAGAGGACGCGCGCTCGGCAGCGGAGGCACCCGTCGGTCGAATGTCGTCGGCTGTTGATTTGGGGAAGCAAGTCGACAATGGGGATCTTCTCGCCCTGATGACTTATGTGGCGGAGTTCAAATCAACGCTTGAAGCGGCGCGAGAGACTGGCTTTGGCATCCCAGAAGATGAAGTTACTGTCCGCTCACTTGAGGAGCACAGGGCAGCGCTCACTCGCATCTCCGAACCACCATTCGCCAGGCTGTCCGCCCTCGCGAACATTCAAGCCTCGCATCCAGTCGCCGGGCTTGAGGATCTGGCAGCGATGGCGTCGCGCCTGTCGGGGCTCTCCCAGTCCGAAGTCACGGACACGGATGAGGTGGCCGGGCAGGCGCTCTCTCGCCTTCTCGATTTCCTCCGTGCCGATGGGAAGCATCAAGCGGGCGCCACTTTTGAGCTGGGTGAGCTGGTTATGTCAACGCTGCCTCCAGCATCGGGTGGACACGTCGCCGTGGCGCTTAGCTCCGGCGTACTTTCGTTACCCGATAGCGCTGCCGGGGATGCTGGTGATTCCGCCAACGAGCGGCTGGGCAATGAAGCAGAGGACGCGCCGGCACCAGCGCTTGGAGACCCTCGGGATCCGAGCCAGCGCGTCGATTCGCCGATTGAATCCACCCCCGAAATCGCCGCTGTTGCGGAACAGGCGACCATACCCAGTGCCCCGGCGCCGATCCCAGTCTCTGCTTCGTCGGCTGGCTCGAGAGATAAGTCGGGGCCAAAGGCGAAAGGGTCAGAAGATCCTGTCGATCTCGGCAAAGTTGTCGCACCAACGCATGATTCCGTGGAGGCTTCCCCCACACAGGATCGAGTCCCTGTTGAAGGTTCCACGTTGCTCGCCGCGGGCCAGCTCTCTGCTTTCCTTGCTTGGTCCACTCTCCACGAATCGCCCGAAGCTCCTGCTGAGACCCATCACCAACTAGTCAAGGCAGCACTCCTTCTCGAGGCCTCGCGTTCACCCTTTGACGACTTCGCTTACGCCGCCTCTGGTTTGCTCTCGCAGCTAGACGTTGGGGCGATCCGAGACGATCAGCTCTGGGCAGGAATCGGCGCTGTGGTCGGTGTCGCTGGATGCGCCAGCACGGGCCAACCGGGTTTCATATCCTTTGTGACGCAGCTGTCCACCCAGGGTCAAATGTGGGGCACTGATCTCCTGTCGATCATGAGGGATCTCGCGTTGGTGCCAGCGGGTGGCATCACAGTCTCCGCTGACGCCTCAGACATTGACGATCGCTCTACTGAGCGGATTGGGCCTGCCGAAACTGAGGTGGAGTGGGCGCAGGGTTTTCTTAAGACGGCACCCCGACGCAGACTGAAGTTCCAACCGGCGACTGTTGTCTGGCAAGAGCTGGCGCACGTCGAGGGTGAACACGGATGCCTGGGCGTCGCCGCCTCTGTGGTGGCAGCCAACGATCAACGGCGGGCCAGGGAGGTCGCTGACATCTGCAGCGAGCTTGCTACAAGGGCTGCCATACAGGACCGCATCGACCGCGTGGCGCGATCGACTCCGCGTCTCCACAACCACACCAACGTCGATGCCAGGGCTCGACAACGTCTGATCGAAATGATTGAGGACGCGGTCGTGCATCTTCAACGTTGGGTGGCGGCGGCCCAGCCATCGTCGTCGACACGCGGCCGCACAGGGCTCGATCAGCTGACACCGATCCATCTCAAGAAGGTTCTTGAGGCAGCGGTCACCGATCTTGCGGCAACTTCGGAACTCAAGCGAAGGCTGTGTGACCTGATTGAAATCGTCCTTTCGCATGAAGTCGTCGAGACAAGCTCGATGCCGACATCGGACGCGATCCTGGGCTGGGAAGTTGACATCGAGCCATCCATTCCTTCAGCTCCAGATGACTACGCCGATCGAGAGAAGCTGAACACGTACCTCCCTGCCCTCGCCGACCGAGACGATTCATCAGAGAAGTGCCGCGCCCTACTCGAGGCCGGCGAGCTCAAGCGCGCCACTCGCGCCATTGAAGCGCTGCGACACCTATGGCCCGGCTGGGGCAAGGATCTCGAATCAGCACACGCGGACGCCGAATCTCACCTTCGTTCCCGGCTACGCGCTTCAAGCGATCAATGCGAAGTTCTTCTGGGCCAGGCCCGGTCGGCCGATCTCATTCGTGATGAGGACGCTTCCGACATCCTCACAGATGTCGAACTGGCTCGACTCGATGACATCTCAATGCTGCAGGAGAATCTGCGAATACTGGAGAAGCGACTGACGCATCTGCGCAAGATCCTAACCGATCAGTCGGAAGAGCTTGCCGCCCGTGTCGCGGAGTTCGCAAACTCCGGCCGAGTCACAGACGAACAACGAAAGTCCCTCGGAAGCAGACTCCAAGCACTGGACCTCCGCACGGTTTCCGAGCAGCTCGCCAGGATCGAGGAAGGTAGCGACCTCGGAGTTGCATCCAGCGATTTGATCGACGTCCGCACCTTCTTCCCCATCAAGGTCGAAGCGGCAGCGCAGCTTCGATCTTCATGGGACCTGGTGACCGCTCTTGAGCAGGGCTCCCCGGAACTCGGGCCCTTCGACCTCAGATCGCTGTCCCCGGAAGACAGAACTGCCGATTGCGTCCCAGAGCGTGGTGTAGAAGCTCGTGTGTTCCTCGAAGCTGTTGGTCAGGTTCGGGGTGCTGCGGGCAAGGCTAGTTCGCCGGGTTGATCGGTGAGGTCAGCGACGCTGGCGGCGGCGATGTAGCGGCGTTCGGCGGCGATCATTTCGTCGTTGATCTCGACGAGCAGGGCACCGACGAGGCGGATGACGGAAGCCTTGTCGGGAAAGATTCCGACGACATCGGTGCGTCGCTTGAGTTCACGGTTGAGACGTTCGATCGGGTTGTTCGACCAGATCTTGGACCAGTGCGCCGGCGGGAACCCGGTGTAGGCGAGCAGGTCGGCTTCCATGGCCTCGAGGCGCTCGGCGACACCGGGCGCGTAGGGTCGCAGCTGTTCGACAACGGCACGCAGCTGGGTGGTCGCGGTGGCTGCGTCGGGTTGCACGAAGATCGTGCGGATCAACGCGGCGATCACTTGGCGGTGGCGGTGGTTCGCTGCGGAGAGCAGGTTGCGCATCGCGTGGACGCGGCAGCGTTGCCATGCGGTGCCTTGGAAGCAGCGGCGGATCGCTTTGATCAGCCCGGCGTGCGCGTCGGAGATCACCAAGCGCACACCGGCGAGCCCGCGGTCGGTGAGGCTGGTGAGGAACTCGCGCCAGAATGTTTCGTTCTCGCTGTCGCCGACATCGAGGCCGAGGACCTCGCGATGCCCGTCAGCACGCAGTCCGGTGGCGATCACGATCGCTTTCGAGACGACCTGGCGGTGCTCGCGGACATGGACGTAGGTGGCGTCGAGCCAGACGTAGACGAACGGCTGATGATCCAACCGGCGTGTCCGCAGTACATGCACGTCGGCGTCGATCTGGGTGCAGATCCGCGACACCGTCGACTTCGAGATCCCCGACTCGCAACCCAGCGCCTTGACGAGATCGTCGACCTTCCTCGTGGAGGTGCCTGTGATGTACGCGGTCATGATCACCGCCCACAACGCTTTGTCGATCCGCCGGCGCGGCTCGAGCAGCTCCGGGAAGAACGAACCTTGACGGAGCTTGGGGATCCCGATCTCGACATCACCTCCCGGTGTCGAGAGCAGCTTCGGACGATGCCCGTTGCGTTGCGTCACACGCTCGGCCGTGCGTTCACCAGGCGCGGCACCGATCGTCGCGGTGAGCTCCGCTTCGATCAACTCCTGCAACGCGACAGTGAGGATGTCGCGCAGCGACGTCGAGAGACTGGCATCGGTGCCGAGCAGACGCGCGGCAAGGTCGGATAGGGCAAACTCGTGAGTGGTCATCGTGCGGCCTTCTTGTTGGCTTGGTCGCTTACGAGAATCGCACGATGACCACCATCACCCCGACGATGGCCGCTGACTCCTACACCACGTGATGGGACTCACCCTATAGCTGTAGGGATGGACACTTGTTATAGGGATGACCGGGTTCGCGCGAGGCGGGGTTCGGGGTCGATGCGTGAACGCCGGGCGGGGGTGTGGGAGATCCGTGTGGTGGTCGCGAACGACCAGCTCACGGGGCACAGCGTGCAACGATCGTTCACCGTTCACGGCGACCGCGAGATGGCCGAGGACCACCGTCAGGCGTTGACGGAACGCTTCGGGGTGGACCGTCGCGCGTTGTACTGCGAAAGTGCCCGCTGGACCCTCGGCGAGCTTCTCGCCCGGTTCATCGAGGCCCCCCACGACTGGAGGGCAGCGACCCGATCGTCCAATGCATCCGTGATCCGTTACTTGATTGGCGACCCGTTGGGTGAGGTCGGACTGACCATGGTGAGTCCGATGGTGGTCAAGAACGCGATCGTCCGCTGGTGCCGCACCGGCGGCTCGGACTCGCTGGTGTGAGGCCCGTGGACGGTGCTGCATTCGGCACTGTCATGGGCCGCCCAACAGAACCTGATTCGCAGCAACCCGATCCGCGGGATGCGCGGCCCACGACGGCCCGACCCGCGAAAGCACCTCCTGCCCGGCGAGATCGCCCTGCTGCTCAACACCGCCGAAGTGGCCGCCGCCGCCGACACGGGCGCCCGCCGCGCCGAGATCGCCACCCTGCGCCTCGCCGACCTCGACGGCCGAGTGTTACGGATCGAACGCAACCAGTCGATGGAGGTGCTCGGGCCGACCAAGACCGGCCGAACCCGGCGGATCACGATCGGCGCCACCACCGCCGCCGTGATCCGAGACCACTTCGACACCTGGGACCAGCGCGCAGGTGCCGCCGCGGCACAAGGGGACTGGATCTTCGCCCCCGACCCGCGGCACCTCACCCACGCCCGCGCCGACTCCCTTTCGCACCGCATGGTCAGCCTGCGCGATGCCGCCGGCGTCCCGATGCCACCCTGCACGGGTTCCGCCACAGCGTCGCCACCCAACTGGTCGGCGACGGCAAACTCCTCAAACCCCAAGCCCGACCCAGCCACCACCCTGCGCCACTACTCCCGCGCCACCCCACTCGACGACCTCGACATCGCCGACGAAATCGACCAACGCCTCAACGACTGCACCAACGACCCAGTTCGGCGGGGGCCGTGATGTGGGCCAGTGCGTCAACCGAACGAGGGGCATTTCCGGCCGCTATGGCGTCACTTCAACGTAGAGGACGTCGGCCTTCAGGGAGCCCTTGAGCGTGATTGGGCCCGAACTCACAGAAACGCTGCCTCGGTTAACCAAATCGGTCGGCGGTGTCGTGTTGCCCGCCGCCCAGTCGACCGGCATTGAAGGCGACGGGCAACTCGTCAAGGTGGCGGGAAGGTCGTCACACAGCACAGCTGCGCCCGACTGACCGATGAGTAGCCAAGCAGTTACGGTCACTTCTCCTTCATGACCCAGCAGTGAACTCACCGAGCCTTCAACAGGGAGTGGTTACGTGCCCAACGTCCACGTGACAGCAATCTCACGCTGGTCTCGATCATCAATGACCTTGCGAGCGCCGATTGGATCATCGAGATGCACAACGACACCACCTAGGCAATCCTTCTGGTCGCCGCCAAAGTCGTGCTTCTGATTGATAAGTAGATGCACCTCCGTGGGGGTCTCCAGGACCCGCGGGTATGGAGCCACCGCACACGCATCGATAGTAATGCTCAGAGAGTGTGATGAAGCTTCTGTCGCACCAACCTGTGTGATCGATACCCAACGGACGTCGCTGCAAGCAGCGACGAGCAACAATCCGGCCACCGTCAAAGTCGAACGCAAGAAAGGCTTCACCCGAGAAGCGTGCCCTCTTGGAGGTCATGATGCAAGACCTTGCTTCAGTTTGGAGCGGTCGCGGCCTGTTTAAGTATCTCACGAACGCCCTGCGGCTGTGGGCCGGGCATACGAACAAACCTGCAGTTCCGCCCCAGACCCCAGACTCGTGGCGCTGCAATGTGGGCGTCAACCACGCATGAGGTGCGCCATTCATAACAGACCCGCCCCGACACGAGACATCGCGTCACGCTCTAGATCCGCGTCGACTGTCGGCGGCCATGAGATCCTGCCCGTAGGCGGCCACGAAACTGCCCGTTGGCGGCCAACAGTTCTGCCCACTGGCGGTCAGTGGTTCTGCCCTCGTTGAAGTCCTTTGCCTCGGCGCGTATCCGCGTCGGTGGTGTCCCTCCCGGTTC